>Ga0065720_1000831_pt1 | contig 17896 bp, 20 predicted proteins | sample Thericmetagenome_FD_59107 | JGI IMG/M metagenome (GOLD analysis project Ga0065720, IMG submission 59107) | Thermophilic microbial communities from the Joint Bioenergy Institute, California, USA of rice/straw/compost enrichment - eDNA_2 v2... | ecosystem: Engineered > Solid waste > Grass >...
GGGATGCCCTTCGACAGGAGCTCGATGACAGGCATCATGATGTCTGCAACCTGCTCGCCCCACGCCCGCCTGCGGAACGCCTGCTTCCAACGCTCGACAGTCGTCAGCGCCGCATCGGGCGGAAGGGCGTCTTCCCAGTTTTCGGGCAGCTTTTCGAGAGCGTCGGACGTGCGGCGGATGAGATCGATGAGACGGCGGACCCGCTTCTGCGAAAGTCCGCGCAGCAAGATGTCGGCGAGAGCGGCTGCCGCCTGCCCATCGGCGGTGTGGACGGCCGCGATGCCGTGCACGAAATGGATTGGAAGCCCGGCATCGCCAGCGAGCGCCTTAAAGTGGTCGTCATAGTCGGCGGTTGACGTGGTCGCGACGGCGATCTCGTGGGCAGGGACGTTCTGCGACAGCAGCGAGCGAGCCCAGCGGATTGCCTCGATGACCTCGTGGCGGGCGGTGGCGCAGGAAACCGCATAAAGGGCAGGACTCGCAGGTTCCGAGCGTTCGACCGCGATGCGTGTCCCAGCCAGCCAGGTGGGAACCTCTCGAGGACCAGCCGCCCACGTCACCGGGACATGTTCGGCGATGGCGAACAAGAGATCGCGCCAGATCGGATGAAGCTCCGTCATGCCCTCGACGCGTACGGGNCCGAGGACCGCCGGGGCGAAGCGGACCCTGCCGAGCGCTTCGGCGACGATCTGGTGTGGCGGTTTCATCGTCGCCGGAAGGGCAGCGGGAACCGCGTTCCCCAGCCGAGCCATCGCAGCGATCCGGGCATCGGTCATCGCATCGGTATCGATGCCCGACATCCAAAGCTTCATGAGGGACGCCGCTGCTGCGCGCGGGAAGCCTGGGAGGGCCTTGATGGGTTCGAGTTCGCCGAGGTCGACCCCGGAAAGAACCTTCGCGACCGCTGCCCTCAGGGTCGCCATGTCGACGACTTCAGAGAAGCCTCCGGCGAGCCGGGCCGCGACGTGCTCAATGGAAAGGACCTGCGTCCCGATGGCGCGCGCCCGAGCCACTCGCAGCCGGGTGCCACGCATCGCCAAACGGCCGTGAACGACGATGGTATTCCTCATCCCCCATGCCCCTCATTCAGCCCAGGGGAGCATTAGCTATGAATCCTTCGATTCATGCAAGCGGAATCGTCGTGGCGAAAGAACTCATGGGGGCCCCCTCGCGAAACCTTTTGGCTCAGCGCCTGGCCTGCCAGCGTGGTCCTTACCGATCAAATGGTTGCTTGCTTGGCATCACCATAGGTTGGCCATCGCAGGCAGGAGGACCGCGATGGGCATTGGAGTGAAGAATCGGATCGGGCAGTTCACCTACGCCGACGGGGCGATCGGAGAGAAATCGTTTCGAGGTCGGAATTTCATTGTCGTGATCGCCGGGGCGAGAATTGCCGGGATCGTCGGACCAGAGGACAATGGCATTGTCATCCTTGATGAGGACCATGGCACGGTAGTCCTCGACAATCACGTCAAGGAGACAAGCGGCTACTTCGGTCCCTCCAGACGCCAGATTGCCGAGTTCAAGCGGATCATGGCCATGGACTGGGCTGAGTTCTCCGAGTTCGTGCGCACCCACCCACGCTATCGGGGGAGCGTGCCGGACATCCACGATCCCGAGCCGATGGTAATGAGGCCGCAGCCCGACCGAGTGATCTTCCCGCACTCTCAGAAGGAAGACCCCGATGTCTTCCCATTGGTGACGCGCCGCGAAATCATCGATTTCCTCGCAAATCATACGTTGCACGAAGTCGGCCGCGGCCGCGGGGAAGCCATCGCCTGGGACGTGAAGGTGAGAAACTTCGACGCCAGCGGTCACCATCAGGATTTCGAAAACGATCCAGCCTTCGACGAACGCTGGGACGAGTTCGTCGAGAACAACCCGAATCTCTTCTGGGAAGCTGCGCACGACGGTCTCAGTATGGTTCCTCGAGGNNGACTTCGCCCCGTTCCCCGACACAGCCCCGGGCGATTTCGAGTTCGCGACGGCCGGTCGCAGCGGAGGGTGGCTCGTCCTAACCGGCGCAAAGGGCTTCGACGTTCTCACGTGGGACCACCAGACCGATTACCAGAATTGGTTGAAGGGCCTTTCGGACGATGATGTCGTCCGCCTTTACAAACTTGTGGCCACCGTGGACAGGATCACCGCCAATCCAGAGGCGGAGATGGCATACCAGTTCGCTGCCATTCGCTCGGGTCTGGAACAGGTCTGGGCTGCGGATGCCGCACTACAAGCCTAGAGAGACGAAGCGACGCGCCTCTTGCAACTCACAGCATGGAACGGGATGTCTCCTCGCTCCAATTGTTGGGCCCACGCCACGAGCGTGGGCTTCAGCCCTTTCAGAGCGCCACCGTTCTCAATTCCTGTGACGCGGGAGGATCGGCTAGGAACCTTCCGGATCAAGTGGTGTCGGGCGCTCGCTTGCCGGACCTGCGGCGCAGCCTCGACCGAAAATCATCGGGAGGATCGAAGGAGGTTGCCCAGATCGCGGCCTGGGTTCGGTTCGTGGCGCCGAGCTTCCGAAGGATGGCCTTGATGTGAACCTTGATCGTCACCTCGGTGACGTTGAGCTGACGGGCGATTTCCTTGTTGCTGGCCCCAGTCGGCAACCAGAAGAACACCTCAATCTCACGCCTGGACAGCGTTTCCACCCTGCCGGGGAGGTCGACTGGCACCTCGAGACGATCTCCCAGAAGCGATGCCATCGCCTCCATGGGCAATACCGCATGTCCGGCCGCGGCGAGGCGGATAGCTCTCTCGACGTCATCCAGGGCTACGTCAACCGGGCAAAATCCATCCGCCCCGGCCCGGTGGAATGCCGCGAGAATGGCTGGGTCGGCCGAACGCGTGAGGACGACGATCCTCGGGCACGGGTCACGCCCCTTCAGGATCGAGAAAAGCCTGGGCAGCGCGGCCTTCAGGGCCTGGTCGACAAGGACGATGGCAGCCCTCTCGGGTGGAGGGGACGTGTCAGACACCTCCCTGACGGTGACGCAAAATCCGTAATGAGCGAGGAGCGATCCGAGACCGGAGGATAGCAACGTGTCGTTGCTCAGAATGAGGATCGAGGTTCCTGATGGGTGGCACTCTTGGCAACCGCCGATCTCGACCGGGAAATCGTGATGCATCAAGAAACTTCCAGCCGCCCGGGATGTCGCCGGACCTATCGATCGCTTTCAGCAGGATCCGGCCGGATTGTCGGTCGGATGTCGTTGCGTTGCGACGTGTGTCGGTCATCGTCGCGCCAGCCAGGGAGAATCCTGTCTTCCGTGCCGTCGGTTGACGTCGCGGCCCCCTGTTCTCGAACCAGTTCTATCCGGTGGCTATTCTCTTCGCTTATATCCCGGCGCCGTCATCGGATAATTCTCTGGAAGGTTCCAGTACAGTCGGTATCTTTCGGGACTCATGTTGTATTTCGCGCGGATNTATCGGTGGAGCATCTTGCGAGGTTCGCCGTCNAACAGGCAGACGATGGCGTCTTCGCGAACGCTTTGCTCTATGGGTACCGCTGGTTCCTTCGGGAGGTCCGCCCATCCTGGTCCCGCCGATGATGCCGCCTGGGCGTCCGCGATCTCGCTCCGATTGACGGCCTCCGCGCGCCCTGGACCGTACAGTAGGATCCCGGAAAGCTCGGTCGAAAGGCTCCGTACGAAAGACAACACCTCATCCGGTGAGATCTCGTTCCTGGAGACGTAGGAAGCGACGATGGGGACGACGCCGTCAAAGACGACCCTCTCCGTCTGTCCCGTGTCGCTCGTTCTTGCGCTCATGATGGGCTCCTCTGAAGTCCCCCGGTCTCCGCCGGGGTTCCCGCCGATCCGCGGCGCGCAACGAGCGGACGGTTTAAGCCCCCGGGAACGATTTATAAAGGGATCGAGTCCAAAAACTGTCGATGTTCAGCGTTTGTTCGGCAAAAACTATACTTCTGGAGTATCTTTCGCCAGATCCCGATCCTGCCCGGCATGGATTGCCTAGGTGCCTTGAGGACGGCATCATATCCTTCGATCTCCGTCGGATAAGGACTGAATGCCCGGTTCGCCAAAGAATCCAGAAGGCTGCATCCATCTCGCGCTGGCGCTGTCCGCCGCCGTTCTCGGTGCGGCCATCGCATTTCAATACCTGGGAGGCTTTGAGCCATGCCGGCTGTGTCTGGCGCAGCGCTATCCCTACGTCATGGGCCTGGCAGTGCTCGGCGTTGACGCCGTAATCCTTCGTAGAAGGACGCGTTGGGGATGGGCAAGAAGCCCAATCCTTTCAGTGGCGGTCGTCGGCTTCGCCGCGGGCGCGGCGCTCGGGATCTACCATGCGGGGGCGGAATGGGATCTGTGGCGGGGGCCGACGGATTGCGGCATGGCAGCGCTCGACTTGAGCTCGGCCGAATCGTTTCTGGCGTCCATCGAGGCGACCAAGGCCGTCTCATGCACCGAGGCTCCGTGGCGCTTTCTGGGGCTCAGTTTCGCTGGTTGGAACGTCATCGCCTCGATGGCGATTGCCGGACTCTGCGCCTTGTCCATGCGGAAGGGGAGGGATCGCGTCGGCGACGCGCCTGCGGGCGCTTCCCGATGCGGGTCTGACCAACTTGACCGGTATTTCCGATCGTGAAATTTTGCGGGCATGAGCGCGAAGCGACACTACATGGGCTGCACGACGACGACCGCCATCGGCGGTCGGTCGGGATTCTGCGCCATTTGACGTGACGCTTCCCCGGGACACCGCCCAACGACGGTCGGTGTCCCGGGAAGAAGACCCATCCGCCCGTCGTTCCAAACAGACGGAGCAGTCGGATGGATGATCTCGATCACAGGGTCCTCGGGCAGCGCCAGGACCTGTTCCACCTTCAGGAAGAAGCGCGGGGAAGCGTGTTCTGGCACCCGCGCGGTTTCGCCATCTATCGCGCGCTCGAGGATTTCGTGCGTGAGCGGATGCGGAGGCTCGGCTTCCGTGAAATCCGCACCCCACAGCTCGTCGATGCGTCGCTCTGGGAGCGTAGCGGTCATCTCGAGAAATTCAGGGAGGCGATGTTCCTCATCGAGGACGGCGACCGCCTTTTCGCACTCAAGCCCATGAGTTGTCCCTGCCATGTGCAGGTGTTCAACCAAGGCATCGTGTCATGGCGGCAGCTACCAGTGCGCTACGCCGAGTTCGGTGCATGCCACAGGAACGAGGCTTCCGGCGCATTGCACGGGATCATGCGCACCGCGGCGTTCGTGCAGGACGATGCACATGTCTTCTGCCGGGAGGACCAGATCGAGGAGGAGGTCGGTCGCTTCGTCCGTCTCCTGTCGGACATGTATGCAGATCTCGGGTTCCCCTCCTTCGAGGTTGCCCTGTCCACTCGGCCGTCCAACAAAGCCGGGGACGACGCGCTGTGGGACAGGGCCGAGGCCTTGCTGGCAGCGACCGCCAGGGCATGCGGGCTGGAGTTCGCAGTCAAGCCGGGGGAAGGCGCATTCTACGGGCCCAAGCTCGAGTTCGTTCTGACCGACCGGATGGGACGCAAATGGCAATGCGGAACGGTTCAGCTGGATTTCGTGTTGCCCGGCAGGCTCGGGGCAGGATACGTGGCGCCTGACGGCAGTCGACGTGTCCCGGTCATGATCCACCATGCCGTTCTCGGCAGCATGGAACGGTTCATCGGCATCCTTCTCGAGCATTACGGGGGACGCCTTCCGTTCGACCTCACCCCAGACCAGGTCGCGGTGATGCCCGTCTCCCGTCAGCACGCCGCCTACGCGGCCACCGTCCATAAGGTGCTCTCGGATGCAGGTTTGCGGTGCGTGCTCGACGATGCCTCCTCGACACTGCAGCGCAGAATCGTCGGCGCCAGGGCAATGGGCATCCCGGTTGTGGCTGTAGTTGGCTCGCGGGAGGAAGCGACTGGAAACGTTTCCCTCAGGGACATGCACAGCGAAATCGGAAGCGTTTCGCTTGATGGGGCCGCTGCCGCCATCCGTGAGGCCGCTCGACGAAGATGACGAGTGGCGGTCCTCCCTTGCGTCGGGGAGGACCGCGTCCGTCGCNGACGATCAGGCAATGGCATTCGGCAGGACCCGGCGCNGGATTTGTCAGTCGCATCCGGCGCCGGGACAGTTGCGCTGATGCCAAGCGAACACACCAGCCGCCATCCGACAGGCGCGATCGACGAACGGACGTGGAGACGGGAAGGCCTCGTCGCCAGAAACCACCATTCCCTCGGCACGGCGTCTAAGGGATCCGCCTTCAGGGATTCGCAATAGGATTCAGCAAGTACGGCATTGACTCGATCCGAGTCGTGCTGCATCGGAGAGGAATGATGAAAAGCTACGAACGGGCGGCCGCTCCGGCCGCGACCGCGGGAACGGAAGTCAATCACTTCGTCAGTCGCAGGTTCCCGAAGCCGACCGCGGATTCGGTCCTTATCTGCCCCGTCGGGGGCGTGGGGCAGATCGGCATGAATTGGACGCTTTACGGGCATGCCGGTCGGTGGATCCTCATCGACGCAGGTTCGGCCTTCGCCCCGCGCGATGTCCAAGGCGTCGACGCCATCTTCCCCGATCCACGTTCCCTCCGTTCCATCCTTCCGTATCTCTCCGCCCTCATCGTCACCCACGCCCACGAGGACCACATCGGCGCCATCCACCGCCTCTGGCCCGCCATCAAGGCGCCGATCTACGCGACGCCATTCGCATCCGGCATCCTTGCCGCACGTTTCAGGGAACTCGGCCGCCTCGGCCGCGTCAGGATCCGAACCTTCAATCCCGGCGACTCCCTGAGGATCGGACCATTCGATGTCAGGACCGTGCGCATGACGCATTCGGTTCCGGAGTGCGTCGCGCTGGCCCTCGGGACGACTGCGGGGACCATCTTGCACACGGGAGACTGGAAGCTCGACCCTGACCCCGTAATCGGTTTGCCAACGGACATCGACGCGCTCGGTGAGATCGGTAGGCATGGCGTCCTTGGCATGGTGTGCGACTCGACGAACGCCGATCGGCGTGGCGAGATCACGTCCGAGGCAATGGTGGCCGAGGGCCTGCGGGAAGTGTTCGTCAGCGCGAAGGGAATGGCGGTGGTGTCGTGCTTCGCGACCAACGTCGCGCGCCTAGCGTCCGTCGCGAGGGCCGCGGCAGCGACCGGACGGAAGGTCGCCATCGCGGGGCGCTCCATGATCCGCGCCGAGCAGGTGGCGCGCGAATGCGGGCTGCTCGCCGGCGTCCCGGAGTTCATTCACGACGTTCGCCATCTGCGCGGTCTCGATCGCCGCGAGATGGCGCTGATCTGCACGGGTTCTCAGGGCGAGGGCAATGCAGCCCTAGCTCGCCTCGCCAGCGGCGACGACGGTCGCCTGCCAGAGATCGGGGAAGGAGATGTCGTCGTCCATTCAGCTCGTGTAATCCCAGGCAACGAGGAGGACGTCGAGACCGTCTTGGACGGCCTGCGCGCCCGCGGCGCGACGGTCCTTCAAGAGGAATTCAACGGTAAGCCCCTGCATGTATCTGGCCACGCGAAGGCGAACGAGCTCGAAACTCTCTACGGCATCATCCGGCCCCGCTTCGCCATCCCGGTACACGGCGAACGGACGCATCTGGAGGCCCACTCCGAAATCGCGCGCTTGGCCGGCGTCAAGGACGTGGCCATCCCCGCCGAGGGGGATGTCCTCATGGTCTCGCGCCGTCGCATCCAGCGCGTGGCATCGGTCAACGTCGACCTGATGTGCGCCCTGACCAGCGCAAGCGGGGTTCGGCTTGCGTCATGGGACCCCGACAAGCAGGAGCCCGTCCCCCTCAAGGAGGGCAACCGCCATCCCAAGCGCCCATACATCGGCCGGCGTCCGGGCGGCAAGCCGTATAGCCGGGTCCCGCACGATCGGCGGATCGACGACTATTCCAGGACGATGAGATTCTGAACGATCGAGGACAACGAGGTCCTCGGGAAGGAGCGCCGCCAGTCCTCCCGGTGGCCGCGCACGCTCGAGATCACGCCCGAACGGAGCGTCTTTCCGCATGAACGAAAGGTGGCGACGTCGATCATGCAACAGTCCGCGACCAGGAATCGCGCCGGCGCAAGTGGTGAATTTGCCTAGCTGGCTTCGTTGACGTATTTCTCCGCCGAAGGATTCGTCAACCAGGAGTCCGCGTTGGAGGTCGATCGCGCCGCACGCATGTCCAGAATCGGGGACACGGCAACCGAGCTCCGCTCCTTCCTCGAGCCCCTCTGGCTGCGCAGGAAGGCGGAAACAGGAAGGCTTCCCGATGCGGGATCGCCGCTGTCCGAGGGCATGTGCGGGTTTACGTCGGCATTCGTGGTGCTGGCGCTAAGTGTGACCGATGGTCCTGGATGGCGCATGGCGGGCGGATGGCCGCAGTCTGGCGGCGGAATAGCTTGTCGCCGCGGACGTCTCCACGGACACTTCTGGGCGGTTTCCGAGGACGGCATAGTCGTNGACCTTACGGCCGACCAGTTCGGCCATCCCAACGTGATCGTCACAACCGATCGGGATGCACGCTACGTCGAGAGCTTCACGCTGAACGAGATCGAGCGGCACGCGGGAAGGGTCATGCCGCTGGCCGAGGAGTGGCTAGCGTTGGCGACGAAGGACGGCCTCGTCCCGCATGTGGCGCGCCTTGCCGCATAGGTCTTCCCGTTGACCCGGTCCTCGCCGGCTGGAACGATCCTCCTCAACGGGAGGATATGGGAATGAAGGAACCGAAGCGCGCNCGGCGCCGCCGGGATCTTGCTCGTCGCAAGGCCAAGGCCCGGTGGCTGACCCGGGTGATAGGCGGCAATTGGACCTTCTGCTACAACCACCTGTGCATTTGCTCCGGTCCCTGCTGCGGAAATCCTCGCCGGTGGTTCGGCGAACCAACGATGCAGGAGCGCAGACACCTCGAGGCGCATCGTCACTTTCTCGCCGAGGAAGTCTGACGACAGTTGCAGTCGGTTGCAGCATCTGCATTGCATCCCGACGTGATCATTGGCGACCGACGAGAGCCGCGGCGAAACCATCACGCCGCAGGCTGCGGCTCATGAAGAGATGTACCGTCGGTCCTCTGCCACGGCATCCTGATGGTCGATGATTCCGCTTGAAAGGTCGCGAGCGAATACTTGATGAGGCGCCTGACGGTCATCTGCAGCAGGACCGTCTTGATCGCGATGAGAGAGATGAACGCGAGCGTGACCACGTGAAGGGCCCCGAACTCGCGCCCGATCAGGTAGGCGCAGAGCACGTAGAGGATGCCTAGCACGAGGTCGACGACCCAGCCGCAGGCGACATTGCGGTAGTGGGTGGCTATCACGTCGGATTGGATGTCTCTCAGACGCGCCTCAACGGCGTCGGCGTAGGCACGACGGGCCTCGTACTCCTCCCGCCCGATCTGCTCCGGATCCCCGATGGATGACGCCGCCGCTTCATGGAAGGCGGCCGACGGCAATGTCATGCGGCCGTCAGGCCCGATATCCGATCGCAATCCGACCAAACCGCGGATGAAACCGAGTTTGGCCCACTGTCGAAGAGGGGTCGCGAGCCTTTCCGCGTCCCCGCTGGCGTCATAGTGCATCAAGTACCTCCTGGGCATGCGCCCTACATGGAGGATTGTGGACCGGATCGCCGCCGGCTTCTCCTCCTCTTCTCGAATCCCTTTGACTTGGCGGCGTCCAAGCGTGAGAGTCCTTGGAGAATTGCAATCGGAGCACCGCCGCTCATGCGAAATGCAGGACTGGCAACGGCGTTCCTGGCGGCGACGCTTCTCGTCGGCACCGCCTTGGCGCGTGATGGAGTTTCTGGACAGGGGGCCCGGGAGGAGGATTCCCAGCTGGGCGTCATCAGCCGCTGCATGGCTTACTACGCCGTGGTTGGCGGGATGGATGGCCAGAGCGAGGTCAGCCCGGACCTCCGGGCCGTTGTCAGGGATCTCGGGACCCAACTCTACATCGAGGGGAGTAGATTCAACGTCGATGAGACGACACTTCAGAACTCCGTCGTGGCCGCGCTCGTGTCGCTCAACTTGACGGCCCGCGAGGAGGGCATGGATGTGATCAAGGCGGCGATGGAATCCGAATGCGACGATCTGGTATCGCGCATCAGGGGCATGCCCTAGGGCAGTAACCGACGGCGACGCGACAGACTGACCGCCGCCTCGGCGATCATGTCGGCGTATTCCTCGGGAACGTCGTCACGGCGCGCGATACCTTCGAGCCAGCGAGCCAAGGTTCTGCCCGCGTCGCCAGGATCGCGGCCTGCAACCAGACGCGCGACCGCGACCGCCATCTGAAGCTCACGCTGCCGAACTCTCTCTCTGTGGCGCCTCACTCGGATGGCGGACGACCTTTGTCTCGGGCTCTCCTCGGATTGCATTGGCGGTTCCCGTGATTACGGCATGACAGCCTGCAGGATGTCGAAACCGCCTGCGCCGCAGGCAGTTCATTGCCGTGCCGCATCGAACCTTCCAGACGCTTTCAGACTGGCCGGGATCCTCATACAGCATCCGCGGCGATTTTCAATTGTCGGTCTTCAGGGGCGAGAGACTTGTCCTGAAACCTGCGGTCCGCCAATGAACGCGATGTCACCCCAATTGAACGCGGCTTCCTCGATGGCTCGGTCCGCCTCCTTGATGCACGCGGAAGCTTTTCCGGCGAATGCGAGGAGCAGTAGGCAGAGCCATAGAACGAAGCAATCCATCGTTAGCCAGGTAATGCCGATGACGGCTGCGGCAGCGATCCCGGCCCTGACGAACAGTCCGAACGTCATCAGGCGATAGCGCCTGCCGATTAGGGCGCTTTCGCGGGACATCAGGTCGTTCACGGTCTCAAAGGCGGAATCCAAATGCCTTCTCATCTCCGCATCAGCAGATGCCCCTGGTTGCGGGACGTTCCTCGCGATTTTCTCTATCAACGCCGTGGACGGCAGGATCACCGCCTTCCGCGACCTTTCCAGCTCGGCGGCGTCGAGCAAGCCGACCAGGAAGCCATGGTTCGCCCATCGGCGCATGCGTTGCGCGATTTCATCGAGCGATGTGTCGGTGGCGCAGTTCATGAGCGAGCTCCCCCTCATGCGGGGGCCATCGTCATCGGATCCGACGCCAAGCCGCGCGCGGCTTCGGCTTGGAATACGGGGCGTGCCGTGTTCCGCTCCCCGTTCACCGAGAAAAGGCCCAAGGCGGTCAGCGCGCCCTGGGCGAAACCAAGACGCAGGGAAAGCTGCTCGAGGGAAATGCTCTCGTCGGCAAGCGTGGCACGGATGATCTTGGCGACCTCGTTCGCCGATATGCTGCATCCCGAGGGAGGGTCGACAGCGCTGATCCGCTCGAGCAGTCCGGACAATGCCTCCCGCGCCTCATGAGCGCTGGACCCGGCCGCCGGCTTTCCCGATCCGTCGAAGGGAAGGCCCGGGGAGACGATCCCGCGGGCCGCCATGACGCCGAATGCGAAGCCGACCCACCTGCACCGTCTGTCCATGGACATGTCCCGACGGGCGACAGCGTCGATGAGAAGCGCGTGGATGTACTCGGGGGATGTAGCCGGCGGCTCCGCTACGGTCCCTCTTGCCGCGGCCGCACGAGGCAGGAGATCCTCGACTATCCCACGTGTCGTCGGCGGCAGCTGGCGTAACGCTCGGTTCCAGGTCATGCGCGAATCCTTTCCCGAGACGACGTCGCGGTCAATGCCCGCAATTGTTGACATGCGACGTGGACNCTGCCATCCCTTGATCGGCCTGCACGGGCTGGGAGGATGTGATGAGGATCTGGACGGTTTCCGACCTTCACCTGAGGCCGACCGAGATCGCGGAGCTCGTTCCGCCACCTGGGGGCTTCCCTGATGCCGACCTTTGCGTCGTTGCGGGTGATGTCGGCGACGGTCTTGCCGGCCTGGGCTGGGTAGCCAAGGTCATCCGACCGATGATGCCCGTCGTCCTCGTCCTAGGAAACCATGACATGTACGGGCATTCCGTGCCAAGCGCGAGGAAGGTCGCCAAGTTGACGGCTGAGGCGTTCGATTGCGTTCTCCTGGACGACGATGAGGTGGTCATCGACGGCGTCCGGTTCCTCGGGGGNACGCTCTGGACCGACTATGCTCTCTTCAGTCGACCCGAGGACGGCGAGGAGGGCAGGCAGGACGCCGTGAGGACGGCGATGGCGGCTGCGAGGAGGAGCCTCGACGATCATCTCTCGATCGATGCTACCGAGGTCGTCGAGGGCGTAATGTCCCGCCGGTTCCTGCCGCAGGACGCCGCAGCGCTGCACGCGGAGACGCGGGCTTTCATCGAGCGAGAACTGAAAAAACCGCACGACGGCCCTACCGTAGTCGTCACACACCATGCTCCGCATCCCGGTTCCATTTCGCCTAGGTTCAAACGCGATCCGGTGACGCCGGCGTTCGTGAGCGACCTGTCCGGCCTCATCGAGGCCGGGAACCCGACGCTCTGGATACACGGCCACGTCCACCATGCCTGCGACTACCGGGTCGGGGCGACGCGCATCGTCTGCAACCCAAGAGGCTATTCGCGGGAATCGGCGGACTTCGATTGGTGGAAGGTGGTCGAGGTCTGATTTCCTTGCCGTCTTGATGTCCGCACGAAAGAATTCTGGATCGACCTTGAAGGAGGAACCGCGGTGCGCATTTGGACGATTTCCGACCTGCATCTCGAGATTTCGGAACTCGATGCGCCGCTGTCGGTCCCCGACGCAGACGTCTGCGTCATCGCTGGCGACCTGACACAACCTCTCGCTGGCGGCGTAAGATGGATCGCCGCGAACATCTTGCCGCGTATGCCCTGTGTCTACGTACCGGGCAACCACGAGTTCTACGGTTCCTCGATCAGCGAGGGCCTCGCCGAGGGGCTCGCCGAGGCCTCTCGCCATGAAGGGCTGCATCTTCTGGCAGACGGGGAGGCCGTGATCGACGGCGTGCGGTTCCTCGGATGCACGCTTTGGACGGATTTCCGCCTGTTCGGCAACCAGCCCCTCGCCATGATGGCGGCGAACCTTCAGATGAGGGACTTCCGATACATCGCCATCGGCCGGGATCCGACCGCCCGACTGTGCCCCGAGGACGTCTGCGAGATGCAGTTCACGGTCGCGGCGTTTCCTCGAGACCGCGCTCGCAGAACCCTTCGACGGGCCAACCGTTGTCGTCACCCATCACGCTCCGCACCCGGGGTCCGTTGCGCCCAGGTACCAGCACGACACCCTGACGCCGGCCTACGCCAGTGACCTGTCCGGCCTCATCGAGGCCGCGCGCCCGGCTCTCTGGATTCATGGGCACGTACACGGTTCCTTCGATTACCATGCAGGCGCGACCCGCGTGGTGTGCAATCCCAGGGGATACGGCCGCCAGAACGGCAACGGCTTCGATCCCGCCAAGGTCATCGGGATCGGGTCGTGATCCATCGAGTCAGGGTTCGNTAGCGAATTGTTGACANGGACTTCNGAGNCGGTCATCGAATCCGGGGCGCGGCCGCCGCCGCGATGGACGAAAGGATTTGTCCAATGACCGAAATCATCCCGCATGATATCGAACCTGGATCCGGCGAAAGGAATCGTATGGAAGCCGTAACGGACCGATCGGTCCACGGGATGGCCTTGGCCAAGGCCATCCATGCGAATCTGCGCCGCCGGACCCTACGGGAGGTGAGGATCATCGACCGTCACGTCGGCATGACCGGGCCGACAGAGCCCCTCGCTCCCATCGGAAAGGACTTCGGCTTGACGGAGGACGAGGTTCGCCTCGAGATCGAGGCGTTCGCACGAGATGTCTTTGTCGATCAGGAGGGCGTTCGCCTTCTTGCCCGGCAGTGTCTGGCGGCAGTTGCAGCCGGACCCGTCGCGATCAGGGATCTTCCGGCGTGCGACGAGATCTTCGAGGGACTGGACGCGCATCCGCATCTGGTTGAGCCCGCGTTCCGCCTCGCGCGGATGATCGCGGCGGACGTCGAATTCCCGTCGGTCGTGGTCCTTGACGGCGAGCCGTCGCTTGCCGGATGGGTAGCGTGGATGGACGCCTGATGAGCGCGAAGATCCATCACGGCATCCGTTTCCACGAGACGAATCTGCTGCGCGTTGGCTCGAGCGCGAGGCGAACCTCATCAAGAAAAGATTGCCTACCATCGATGCGAACACCCTCCTGAACCCCGGCGGTGACGATGCATGACGGATGAAATGGCTGGGCCGACGTTCCCGCCGGCGGGATGCCGCTGCATCTTCCTCGAAGGATTCATCTTCGGGAAGCTACCATGAAGCGCCTGCTGATCGCCGTCGGTCTGGCCTGTCTGACCATCCAGGCTGCGCATGCCGACGGCAGAATCGTTCAGTGGGACCGTAACCTGCCTCCAGGAACGATCGTTATCAGCACCTCCACCCGGAAGCTCAACCTCGTTTTGGGCGACGGCTCGGCCATCCAGTATCCCATTGCAGTCGGCCGGGCGGGCGCCCAATGGACCGGAACGACGTGGATCACGCATAAGCGGTGGCGACCGGAATGGCGTCCGACCCCGCGCATGAGACGCGAGAACCCTTCGTTGCCGGCCGTCGTCAAGCCCGGTCGCGGCAATCCCCTTGGCGTCGCCGCGCTGTACCTCGCCGAGGGGCTGCTCAGGATCCATGGCACGAACGACCCGAAGTCCATCGGCAATGCAGCTTCGAGCGGCTGCTTCCGCATGTACAACGAGGACGTCTCCGAGCTGTACGACCTCGTCCAGCCAGGGGCCGTCGTCATCGTGGAGCCATAGGCGAGGCGACGGGGGCGAATCCTTGTTGGGCTTCCTCGCACGGTATAGCCTCGAACTGGGCGCGATGCGCCCCAGCGGAGAGTGAGGCATGCCATCGTTGTCGCGTCTTGCCGACGGGATTATCACGGACAGGGGGCGGCAAGGACTTCTCGACGCCATAGCCAAGGCGGAATCCGGTCTCGAAGGGCTCGATGGCAACGGGATCGCGGCGCGGGCGTGCGCCATCAGGCAGGCCATCGCGGACGGCAGGCACATGGACGAGATGCTGGCCGAGGCATTCGCGCTGGTTGGCACCGCGGTGCGAAGAACGTTGAACTTCCAGCTTCGGCCCCAGCAGCTCCTGGCAGGGATCGCCCTGCACGAGGGGAGGATAGTCGAGCTCGCTCCTGGCGAGGGGAAAACCCTGGCCATTGTCGCACCTGCCTACCTGCATGGCCTGACCGGGCGCGGTGTCCATGTCCTCACCACGAACGACTACCTTGCCAGACGCGATGCAGGGATCGTTGGCAAGGTCCTGGGATGCCTTGGCGTCTCCGTTGGCGTGGTCGTCTCGGGGATGGACGACGCGGACCGTCGCTCGGCGTACCAATGCGACGTGACCTACGTCAGCCATGCCGAACTCGGTTTTGATTACCTTCGCGACGACATGCGCCTCGATTCCAGCGAGCGCGTCCTGCGGGACCTGCATTTCGCCATCGTGGACGAGGCGGATTCCGTGCTCCTGGACGAGGCACGAACGCCGTTGGTCCTCGCGGCACCCTGTGACGGCAAGGCCGACCTTTACCGCGCAGTGGATGCCGCGGTTGCAAGGCTGTCCGCCAGGGACGTTTCCGTCGACGAAGGGGAGAGGATGGCCGTCTTGACGGACGCCGGTGTCGATCACCTCGAGGCGCTATTGCGCGGTTGTGGTCTTCTTCCGCGGAACGCCGGACTCTTCGATCACGGCAATGCCGATCTCGTTCATCATGTCCAGGCGGCCCTAAAGGCAAGACACCTCTTCAAGCGGGATCGCGATTACATCGTCCGGGAGGGCGAGATCGTCATAGTCGACGAGTTCACTGGACGCGCGATGCCTGGACGGCGGTACGCCGACTGCGTCCACCAAGCCATCGAAGCGAAGGAAGGCGTCGAGATCAGGCCCGAGACCCTGACACTGAACTCGATCTCCTACCAGAACCTGTTCCGGTCCTACCCGAAACTCGCCGGTATCACGGGCACGGCCATGTCAGCCAGGGACGAGTTCATCGGCACCTACGGACTGGACGTATGCGTGGTCCCGTCGAATAAACCGAGCCGTCGCGTCGACGAGCCAGATAGGCTGTTCAGGACCGAGAAAGCAAAGTACGCGGCGATCGTCGACGCCATCGTCGAGGCTAACGGCCGCGGGCAGCCAGTCCTCGTCGGAACGACTTCTATAGAGAAGTCCGAGATCGTCGCCGACTTGCTCGAGAAAGCCGGCTTCCGCCGGATGAGGGTTGACGAGCCAATTTCAGAGTCGGCGCCAGGGCTCCGACGCGCGTTCCACGTCCTCAACGCCCGCCATCACGAGGATGAGGCCAGGATCATCGCCCGAGCCGGGCGTCCGTACGCGGTGACGATCTCGACGAACATGGCCGGACGGGGAACGGACATCCAGCTTGGCGGCAACATGGAGGAGATCGTGGATGACCTGCACGCAGATGGCAGGTCCGCCGAGGCCTACGTCGAGGCCAGAGAGAGGATGCGTCGCCTCGTGGAAGCCAGCGGCGGCCTGTTCGTCATCGGCACGGAGCGTCACGAGAGCCGCCGCATCGATGACCAACTTCGCGGACGCGCCGGTCGGCAAGGCCAGCCTGGACGATCGTGCTTCTTCGTTTCCCTCGAGGACGACCTCGCGACGAGGTGGCGTGGCCGCAGATACTCGCGGCGACCGTGGGTCAGGTGGCGGATTCCGGAAAAGGGGCTCGCGTTGGATCAGGCCTCCAGTAGGTTCCTCGACAGGATCCAGCGGGCTGCAGAGGCTGAGAACGCGGCCATCCGACGAAACCTCCAGCGCTACGACGACGTCATCCACGCCCAGAGGAAGGCCATTTTCGACGAACGGCGAACTATCCTTGCCGCGTCGGACGTGTCCGACATCGTGATGGGCATGTGCATCATCGCAGTGGAGGACCTCATCGCCAAGCGCATCGCGGCGAGGGTGCATCCTAACCTATGGGACGTAGAGGGGCTGCAGGACGACCTCAGGTCGCTGTTGGGGATCGACGTTCCCGTGGGATCATGGGTCGCGGAACCATCGGTCGACGCCTACGCGATCAAGGATCGCACGCTCGAGATGGTCGATGCCATCCTTGAGGCCCGTGAACGGGAACTCGGATCCGACGCGATGCGGAGGATCGAGAAGAGGCTGCTTCTGTCCGCCTACGACCGAGCCTGGCAGCAGCACATCGTCGCTCTCGAGGGGATGAGATCCGTCGTCTGGTTCAGGACGGCCGCCCAGCGCGATCCTCTGGCTGAATTCAGGGCAGAGGCGGCCGATCTGTTCTCCCACATGATGATGGGGATCGCGCGGGACGTGACGCACGCGATCGTTACCCCCCTGGCCCGCAAGAAGGCCGCCGCGACAGGCGCCGAGATGGCCTGAGGTCGACCAAGATCGTTCCTTGCGGGCTGCGTCTGAATCCTTCGGCCAAGCGACCGAAGGATCCCGACATGCATGTAACGATCGTGACTTCAGTGGCCCATGACGAAGCAACTGGTGAGTGGGGCTGGTCCGGCGTCGGCCAGTCCGGGAAGTCCACGTTCAGGACTAACGGACGGCTCCTGGAACGTCCGGCGGACCGGACGGAAGCCTGCATCATGGCAGCCGCTAACGCGCTCCATCGCGCCCTCGTCGCCGAGAAGGTCATGCCTGGCGACCATGTGCTGCTTGGACTGGACGACATCGATGCCGTCATCGACCTTACCGTCTATCCAGCGGTTCGGAAGGAGCGCGATATTCTCGCGAGGGCGGCGCGCGCCTTCGCCTCCTGGCAGGATCGGTACGACATCGGCATCGAATTCCGACACACCCGCGCGCTCGGGCGCGAGCGGTGGATGCGCAATGCGTGCGAGGTGATGGCGCAAGCACCGCTCTCCTCCGGCCGCATGACCTGATGACACGCAGTCCTGCTTCAGGATGCGGACAGGTTTCCGTCGCCAACGGCCCGTGGACGT
>Ga0065720_1004959_pt1 | contig 17892 bp, 19 predicted proteins | sample Thericmetagenome_FD_59107 | JGI IMG/M metagenome (GOLD analysis project Ga0065720, IMG submission 59107) | Thermophilic microbial communities from the Joint Bioenergy Institute, California, USA of rice/straw/compost enrichment - eDNA_2 v2... | ecosystem: Engineered > Solid waste > Grass >...
AGCGCGGCGAAATCGGTCAGCTCGCGGCCGAGCTCATTTTTCGTGATCGCGGCGATCGGCAGCACGTTGACGACGCCTTCGCGGGCCGCCTTGTCCAGGATGTACCGCACCGTCTCCGGCGTATCCGTGACCGGCCGGGTGTTCGGCATGCAGGCGATCGTCGTGAACCCGCCGCGCGCGGCCGAACGCGTGCCGCTTGCGATGTCCTCCTTGTGCGTGAAGCCCGGGTCGCGCAGATGGACGTGCATGTCGATGAAGCCGGCCGACACGAGCAGTCCGGAAGCGTCGATCACTTCGGCGCCGGCCGTGTCCGGCTCGCCGCCCCGTTCGATCGCGGCAATCGCCCCGTCCTCGATGCGGATGTGCGCCGTCGCGAGGTCGCCGGCCTCATCGTCCCAGATTTTGCCGTTCAGTATCCATAGCGTCATGGCTCAAGATCTCCCTTCGCTGGTGTCCGGCCTCGCACGGCCGCATACGCGCTTCTGCATGCGGCGCGGCCGTTTCTCCGCGCCGCCCGCCTTTGTTGCGTAAGGCTGTCCGCGTTATCCGCGCAGCGCCCGCTCGATGACGGCCATGCGGATCGGCACGCCGTTCGCCATCTGCTGGAAAATGCGCGATTGCGGATGTTCGACGAGCTCGTCGTCGATCTCGACGCCGCGGTTGACCGGCGCCGGATGCATGATGATCGCGTGCCTCCCGATCCGCGCGGCGCGCTCGACCGTAAGGCCGTAGTGCTCCCGGTAATCTTCCGCCGACTTGATCATGCCCGATTCGTGCCGCTCGAGCTGGACGCGGAGCATCATGATGACGTCCGCGCCGAGCGCTTCGTCCATCGACACATAGGGCGCGTCAAGCTCCGGCGCCTCAAGGTTGGGCGGCGCGCAGAAGACGACGTCCGCGCCGAATTTCTNGAGCGCCCACAGGTTGGAGCGCGCAACCCGGCTGTGCAGAATGTCGCCGATGATCGCGACGCGCAAGCCCTTCAGCGTGCCGAAATGCTTCCGCATCGTATAAAGGTCGAGCAGCGCCTGGGTCGGATGCTCGTTGTTGCCGTCGCCGGCGTTGATCAGCGGCACACCCACGCGGGAGGCGATCTCCTGCAGCACGCCGATCGGCTTCAGCCGGATAATCCCGGCGTCGATGCCGATCGATTCGAGCGTGCGCACCGTGTCGTAGATCGACTCGCCTTTGTTCACGCTCGAGACGGCCGCCGAGAAGTTGAGCACCTGCGCGCCGAGCCGTTTTGCCGCCATTTCGAAGGAGAAGCGCGTGCGCGTGCTGTTCTCGAAGAACATGTTCGCCACGATCGCGTCGGGCACGGCGTTGTGGATTTTCTTCCCGCTGGCCTCCCAGTGCTGCGCCCGGTCGAGGATCGACCCGATCTCCTCCGCGGACAGATCCTTCACTCCGAGCAGGCTGCGTTCCTTCAGTTTGGCCGCCGTCGTCATCGCGTGCGCCTCCTTGTACCGTAAATGGCCACCATATCCGATCCGTCCACTTCCTTGAGCGATACGCCGATCGATTCGGTGCGGGCGGTCGGCACGTTCTTGCCGACGTAGTCCGGACGGATCGGCAGCTCGCGATGCCCCCGGTCGACCAGCACCGCGAGCTGGATCGACCGCGGCCGTCCGACGTCCATGATCGCGTCCATCGCCGCCCGGATCGTCCGGCCCGTGAACAGCACGTCGTCGAACAGGATGACGTGCTTGTCCCGAATCTCCGCCGGGTCGAGCCCCGGGCAGGCCGGCGCTTCCGCCGCGCCGGAGCCGTCCCGGTCGTCGCGGTACGACGTGATGTCGAGATCGAACGCGGGCACGGGCTTGCCTTCGATCTCGGCCACCCGCTCCGCCACCCGCCGCGCGAGATAGACGCCGCGGGTGCGGATGCCGGCGAACACGCAGTCGTCTATGCCTTTGTTTTTCTCCAGAATTTCATGCGCGATGCGCGTGAGCGCCCGCCGGATGCCGGTCTCGTCCATGATGACGTGTCTGATGTCGTCCATTGCCGCCACCTCCGCTGATCTGAACCGCACAAAAAAACTCCTTGCGGAAAGCCGCAAGGAGTCAGGCCGCACCGCACAGCAACCCGCGGCGCGCGCACGAAGCGGCGCCGCCAGGCCTGTGCCTGCCGGATATGCCGTTACCTTGTCAGCCTCACGGGACTGAATTAAAGGTCATCCATTCATTAGCTGCATTATGACACTTTGGTCCGCTTAAGTCAATAGCCGGATCCGACAAAAAGCGGGAAGGCATGGCCGCACGGCTTCCCGCGCGGCGTGCATTCCCGCATCCTTGTATCCCGCTTTCCTGCTTCCCGCTTCTTCCGCTTGCCGTCACCAGGCGAGCTTCGTGATCCGCTCGACCGCGCGCTCGGTGTTTTCCCGGCTGCCGAAGGCCGTGAGCCGGAAGTAGCCCTGTCCGGCCTGTCCGAAGCCGACGCCCGGCGTGCCGACGATGTGCGCTTCCTGCAGCAGTTTGTCGAAGAACGCCCACGAATCGACGCCTTCGGGCGTCTTCAGCCAAATGTAAGGCGCGTTCACGCCGCCGTACGCTTCGATGCCGACCGCTTTCAGCCCTCCCAGGATCAGCTTCGCGTTCGCCATGTAATAGTCGACGAGCTCGGCGATCTGCGCTTTCCCTTCCGGCGTGTAGAGCGCCGCCGCTCCCCGCTGCGTCACGTAGGAGACGCCGTTGAACTTCGTCGTATGCCGGCGGTTCCACAGATCGGCGACGACGACGTCGTTGCCTTCGCCGTCCTTCGCCTTGAGGTCCCGCGGCACCACCGCATAGGCGCAGCGCACGCCGGTGAAACCGGCCGTCTTCGAGAAGCTGCGGAACTCGATCGCCACTTCCCGCGCGCCTTCGATCTCGTAGATGCTGTGCGGCACGCCCTCTTCCCGGATGTACGCCTCGTAGGCCGAATCGTACAGGATGATGCTGCCGTTCTGTTTGGCGTAATCGACCCATTGCTTAAGCTCGTCCCGCGTCAGCGTCATGCCCGTGGGATTGTTCGGATAGCAGAGGTAGATCAGGTCGGCTTTGCGATCGGGGAGCGCCGGCTTGAAGCCGTTCTCCCGGCTGCAGGTCAGGTACACGATGCCCTTGTACCGGTTCGTCTCCTTGTCAAACGCGCCAGCCCGGCCCGCCATGACATTCGTGTCCACATACACCGGATAGACCGGGTCCTGCACCGCGACGACGGCGTCCTGGCTGAAAATCTCCTGAATGTTGCCAACGTCGCATTTCGAACCGTCGCTGACGAACACTTCCTCCGGACGAATGTCGATGCCGCGCGCCTGATAATCGTGGCGGGCGATCGCCTCCCGAAGGAAGTCGTAGCCCTGTTCGGGACCGTAGCCGCGGAACGTCTCCGCCTTCGTCATCTCGTCGATCGCGGCGCGCATCGCATGGGCCGCCGCTTCGGGCAGCGGGCGCGTCACGTCGCCGATGCCGAGGCTGATGATGCCGGCGTCCGGATGCTCCTTCAGGAATGCCGCGCGCCGGCGCGCAATTTCCGAGAACAGATAGCTGCCTTGCAGATCTTGGTAGTAGGGATTGATCCTGGCCATGGGTTCATCACCTTTCGGGGCGGGCCGCGTTCGAACGCGCATATGGCTCGCGGCCCCGGCCTATGCTGTCTTTCAGCATAACGCCCGGAGCCGCGGATCGTAATGGAATAATCCCTCTAAAATTTGCACTAATGCGGCAATGCGCGAAACCGCCTACCTGTTTCTCAGCATGTCCAAAATGCGCTGAAAATCATCGGGAATCGGCGATTCGAAANGCAGCGCCTCGCCCGTGCGGGGATGGACGAAACCGAGCACGGCGGCGTGCANCGCCTGCCCGTCCAGCGGCACGGTTTTCGCCCGGCCGTAGACGGGGTCGCCGGCCAGCGGGTGGCCGATGTACTTCATATGGACGCGGATCTGGTGCGTGCGCCCCGTCTCGAGCCGCAGCCGGACCAGCGTGTAGTCGCCGAACCGCTCCACCGCCGTGAAATGCGTCACGGACGGCTTGCCGCCGGCCGTCACGGCGAACTTCTTGCGGTCGTGCGGATCGCGGCCGATCGGCGCGTCGATCGTGCCCTGATCGTGCGGCAGGTTGCCGTGCACGAGCGCAAGGTACGCCCGCTCGACCGTATGCGCCTTCAGCTGCTCCGACAGCGACACGTGCGCCAGGTCGTTCTTCGCGGCCATGAGCAGCCCGGACGTGTCCTTGTCGATCCGATGGACAATTCCCGGCCGCAGCCGTCCGTTGATGCCGGAGAGATCCCGGCAATGGTGGAGCAGCGCGTTGACCAGCGTGCCCGACGTGTGGCCGTGCGCCGGGTGGACGACCATGCCGCGCGGCTTGTCGACGACGATGACATCGCCGTCCTCATAGACGACGTCCAGCGGGATCGGCTCCGGCCGAATGTCCGCGTCCGCGGGCTCCGGCGGCGTCACGGCGACGACATCGCCATCCGCGAGCCGGTAGTTCGGTTTGACTGCGGCGCCGTTCACGGTGACCGCGCCCGCGCGAATCCAATCCTGGACCTGCGTGCGCGAGACGCCCTCCTCCGCGGATTCGGCAACGAATTTGTCAATCCGCTCGCCCGCCTCCGCTTCCGTCACGACCCACTCCTGGGTCCATTCATCGTGCGGGTTCGTCCGCTTCTGTTCCGCTTGCGAAGTCATGAGGTTTTCCGTTTTCGTCTCCTTCCAAAGCGCCTGCATTGCCGCGCTCCCTGCGAATGTCCAGCACCGCGTCGAGCAGGATGAGGCCGACCCCGACGACGATGCCGATGTCCGCAACGTTGAAGATCGGGAACGTGTAGCTGCCGAAATTGAACTGCAGAAAATCGATCACATGGCCGTACAGCACCCGGTCGATGAAATTGCCGAGCGCCCCGCCGAGCACCATGGCGAACGCCGTCAGCAGCAGCGGCCTGCCGGTCCGCTTGTTCCGTTCAATGTACCAGACGATGCCGATGACAACGAGGACCGTAATGGCGATGAAAAGCGTTTGGGCCCCCGGCAGCATGCTGAACGCCGCCCCGTCGTTCAACACGTGCGTAATGAGGAAAAACCGCCCGATCACGCTGATTTGATCATGCAGGGCCACATTCGCGTCGATGATCTGCTTCGTCAGCTGATCCAGCAGAAAAACGACGGCCGCAACGGCGTAATAGCGCAAATGCTTCAACTTTTGCGTCCTCCCGTCCCATTTTGATCGATCATGCTTTCCCGATAAGCCCGTGATAACCGCGTGTCCCAATCATTGTATCACAATCGCGCCGGCCCGCTCCACATTCGGATGAGGAAGAAACCGCCTGAATTGCAACCTGTTACAATCCCCCGCCATTAGTAAAAAAGCTCCGCCGCGCGCAACCTACAGACCGACTGCTACGGTTGAAGGGAGCTGACCGCATGAAGGCGATCGACGGGAGTCTTTTGGCGGATCTGAGGCGAAGGCTCGAAGCGGCGGCCGGAGAGCTGGAAGCGCGGCTGAAGGAAAGCGGCGGCCGCGGCCTCGAAGAGGAAGCGCGCGGCAACACCGGCGAGCTGTCCATGTACGACAACCATCCGGCCGATATCGCTTCCGAAACGTTCGAGCGGGGAAAAGACATCGCGCTGCTCGAAAATGATGAGCTTCGGCTGGAGCGGATCCGCGCGGCCTTGCGGGCGATGGACGACGGCGCCTACGGCGTCTGCCGGACATGCGGCGAGCCGATCCCGGCGGAACGCCTCGAAGCCGTGCCCGAAACGTTGTACTGCGTCCGCCATACGCCGAAAAGGCTCGCGTCGGAGCGGCGCCCGGCGGAGGAGGATGGTCTCGAGCCGCCGTTCGGGCGGACCAGCCTCGACGGCGAGCGCTCCTGGACCGGCTTCGACGGCGAGGACGCCTGGCAGATCGTCGAATCGTACGGCACGTCGGATTCGCCGGCGCTTGCCGAGGATCCGGGGGCGGATTACGAGCAGCTCACGATCGAAGCGAACGAACGGGAAGGATTCGTCGAGCCGATCGAAAGCTTTCTGGCCACCGACATTACGGGCCGTCACGTCACGGTCGTCCGCGGTCGCGCGTATGACGAATATCTGGAGCGCGGAGAAGGCGAACCGCTGCTGGAGCCCGACCCGGTGGCGGATATATCCGGGGATGCGGAGCGTCCGGATTCCTGAGCGCCGATTTGCGCGCGGGCGCTGATGCCCCGAGAGATCGCCGCTTTCCGCGGAAATAACGGCACCGCGTGCCGTTATTCAGCTCCGCCGCCGCGTGCGGGCGCGCAATAACGGCATCCGGTGCCGTTATTCGATGTCGCCGGGCCGGCCCCGCGGCTTCACGCCGCCTTTTAACGGCGCCGCGTGCCGTTAACCGGCACCGGCACCCCGCGCAGGCCCGCCATAACGGCATTCTGTGCCGTTATTCCCCGCTCCTCAATACGCCCTGCCCTCCAGCTGCCGCTGCACGATGCGCACGATATCCGCGATATAGTCGCCGATGATCGGCAGATTGAGCTTGCCGAGCATCTGCAGCACATACAGGATCGTCGCGGCGAAGAACGTGAAGCCGATCGCGATGCCGATGCCCCGCGCCATGCCGCCGACGAAGTTGCGCCAGACGAGCGACAGCGGACGGTTGAGCAAATCAACGTATTCCGCGATTTTCGCCCGTTCGAGTCTGGCCGACAACCGGTCCATCTCCTGCGCGAGCAGGTCGATCCGCGCCTGCCCGGACGGTCCGTCCGACCGTTCCGGCTGATCCAAGCGTTCTTCCGCGCCGCCGGTCCGTTCCGGCTGCCCTGACCGTCCTTCCTCGCCGGCGGTCCGTTCCGGCTGCCCTGACCGTCCTTCCTCGCCGGCGGTCCGTTCCGTCCGTTCAGCTCGTCCTTCCGGCTGCCTGAACCGTTCCGCCGCCCGCTCCAACATTCCGCCCGCATGCCTGAACTGTTCTGCAGCCTGCTCGAACCGTTCCTCCGCACGACCGGAACGATCGTCCGTCCGCTGGTCCACACCGTCCGCCCCCTTCCGGCGCCGCCGCCATGAGCGCGGCAGCCGCTTGATCCGCGCGGGCAACACGACCGCCGTCGCCGCTCGAGACGACAGGCCCGTTTCGCCCTCGATAACGAAAAACGAGCCCCGGCCCGTCCCAGTGGGACAAAAGCCGCGATGGCCCGTTTTCCTCGCTTGTCTGTTCTCCAGTATGTCCTCAGAGCTCGATCCGGATTCCGACCGCAAAATCGCCCGCCTGCACCGTCTCCATGCCGTCCGCGGGACCGAATGCGATCTCCCGCACCAGCACGTTCGCCCGGAGCAGCTCGTCGAACGACTCGAGCGCCGCCTTAAGATCGGCCGGAACGTCCAGCTGCAGCCGGACCCGCGCCTCGATCGGCAGATCGAGCTTCTTGCGCGTATCCTGCACGGCGCGGATCACTTCCCGCACCCAGCCTTCCCGCTCCAGCTCGGGCGTGATGTCCGTGTTGAGCGCGACCGTCACACCGTCGCCCGACGCGGCCTTGAAGCCCGTCTTGGCGCGTTTCTCGACCAGCAGCTCGCCCAAGGCGATCCGCAGCGTCTCGCCTTCCGGCGACGTCCAGTCGAGCCCGCCGTCCTCCAGCACCGCGCGGCGCGCGTCCTCCGCGGGCAGCGACTTGAGATGCGCCTGGATCGGCGCGACATGGCGGCCGTACTTCTTGCCCGCGACCTTCAGGTTCAGCTTCAGGTCGAACTCGACGAACCCGCTGTCACTCGTCTCCACGACGATCCGCTTCACATTGATCTCGTCCTTGATGATCGCCTCGTATTCCTCCAGCGGGAACGGCCGGCTGAGCGAGACGATCAGCTCGGACAGCGGCTGGCGCGTCTTGATGCCCGATTCGTTGCGCACGCTGCGCGCCAGCTCGACGATCCGGCGCGTCGTCTCCATATCCCGCTCCAGCGCCTCGTCGATCAGCGACTCGTCGGCCTGCGGATAGTCCGCCAGATGGACGCTTTCGCCGCCGCCCAGGTTGACGTAGACGTCTTCCGCGACAAACGGCGTGAACGGCGCGATGAGCCGCGACAGCTCAAGCAGCACCTTGTGCAGCGTCTGGTACGCCTCGATCTTGTCGTCCGTCAGTCCGCTGCCCCAGAACCGGTCGCGCGAGCGGCGGATGTACCAGTTGCTCATTTCATCGACGAACGCCTCGATCTTTTTCGCCGGGTTCAGGAAGTCGTACGCCTCAAGCCCGCGGTTCACGTCCCGGATCAGGCTGTTCAGCCGCGAGATGATCCAGCGGTCCAGCTCGCCCTTCGGCTTCCGGTACGGGTGCTCTTCCGGCCGGAACCCGTCGATCGACGCGTACAGCGCGTAGAAGGCGTGCGCGTTGACGATCGTGTCGACCACCTTCGACTTCGCCTCGGCGACGATGCCGCGCGAGAACCGCTTGCTGTTCCACGGCGCGCTGTCCGCGAGCAGCGCCCAGCGGAACGCGTCCGTGCCGTACGCCTCGATGATCTCCCACGGGTCGATGACGTTGCCCTTCGATTTCGACATCTTCTGGCCGTTCTCGTCAAGCACGTGGCCGGTCGAGATGACCCGCTTGTACGGCGACTTGCCGTTGTACAGTGTCGATACGGCCAGCAGGCTGAAGAACCAGCCGCGCGTCTGGTCGATCCCTTCGACGATCATATCGGCCGGGTACTGATCCTCGAACTTCGCGCGGTCGCCGAACGGATAGTGGTACTGGGCGAACGGCATCGAGCCGCTGTCGAACCAGACGTCGATCACTTCGGGCGTGCGCGTCATGACGCCGCCTTCGCAGTGCGGGCAGCGGAGCTTCACTTCATCGACGTACGGTTTGTGAAGCTCGAGATCTTCCGGCACCGGCCCGGCGGCCCGCTCGCGCAAATCCGCGATGCTGCCCGGCGCATACTCGCCCTGGCAGCTGCCGCACACCCAGACGTTGAGCGGCGTGCCCCAATAGCGGTTCCGGCTGATGTTCCAGTCGACGAGATCTTCGAGGAAATTCCCGAACCGCCCGTCGCGCAGATGGCCGGGGAACCACTCGATCTCGCGGTTGTTCGCGATCAGTTGGTCCTTCACCGCCGTCGTCCGGATGAACCAGCTCTCCGTCGCGTAGTAGAGCAGCGGCGTCTTGCATCGCCAGCAGAACGGATAGCTGTGCTCGTAGCGCTCCTTCGCGAACAGCAGGCCGCGCTCGCTGAGCAGCCGCACGATGTCGACGTCGCAGTCCTTCACAAACCGGCCGGCGAAGTCGGTCACGGCTTCAACGTAGCGCCCCGCGGGGTCGACGACGCTGAGCATGTCGATGTTGTTCGCCTGGGCCGCCTTGTAGTCGTCCTCGCCGTGCGCCGGCGCGATGTGCACAATGCCCGTCCCGCTCGTGTCGCTGACGAAATCCGCCGCGATCACGACATGCGCATTCTGCACCGGCACATAGCGGAACGGCGGCTCATACGCGAGGCCGGCCAGCTCCGAGCCCTTCACCTTCGAGACGATCTCGTAGTCTTCCTTCATGACCGACTCGGCGAGCGCCTCGGCGACGATGTACGTCTCACCGTCCTTGCGGACGCGGACATAGGTCATTTCCGGATTGACGGCCAGCGCCACGTTGGCCGGCAGCGTCCACGGCGTCGTCGTCCAGGCGAGGATCGACGCGTCTTCCGATTTCAGCCGGAACTTGACCGTCGCGGACAGATCCTTCACGTCCTCGTACCCTTGCGCCACTTCGTGCGAGCTGAGCGTCGTCTGGCAGCTCGGGCAGTAGGGGCTCACGCGGTGGCCGCGGTAGAGCAGCCCTTTCCCGTGAATCGTCGACAGGATGTGCCAGACGCTTTCAATGTACCGGTTGTCGAGCGTGATATACGGGTCGTCCAGATCGATCCAGTAGGCGATCGCCTCGGTCATCTCCCGCCATTGCCGCTCGTACTCGAACACGCTGTCCTTGCACTTCTTCACGAACGCCTCGATGCCGTAGCGCTCGATCTCCGGCTTGCCGGAGATGCCGAGCTGCTTCTCGACGCCGAGCTCGACCGGCAGGCCGTGGGTGTCCCATCCCGCCTTGCGCACGACGCGATAGCCGGACATCGTCTTGTAGCGGCCGATGAAGTCCTTGATCACCCGGCCAAGCACGTGGCCGATGTGCGGCATGCCGTTCGCGGTCGGCGGCCCTTCGTAGAATACGTAGTTGGGCCGTCCGGCGCGGTGTTCGATCGACCGCTTGAACGTGTTCTCCCTTTTCCACTTGTCGAGAATGCGCTGTTCGCGGGCTCTGGCCNGCTCNTTGACGTCTACGCGCTGCATGGTCACTCACTCCCGTCAATCAAGTCAAAAGTAAAAAAGCCCGCCCCGAAAGGGACGAGCCTCGCTCGCGTTACCACCCTCATTCCGTCCCAAGCCGAACACACCCGCAGGTGCATGGCCGGAGACGGCACCTCGCCGCAGACCGCGGTCTGCGCATCCGGATAACGGCGGATTTCCGTCGCGGCTTACTGCCTGGAACCCAAGGTTCGGCCGCGCTTCTCGGAGATGATTTTCGGCTGCGGATCGAACACCGGCTTTCAGCGTCCCGCCGGCTCTCTGGGGAACGACCGCTGCAGCTTACTCGTTCTCGTCAACGAATTTTCGGATCGGCATGCAGTTGTACCTATAGTTATAAGTTATACGCAAGCGGATGGCAAATGTCAACCGGAAGGCGCCCTTATTCGCGTCCGACGAGTTCGCGCGTTTCACGGGTCGCTGCCACGCTCTCGAGCGACTCCCAGCCGTCCTGGCTGAGCAGCTCGAGCTGCGCTTCGACGAGCGTCCGGAACCGCGTCCGGTAGATCGCCGCCTGCTTCTTCATCTCTTCGATCTCGAGCGCGATCTTGCGCGATTTCGCCAGCGCTTCGTTGATGATCCGGTCGGCGTTCTTCTCCGCTTCCTTAATGACGAGCTGCGCTTCCTTCTTCGCGTTGTTCTTCACTTCGTCCGCGGCTTCCTGCGCGATGATGATCGTCTTGCTGAGCGTCTCCTCGAGATTGGCGAAGTGGTTCAGCTTCTCCTGCAGCGCGAGCACCTGATTCTGCAGTTCCTTGTTCTCGCGGATGAGCGCCTCGTAATCCTTGATCACCTGGTCAAGAAACTCGTTGACCTCATCCTCGTCATAGCCGCGCAGGCGGCGGCCGAATTCTTTGTTATGGATATCCAGCGGCGTCAGCGGCATGGTGACGCACCTCCTCCTTACATTGCCCGAACGATACCGTACCCTTTCGACAGGTTCCGATCGAATTCCTGCATCCGCTCAAATAAATTTGCCGACCGTGACGCGCAGCCTCCCGCTTTTCGTCGGCCCGTCGACCTTGAGGATCTTGAACCGGCCGAAGCCCTTGAGCGAGACGACGTCGCCTTCCCCGAGGCGGACGGAAGGATCCTCTTCCGTCTTCCAGTTGACCCGGCACCGTCCCGCCCGGATCGGATCCATGATCTTCGACCGGCTGATGCGAAACGCGTCGCTCGCCACGCCGTCCAGACGCAAAGAAGCCACCGTGATGACCGTCTCTTCCATCTCGGGTTGAACGACCTTGAGCCGCTCCAAGGGAAGAATTTCCGTCCGGACGGGCACACGATGCACTTGCGTCAAATGGGTATGCAAATAACCGGCCATCTCTTCCGCCACAAGACAGTGGCAGCCGTCATTGCGCACATGAAGGTCGCCGATCACGTCCCGCTTGATGCCGAGCCCGAGCAGAGCGCCGAGATAATCGCCGTGGTCGAGCTCAAGAAACTTGCCGCCCGAAGCCTCCACCGCCAGGACGGCAATGCCGCAGTGCACGTCTTCCGGATCGCGGTAAGCCGGCACGATGACGGCGCGCTTCCGCTCGGCTTCCGGCCAGCCGCCGTCCAGACGCAGGCGAACGTCCGGCTCGCGGCCGGCGATCGACTGCAGAATGAACTGCTGCCTCGGGTCCAGGAAATCGGTCACAACCTGCGCATGGCGCACGGCCGCCCGCTCCGCCCACTCCAGCGCGCGATCGACGAACGGCCGCTCTTCCGGATGAAAGTGAACGTAGAGCTCCTGTTTCATCTATACGAAGAAATCGATCACCGCGATCAATCCCATCGCGATGAACTGCAGCGCGAAGATGGCGATGATCGGCGAGATGTCCAGCATGCCGCCGATCGGCGGGATGAGCCGCCGGAACGGCGAGAGGTACGGTTCGACCAGTTTGCCGAGTATATCGCCGATGAAGCTGTCGCGGGCGTTCGGGAGCCAGGACAGCAGCACATAAGCGATGATGACGAAAGTGTATATCCGTTGGACTACCCAGATGAATGTTTCAATTTCAGACACGAGGTCACCTCATTGTCTTGTATTCGTTGTCATCCGTCAGCATGTCCGTGATCGTGCCCTGCACTTCCACCGTATCCGGAGCGCACAGGAAGATGTTCGGCCCGATCTTCGTGATGGAGCCGTTCAGCGCATAGACCGTGCCGCTCAGGAAATCGACGATGCGGATCGCGTGATCGGTGCGGATCCGCTGCAGGTTGACGACGACGGAACGGCGGGAGCGCAGATGGTCGGCGATCTCCTGCGCCTCGTCGTAGGAACGCGGTTCGTTCAGCACGACGCGGACATTCTTCTGCGCATGAATGCTGACGACATTGCCGCCCTTTACTGTTCTACGCGATTCGAACACCGGCGTTTCAATTTCCTGCTCCGCGTCTGCGGACGACCGGCCGCGCTCTACGACTTCTTCTTCCTCCTGAAGCCCGAGAAAACTCATGAATCGGTTCATGACGCTCATGACACAGCCTCCTCTTTCCCCACGAGAATCGTCCCCAGCCGGAGCCAGGTCGCCCCTTCTTCGACCGCAACCTCGAAATCGTTCGACATCCCCATCGACAGCCCGCCCGCTTCTTCCCGCAGGACGGCGGCCCGGTTCAGCTCGTCCCGCAAGCTCCGAAGCGCCCGGAACACCGGCCGCGCCTCCTCCGGGTCGTCGACGTAAGGCGCCATCGTCATCAGGCCCGCCACGGCGATGCCGCGCATATCCGCGATCGTCCGCGCGAAGCCGATCAGCTCTTCCGGCGCAAGGCCGTGCTTTGACGCTTCGCCGGAGACGTTCACCTGAATGAAACAGGGGACGGTGATGCCGAGCTGTTCGGCGCGCTTGTCGATCGCCTGGGCCAGCGAGAGCCTGTCCAGCGAATGAATGTAAGCGAACTTGCCGACGACGTCCTTGACCTTGTTCGTCTGCAGCGAACCGATGAAGTGCCAGACCGGCTGCGGCTCTTCATCCTGCAGCGCGCGCCACTTCGGCGCGGCATCCTGCCATCGGTTCTCGCCGAGATGGACAAGCCCGGCGCGAANCGCTTCCCTTGCGGCNCTCTCGCCGGCATATTTCGTCACGGCGACGATGCCGACTTCTTCCCGCCGGCGGCCGCTGCGGGCGCAAGCTTCGCGGATGCGGCGGTCGACGTCGTCCAGTCTCGCCCGGATCGACACGGCGGTTCACCTCTCACGCATGCCGATGAAGCTCGCCATCCTCCCCGTCCTTCCGCCTTCCCGCCGATGGGAGAAAAACAGGTCCCGCCGGCACCCCGTGCAGAAGAACGAAAATGCGATGCGGCTCGGCATGATTCCTGATCTTATCATAATCTGTCGGTTCATTTCTTTCAAGTTAAGCCTTGCTTTGCCATCTTCCGTCATGCGGATCATGGCGTCCAGCGGCGCGCCGCCCGCCGACGCGAGCGCCTCCGCCAGCGGCATCGCGCTTTCGATCACCGGGCCGTCCACCTCGTAGCAGCACGGGCCGATCGCCGGGCCGATCGCGGCGCGGATGTCCGCCGGCCGGCTGCCGAATTCCCGCTCCATCGCCTCGATCGTCCGCGCGGCGATTTCAAGCGTCGTCCCGCGCCAGCCGGCGTGGGCGAGCGCCACCGCTCCCTTCGCCGGATCGTGGAACAGGAGCGGCACGCAGTCCGCATAATACGACGCGAGCAGGATGCCCGGCTCATCCGTCATGATCGCGTCCGCCCCGGGAATGGCCGATTCCGGGTCGCGGCTCCCCCGGCCGCGGTCCGCGCGGACGACGCGGTGAACGCGGCAGCCGTGCACCTGCTCCGCGCACGTCCAGGCGGCCGGATCCCAGCCGGCCGCCTCCGCCGCAAGGGCGCGGTTGCGGACGACGGCTTCCGCCGCGTCGCCGACGTGCAGGCCCAGATTCAGCGACGCCCAGGGGGGCCCGCTCACGCCCCCTTCCCGGCCGGTGATGCCGGCCGTCAGGCCCGGCGTATCCTCCATCCAGCCGCGCAGCAGAAACAGCGCCGGACCGGCGCCTTCCATCCGAACGAACGGTTCCATCGGGTTCACCTCGTGAACCAGTGTACCACAGCGGGCCGCGGCGAAGAAATGCGCCGCATCATCAGCGCACGTTCAGCTCATCTTCCTGCCCGCGGCTCAGGCGGACGTCGTCCAGCCGGACGAGCACGACGTCTTCGCCGACCTTGACGATGCTGCGCCACGGAATGATGACGTCGGCGCCGCCGCCGCCGAACAGGCCGAAGAACCGGCCGCCTTCCGGCACGATGATCGACTCGATCCGGCCTTGTCTGAGATCCAGCTCCAGATCGCTGACATGGCCCAGCTTCCGGCCGTCCACGATATTGATGACGTCCTTCTCCTGCAACTCGGATATCCGCAATCCGCGCCACCACGCTCTCTTCGTTTGATCTCTCCTTCTACCATGTTATTCGCGGGAGGCGGCCTGAAATGTCCGAACGGCGCAAGAAAAAATGGCCGCGTCTTCCTGCAGGGCCAGCGCCGCCGCCAAAAAAAAGCCGGGCGCTTCCGCGCCCGGCCGCATGCTCATGCCTTCACATGTTTCTGCATCTGCTGGATGGCCGACTTCTCGAGACGCGACACCTGCGCCTGCGAAATGCCGATTTCGTCCGCCACCTCCATCTGGGTTTTCCCTTCGAAAAAACGCATGGATAAAATCATTTTCTCCCGCTCGCCGAGCTTGGTCATCGCCTCCCGCAGCGCAATCTCCTCGATCCAGGACGAATCCTTGTTCCGCTCGTCGCTGATCTGGTCCATCACATAGATCGGATCGCCGCCGTCGTGGAAGATCGGCTCGAACAGGGAGACCGGATCCTGGATGGCGTCCAGGGCGAATACGACGTCTTCCTTGGGCACGCCCAGCGCTTCCGAGATCTCGTAGATCGTCGGTTCCCGCGAATGCTGGTTCGTGAGCGTGTCGCGGACTTGCAGCGCCTTGTAGGCGATATCGCGCAGACTTCGGGAAACGCGGATCGGGTTGTTGTCCCGAAGATACCGCCGGATTTCGCCGATGATCATCGGCACGGCATAGGTGGAAAATTTCACGTTCTGGCTGAGGTCGAAATTGTCGATGGCTTTCATCAGCCCGATGCAGCCGACCTGGAACAGATCGTCGACGAATTCTCCCCGGTTGTTGAACCGCTGTATGACGCTGAGCACGAGGCGCAGGTTTCCGTTCACCAATTTCTCCCGGGCAGCCATTTCTCCCCGGGTCTGCAGCGCCGTGAACAACTCGCGCATCTCGGCATTCGTCAGCACCGGAAGTTTCGAGGTATCCACTCCGCAGATCTCAACTTTGTTTCGGGTCAACGCGATAACCTCCCAAGGAGAAACATTACTGTACATTATCCCCTTGGGCTTTGTTTTTATTCCGGACGCGAAAAGCCCCGAACGCCGTCGGAAAACCGCGTTTTCGGGGCCCGCGAATCATACCATCTTGTTGAACTCCTTGCGCAGCCGCTTGATGATCCGTTTCTCCAGCCGGGAAATGTACGACTGCGAAATGCCGAGCAGGTCGGCGACATCCTTCTGCGTCTTCTCCTCGCCGTCCGCAAGCCCGAACCGGAGCTCCATGATCGTCCGCTCCCGCTCCGTCAACTTGTCCAGCGCCTTCTGAAGCAGCTTCCGGTCGACCTGTTCCTCGATGTTCCGGTAAATCGTGTCGCCTTCGGTGCCGAGCACGTCGGAGAGAAGCAGCTCGTTGCCGTCCCAGTCGATGTTGAGCGGCTCGTCGAACGACACCTCGGTGCGGGTTTTGCTGTTGCGCCGCAGGTACATCAATATTTCGTTCTCGATGCAGCGGGAGGCGTACGTGGCCAGCTTGATTTTTTTCTCCGGATCGAACGTGTTGACCGCCTTGATGAGGCCGATCGCCCCGATGGACACCAAATCCTCGATGTGGATGCCCGTATTTTCGAACTTGCGGGCGATGTAGACGACGAGCCGGAGATTGCGCTCGATCAGCATGGCGCGGATCGCCGCGTCTCCGGACGGCAGCCGCTTCAGCAGATACTCCTCTTCCTCGCGGGTAAGCGGCGGCGGAAGCGCCTCGCTGCCCCCGATGTAGTAAACCTCTTCGCGCTTCAGACCGAATAAAAACAAAACGCGATAATAGAATAACTGCAGCATCAGTTTCCACTTCACGGGCATGATTCAATAGTCCTCCCCGCATGCGTGTTGATGGATTCATCCGCTGCCGTCGCTCTCGACCAGAGACGGATGAATGATCGCCTGATAGGCGCCGTCGGACGCCAGCGTGCCGCCCTCGAGCCCGACCAGCACGCGGCTTGTTTCGAAGCGGCGCCCGTCCCGCTCGATGCGCACCCTGTCCGGCTTCACGGCCAGCATGAGCTGCGTCCTGCCTCCGATGCCCCGATAGGGGACGAATCGGAGCCGCTCGCCCCAGGCGTGGCCGTCCCGGTCCATTCGGGCCAGCAAGCCTTCGACCTCGCCGCTGCGCAGCGCGTCGATCCAGGCCGCGGGCAGCTCGCCGCTCCAGAGCGCGGCTTCCGCGACCATGACCGGCGTCCGGGTCAGCGGATCGTACAGCCGATTGCCGGTGTCGATCAGTCCGGTGCAGCTTGCGGCATGTCCGCCGATTTCGACGGTCACCTCCGCCAGCAAGCCCAGCGTCCGCTCCGTCGCTTTGCGGCTGCTCCAGACGGCCCGCCAGATGAGCAGCGCCGCGCCGGCGGCGGCCAGGACCGAGGCCAGTCCGTATTGCAGTTCGATGCCGACGCCGCCCGCGTCGGTCAGCCATAACCTGTCCCAAATGCCGCCGCGGCTCTGCAGCAGATAATGCAATCCGATGACGCCGCCCGCCGCGGCGAAATTGATGCCGTAGAACGCCGCCGCGATGCGGATGAACCGCTGCAGCCCGCCGAAGCCGAACGCGATCAGCAGCATGACGATCGAGAGCGCGATCTTCACCAGCGCCGAAAGCAGCCAGCCGGCTCCCGGAAGGAACAGCAGCGCGGTATATGCCGCGCCGGCCGCGGCCGCCGCCGCAAGCCGCCACCATTTCGGCTTCAGTCCCCTCACCCAGGCCGTCGTCAGCAGCACCGCGCCGTCGATGATCAGGTTCGATAGAAACACGAGATCCACGTATACGACCAGCAGCTTCACCCGCCGTTGATTTCGTTCCGCGGCTTTCCGTTATCGCCAGCCCGGCGATCGCGCGGCGGCTTTATGTTCAAGTATAGCGGGGTCCATGCCGGAAGTCTGTCTAAAGCCGCCGTCAGGGTGAATCTATTTTTGTCGACGATCCTGCNCGTGCAGCGCGGGCGANGGGAAGCAAGGAGGCATGGCTGCGGCGGGCGGGGGGACGCGGGGGTTTGCGGACTGCAGCGGTACGTGGTTCCGTTGCACGTGCATTCTGCTCCGACCGGCGCCTTCTAACGGAACCTCGTTCCGTTAGCGGCGGAACGCAATGGAGATCGGCGAATGATTGCGGCCTGCAACGGTACGTGGTTCCGTTGCACGTGCACTCTGCTCCGATCGGCGCCTTCTAACGGAACCTCGTTCCGTTAGCGGCGGAACGCAATGGAGAGCGGCGAATGATTGCGGCCTGCAGCGGTACGTGGTTCCGTT
>Ga0065720_1019998_pt1 | contig 17892 bp, 13 predicted proteins | sample Thericmetagenome_FD_59107 | JGI IMG/M metagenome (GOLD analysis project Ga0065720, IMG submission 59107) | Thermophilic microbial communities from the Joint Bioenergy Institute, California, USA of rice/straw/compost enrichment - eDNA_2 v2... | ecosystem: Engineered > Solid waste > Grass >...
TGTTAATACTACTATCTGCTTGATACAAGCAAATCATATGTATAATATTCATTCATTTCACTTTATATTTTCTCAAAGAGAGAGGGGGAATAAAATGAAATTTTTGTTATTAATCTTATATTTATGTATAGACGTTGATAGTTATTTCGAGGAACGATATTAGATTGGTGAACTATAATCCGATTAATTAATAGTTAAACTTATGTTTGGATGCAGATTGTCAATTATGTTATAATGATACCACCTGTGAAAAATGCGTTTCTGGTACATTTAAGCTTGGACCTATCTGTAATAGAGACTGTGCTGATGGTTTCTTCCCAAATACTACAACTTACCTGTGTGATCAGTGCATGCCTAACTGTCAGCTTTGCACAAACTATACTGTCTGCACATTTTGTAATGAAACATATTATTGGGATGGAGAATCATGTGTCTCCCAATGTCCAGAAGGAAGATGGGGATATGACTATACAAGAACCTGCCAGCCATGCCCTCCTCTATGTACTGCATGTGAAAATCCTCAAAACTGTACTGCTTGCATTAGTGGCTCATACGAATTTGAAGGCCAATGTGGATCCTTCTGCCCTGAAGGTTTCTATAAGGACAATACAACTGGTTCATGCGAGCCATGTGTTGAGCCATGTTTTGGTTGCAATGCTCCTACACCAAATAACTGTACGAGTTGTCATTTCAATTGGTATTTCTATAATGATACATGCATACATGACTGTGCAACTGTTGGACTCTGGAATGACTACTTCCGAAGAACATGTGGGGAATGCCATTCTGCTTGTCTCAGCTGCACAGGGGCTAATCAAAATGAATGTCTAACTTGTAATCCAGGATATTATCTCAATGGCACAATATGCAATACAACATGTCCAGCAGGCAAGTTTGCCAATGATGATACCCACACTTGTGATAATTGTGATAATTCTTGCTTGGAATGTTATGGTGCTGGAAGTAGTAAATGTACAAAGTGTAAGCCGGGAACTCTACTTCATCAAGGAAAATGCTTGGCAACTTGTCCTGATGGATATTGGCCGAACACCACAAACAGAAGCTGTGAAATATGTCCAACAGGATGCTCTAAGTGTAACAGTCCGACTTCTTGTACTGCATGCAGCAATGGATTTTATCTACAAAATAGTAAATGCAACACTACATGCCAAGGAGCTACATATCCAAACAGTGCAAATAATAAATGTGATCCTTGTCACCCCTCATGTAAAACATGTACTGGAAACCGTAATGATGACTGTACCACTTGCTATCCTGGAACAAGTCTTTATGAGAATGTTTGTCACTTTAGATGTCCACGAGGATATTACCCTGAGAACCAAGTCTGCCACAAATGTGCTAAGGGATGTGAAAAATGTGATTCATTGACTCGATGCTATGATTGTGAGAAAGATTATCTTCTAGATAATGGACTTTGTCTCTCCACTGATTGTACTGAGCCCTGCAGGACATGCAGTGGACCTGGTGCACATGCTTGTCTTTCATGCCACAATAATATGCTTCTTGAAGAAAATACTTGTGTCAAAAAATGTACAAAAGGATATGTTAAAAAGCAGAAGAATGTGAACAAATGCACCAAATGTTTTGAAGGATGCAAGGAGTGTGTTGATGGTGAATATCTAATGGGAGATAAATGTCTCATTGAATGTCCATCTGGATTTGAACCAGCTACATTGGATGGAGTTCCCATTTGTATCACTTCCTCCAATGCGCCTACCATTATCCTTGTCAACTTCCCTTCACCTGACGAAAAAGTACCTCTAAATCAGGATCTCATAATACAGACGGAAATTTCATCATTTGGAGATGCCAAACCCCTAGTTTGGTGGGATACTCTTGGTGTTCCCAAACCCACTAAAGATATCTTATTCCGTGGATTGAATATTAATAACTCCAATTTGATCATCCCAAAACATAATCTTCTTCCAGATACAAATTATACCCTGATGATCTCAGCATCTGTTGAAGAAGATTCTTCCTCTCATCAGTTTACATTCACTACTGTTAAGAACATTGTTCCTGGTACTTTCACAGTGACTCCAAATCAAGGTAATTTCTTCAGTACAGTCTTCACAGTGAGACTTGAGAGTTGGAGTCAAGAAGATGCTACTCTCTTCTTTGATGTCTCCACATACTATGAAGAATTTGACCCAGTTACTGAGAAGATGGTGATCAAAGGAAGAATAGCCGTTCAATCTAATATTCCTAATTCAGCTTCTCCAATCACGGTTAGCTTCAAGGTTCCACCAGCTGAAGTTGATCGAGAGCAAATTGTGGAGGTCATTACACATAGTGACACTGCTTCTCTCACTCAAACTAAAATCATCAAATTATCAGTAGTCGAGCCCGCTCAACTTGCGGAAACTGTCAAGAATACTGATATAACAGCTATCACTGATCCTAATGAAATAATCAACTTTGGAAAAGCATCTTTAGCTATCTATGACTTATCTGCGGATGAGAAAGCTGCTATTGATGCTGGTATCAATGTGGTTCAGAACTATGCTGTTTTGACTAATGAGACTGATTTCTGTCCTGATGATATTTACTGTAGCGGATTTGGAACATGTTCAATCGTGAATAAGACAAGAATTTGTACATGTGATGAGGATCATGCAGGGCAATACTGTCAGTTTGACAAGACTAATTTTGATAAAGCACGTCGCAATCTCAAAATCTTGATTGAAAAGATCATTGCACTTCCCCTGAATAATGCTACTGCTAACCAGATTGTCAGTGCCCTTAAAATTATGACAGCTCAACCAGCTTTCCTTGACTATGAGACTCTCTCCAGAGTTGTAGAATTGACTGAGAATGTGACTGACAGTGGCCTTGTTGATCAAAATACTGCAGTCTCCATCTTAGAAGGTATCTCGAACTTACTCAAAGCTGCTAGTTCCTCTCCAGAGTTAAAATCAAATAATCTCAATTCTCTCTTTAGAGTTATTGAAGCCATGTCTGCATCTCTAATAAATGCACTTGGAACAGGAGAATCTATCAGAATAGTCTCTGATGAATATGAGACTCAGGTGGCTAACCCTGTTGATTCTTTGGATAATGTTTGTGGAGAAGATGATGATGAGGATGAAGAGGATAATAGATTGCTTGCCCTAAAGAGAGTCAGCCCCAGAAGAATTCCGAAGAGAAGAAAATGTCTCACCAAATTGAAGAAGGCTCTCAGTTTGACATCTTCATTAGGCTCTTCATTTGAGCTCCCTAAGCTCACTTTCCAAGCTAAATCTAAGGTCACATTTTCCTTACAGGAATTCAAGAACAACCAAAGAGGAGCATCTAATGCAGATCAATTAATATCCTCCACGACTTCCCTAGAAATCAAGGATGGAGATACTCCCATTCTTATTCAAGATTTGAAAGAGCCTATTGTAATCCAAATTCCAAAGATCTCTCCCACTGATCCTAGTAAAGTTAAAGTCAACTATCAATGCACCTACTATGATCCAAATACAAATCTTTTCAAGACAGATGGATGTACTTTAATTGGAGAAACCTTCACTCATATCATTTGTGCTTGTGTTCATTTGACTGAATTTGCTGTTACGATAGACACTGAAACGACTAATGAGGTGATCGTAAAGCCACAGATCTCTCTCAATGCTATGTTTGAGACCCAAGCTGCAGAGCTAGCTAACTCCAAAACCAAACCCACCTACACATTCAACTTCTTCACAAAGAAATTCCAGAAATATATCACCACTCCTATCGATAGACCATTCAAAATGTGGGGAGTCTTCTTTGTTCTTCCTATGCTCATCATCTTCCTCATTCTCTTTAAAAAAGCATATACGAAGCCTTATCTAGATGAAGAAGTTACCACTTCCAAGAAAGGAGCAACTATCTCAGACATTATTCAAGCTAAGAAGGCTAAGGCCAAGGTGAATAAAAGCGCAGAGAATAGTAATTCAAGTGGTATCACAGCTGCAGCTTTATTCTCACCCTTCACTACTAGAATAGAAAGTATCAAGTTACCAAGACATATTAGACTTCTCTATCTCTATGCTCATTTCTCCATTATGATTGGAATAGCTGCTTTACTTTCATATATATTTGGTGGAATGGAATCCCTCAAGTCAATATTAGACAAGATCACCACTAAATTTGTGGTCATTTTGGGAGGATTTGCAACCATCATTCTTGGAAATCTTGTCTATGATCTAACTGTTGGCTGTTTCAACTATCATAAGGTTCATAAAGCTCCCACTCCTACAACAAACAAGGAGGCTAATTCTCTCAGAAAGAAACAGACAATATTATCTGTATTCTTAATCATTACATTCAATGTGATTGTCTTTGTGATGCTAATGTTAGGACCAAAGGGAATCAAATATTTCCCATGGATGGTGTTGATTGCCTTGGTTATTGACTATCTGGTTATTGATATTGCAGTCTGGGTATACTGTCCAGTTTCCAAGAAGAAGATCCTTCGAACTTTATTATTAGCAAGAGGATTCTTTATTGAAGATTTGGTTGATATTAATGCTCCTGAGTATCAAGCTGCAAAGCTAGATCAGACTGATGTAGAAGCATTCCAAACCCTCGATACTAAGAAGGAATCCTCAAAGATTGATTTAATAGAGGATAAAAATTCCAAGAAAAAGAAAAAGAAAATTATTAACAAAAAGGTGATCGATCAAACCAGTCATGTAAAAATTCCAGAAGATAATAACTAAGTTCATATTTCTTTAGTATTATGTTCATTTGGTCATAAGTTTCATATCCACAATTATGAAGAATTTGAAAACCTTATGCTAATTTTGGTTTCTTAGGAAAGGAGTCTTGAGATCTGAAAGCAGAGAGATAAAAACAACATGAAAGATTGAAATTTACAACTTATGATTCTTTCGTAGTCCTTTAGTAATTACAGAAAACTTCAATCTTATTCCTGAGTATCATTTAAAGGAGTACCCATTAATCTATAAAATTAGTATATACATAGTCATTTAGCTAACAAAATGTTATGTAGGAGCTGATTCTATGCATCAAAGAAATTTGACAATAATAGTCTTCATTTCATTATATAAAGAATAAGTGTATTTGTGCATATAACCTTTATTATTTCTCCTATATAATAAATTTTTCTACGTTTGGCGCATTTCTTCTAATTGTGATTTCTATAATATTGTATTCTACAACAAAACAGCGAAATGTAGACTTTGCAACATACAATTGAAGACTCAGATCATTTTCAACCAATCCTACTGTTTTTGAGATTTTATTGGTTCGTTTTCGTCAGAACTTCATAAGTTCGATTATTTTGGGTTTCTAAGAAGTTATATTTTAGTTCAGAATTTCAGACATCTAAAATCTTAAAATTCGAAGCTTTTATAGCTTCTCTTTTAAAAACTATTAATACTAGGACTGTTTTATTCCTTTTTGAGATTGGCATTCCCAGGATCAAACTTTTGGAAGCCATAAATAAAATATATTTGACAGGAATTGCAGATGAATACAAATCACTTATCTATGTCCAAAATCTTCCTTCTCTATTCTCCCAAACAGAAGGAGCCGAGGATTTAACTTGAGATGCTTGAGGGTGATAATGATATTCTGAGTATGGTTCTGAATTTGCAGCTTTGAATGAAATTGCTAATTGATCACTTCTCTAAATGCACTACATTATCCTTTCCTTCTTGTAGTCAAAAAGAGAGTATCTCTGGTCTTGATTTGAAAAGAGCTATTATATCCAGACTTCAGAATTCAGAAGCTAAAATTTCTTCTCTGATAAGAATTTGTGTATCAGCTGAAAATGATGAATCATTCCTTAGGAAAAGAGATATTATACCAGTTTTACATTGTTTTGAAATAATTATCTCTAACTTTCATATAAGAATTCATAAAAGTACTCCAAAAAGAGTAGAATATTGATAATATTCCATCTCAATTTTTTCAATACTGTTTCTGGAACAGCCTTTTTTAACTAGGTGAAACTTTAGCGAAAAAAATTATGTCATATTGTTTGGGGTTCAAAAAGACAACTTTGAAGAAAATCTAAGAAGAAAATTGCTCAATTTTCAAGAAAAAAATTTAATAAATTTTTCAGAAATTGAACAGCCAACATTATAATGAAAGCACAAACAGAATTAAGTTTGAATTTGAATAAAGGGCGCTAAATCTTTTTTTTCTCCTATTTCCGACCAACTTTTTTGTTCTTTTAGCTAAAGAAATAACTTAGAATGACGACTGTAATAAAAAATCCTGTATTAGGTTCGTTGTTAGTTGGTGTCATGATGATTTACTTTTTCATTCAGGGTAAAAATATGAAAGAAATGATCCAACAAAATTTCCCAGATAAATTTATAGCTTGGAGAAGATTTGATCTTTAATCGGTCTTATCATTTTTTTCCTTTTGTCTTGGGTCAATTGGTTGTTTTTGAGACTTTTTTTTAAATTAACAACCAACGGTTGTCTTCTTTCTTACATAAGAAATCCCAGGAATATAAAAACTCATAATACATCAAGCAAACAATAAAAACACTAGATATCTAAGATATTAGAAGTATATACAGAAAATCGTAGTTGACTCATCTTCCTTGATTGATTGATTTTGATGTTGTATTGTACAGAACTGTTAGATGTATAACTTAGCAGTATTTGGCTAATGGATTGCTGATTAAAGATCGTTCATGGGGTTGAGAAGAAAGGACACTGTAGTGCTTAAAAAATTTATCGTTAATGATAGGATTAGAGGAACGAGAAGGGACATCTTGATTAAAATTAACATCAAGATAGATTTCATTCTGAAGCAAGATATTCTTATGAGGACTAACTCTTTCAGGACTCTCTGTGTTACTGTTAGCTGCAGTGCTTAAACCAGAATCTAGACTCCACTCACTAAGGAATAAATAAAGATGGATCTAGTATTAATTACCCTGGAGACTCTGCATCGCCTAATTGGCTTCTGAGCTTATGCTTCATAAGATTAGTAGGTGAAAGGGAGCCTGCAGTTCTCCTTAAGTCATCAATTTCCGAAGCCAAGTCGCAAACTTCTTTGACGACATCCATACTGAGTTTGGCTGTCCTTTTTACAGGAACTGGACTGACAACAGGAGATCTGAATGTTGTTTGTTCAGAATAGAAACGTTTGACATTAAGATTCTTCTGATCCATGAACAGGCTGAGAATGAAGAAGCAAAGTTAATACTTTGTATTAATTATTTTTTATCACAAACTCGTGGGTCAGCTTATCAGGACCTAAATGAAATTTGATTCGATGAAATTTATCACACATTTAATCACACCCTTGAATTAGACGATTACAAGACATACATTAGACATTCGTACAACATTCATACAAATTGTAATCAAATGCTCACATATATATCCTCATTGTCGGCAAGCAACTGTCTCTCCAGATACTTCGGTTTAGAACCTCTCTGTCCTACTTAGAGTTAATATTGTCTTATTGAGTAACCCTCGTAGGGCTGGGTATGTAATTGGCCCAGTTATTAACAAGCCATATAGGGCTGCTAATATTAGTAAAAACCAATAGTCGCTCTCGCCTTTCATCTAACCGTTTATCCATCGTAAGGGATAATTGGGCTGGTGAAGGGCATACAAAAGGAATTAATGCTACCTTGATCATGATTTCTGTGTGGCTGAGTCTCTAGCTCTGTTTGCGGCTTCAATTCTACCTTTCTCTATGCATGTTCCTAGGGAAAATACATTATCCTTTTATTCCTAATGCTGAGTATCGTTGGCGGCTAGGATACCTCGCATTGAAGAGGAAGCTTCTTTCCTGGGCGTACATCATGCCTTCTGAGACATCGAATAACTTCTTGATATTGTGTTTCACAGGAGAAGAGCTTGACTTCAGGAATCGTTAGAGAATTCATTGTTTAACTAAAGTTTATTTCAGGAATTTAACATTTAAATATGTTTGAAGAACTCTAACTTCGCATCGTTTCAATGGATTCAGCTCATAAACTACATGAAAATAGATCAAACAAATATAGGCCACCCTCTGCTAAATCTCATCAGCATAGGGATTCATCAGATAAAGGAATAAGGGAATCTCAACGAGTTCCTAGACAAGCTTTAGACTCGAAAAATTCAAATAGACCTAGTTCCGTAGTTTCCCCAGAGAGAATTCTCCCTAAAGGAAGTGCAGGCAGTAGCCATAGAATATCGAAATCAATGGCAGCAGGCAAAGAAAATCTTTCCAGTAACCCTGAAAGCCGAAAGAAAAAAGATCGTCGTCTTAATTATTCCTGTGTCGAAGAGAGCACACCTGGTCTAGACGTAAGCAGAGTCGAGCAAGCCTATCCTGAAAAAATACGTAGGGTTAACACTCATATAGATCCTAGACAAGCTGCAAGAAAAGAAACCCCCCAAAGAGCTCTCTCGGCAGGAAAAAACCATAGAAGAGCAACAAGCGGGGTGGTTGGAGGTCATCCAAGATCTGCCTCTCAAGACAGAAAAAGAATTGCATCAAAGAATAATAGCTATATTGATAGATCTCAATTCATAGAAGATAATCTAAACTATTCAAAAGAATATAGTTATATCAAGGATAATTACAATGACATTAGTCACATCAGCGGGATCTACCAATCCGCCAACAAAAATGATCATAGCATTGAAATCGACAGAGATATTATGATTAGTCCTGATGGAGTGCCTAGTGCCAAGAAGGAAAAGAATTTATTTTTTGATAAGGGAAAGGCCTACTTCAAGGAGAAGAATTATCCTCAGGCTTTGAAGTTCCTTAAGGAGGCTGTAAACTACGATCCTAAACATATTGAAGCTAATTATTTATTGGGAGTCTGCTATCTCTGGATTGGGCAGCATGAGTTCGCCATCAAACAGCTGACCAATTTACTGGAGAAAGAAGCCTTCTATCATAAAAATGTATATATTTTGCTTTCTATTGCTCAGAAGAAGTGCAATGATATTCCTGGAGCCATCCAAACAGTAATAATTCCCTAATTTTCTAATTAGAATAGCTCACTAAGGCAGTTGCCAAATACCCTAAATATTATGACGCCTTCATTTTCAGAGGCAAACTTTACCTCAAAGAGAAAAAATGGGAACGAGCTCTTTTTGATTTCAAGTCTGCAATCCAAATATATCCCAACAAGGCTCTAGGTAAATCTAAAACATTCATTATTAATAACTTTAGGGTATATTGGTCAGGGAGATTGTTTGAGAATGCTTTCTGAATACGAAGAAGCTATAGGATGCTACACTGAAGCTATGTCTAAGGAAATCGGAGTCCTCAATGTGGCTTTATTAAAGAGAGCGATTGCTTTTATTGAGCTCAAAAGCTATGATGATGCTCTCGAAGATTTGCAGAATCTGTTAGATAATGATCCAACCCATTCAGAAGCCTACTATTTCAAAGGCTTTATCCTAGAAAAGAAAAGTAATATTCTTACTTGTTCTCTTATCTGTTTAGAAGAATATAATGATGCCATTCTCTGTTTCGAACAGGCCATCAAGCACAACGCCTCCAGAAAAGCTGTTCTCAAGTCTTTATATGAAATCACAAAAATCAAGATTGAAAACAGAGATTTCTACGAAGCATATCATACATTGCATAGAGCTGAGCTTCTAGGTCTGGACCTTAAAATTTTTGCCAAGTTCAGACTCTTTACAGAGGGAGTTATATTCTTAATGAAACGCAAACATGAAGAGGGAATAGAGTCCTTGACTACAGTTATCAAGAAGCTGCCTTCTGATTTTGTGAGACCTATGGCATATAATTATAGAGCTTATGGGTATTTCTGCTCAGGAAAAATCAAAAAAGCACTCCAAGACTACCAAGAAATCTGCAAAATTTCCAAACTAGACAAAGCTGCAACATATAACAAGCTCCTTTGTGAAGGAATTCTAGCCGCAGAGGCCGAGAACTTTGAATCCGCCCTTGAATACTTCGAGAAGGCCCAAAAAATTTACAAAACCAAGATGGAACCCTACTTCTACAAGGGCTGTCTCGCAATCTATGCCTTCAGAAAGACCCATTCCAAGATCGAAGAATACAACAAAGAAAAGCTCCATGCAGCTCTACTTGAGTCCATCCAAGAACTCGAACAAGCCCTCCAATACAATGACAATAGCTCTGCCCTTTACTATGTCAGAGGTATTGTCTTCTATGTGATGGGAAAGTTCGACATAGCTCTAATGAACATAGAAAAAGCCATAGAAAAAGCTGACGATAACTATGCAAAATATTACTATCTGAGAGGGTGCATCCACTCTTGCTCAGGTAACTACCAGGGCGCTTTATCAGATCTCACTATTGCTACAAACCTAGATAAAAACTTCGGTCCAGCTTATCTTGAAAGAGGCAAGGTTTACTTCATTTTTGGAGAGATCAAGCAGGCCTTTATGGACATTCAGAAATATATCTCTGGAAAACCTGAAGATGGGTACATCCACCTATGGGCTGGCAATCTTCTATTTAACACTGGAGCTTACAAAGATGCTGCCAAGGCCTACTCCAATTCAGAAAGTATCAATAAATCAGAGAAATTGTTGAGGCTGAGATCGAGATGTAACCTTATATTGAAGGAACTTAATGCTGCTCTCGCTGATCTTACAAGATTGGTGGAGATGAAGACCAATAATAACATCCAATATCTGATCGACAGAGAATGTCTCCTAAGTCTGAAAGTCGCCTCAACAATTGCCCATGACAGGGAGAGTCTTGATCCTGATAATCTCGTCGAAGGAATACAGAGACTTTCTAAAGTGGTGAGTTACAAGAGCTCTGGAGAAGTTTTCAAGCTCCATGATTTGTATTTCTATAAAGCTGTCTATCACTTTTACCTGGAGGAATACGAACAGGCTATTGTCGATTTGGACACTGCCTGGTACCATAAAGAAAAAGTTTCGAAGAAAAATCAAGGAGCAAGAAGAGGATCTCAAGAAAGTGGGGATATGATCAGAGTTCTAGAGGACTTTTTGTCTGACGCTGGAAGTGAACGTAAAGGAGATGAGGAAAAGCCTGGTACCTTTGATGGAAGGGAATATGTGTACAATAAAGCCATTATGCACCTTATGGTAACTATGAAGAAACCTTTGATAATTTTTTAGCTTGGACAATATGACATCAGTCTTGAACTTTTCCAGATCCTATTGCAGTCTGTAGCTGAAGTTGAAGCAAGGGAAAAGATCGAATTTATCATTGAAATGATCACTAACGAGAAAGTTCTTCAAGGTAATAGAGAAGTTATAATTTTAACTCAATCTAGAAAACAATGCTCAAGTGATTCCAGAACAGACCCAAGAAAGCGAAGAGCCTAAAGTCTACGAAATTGTCATCTTCGACTATTTCAATCGTCTTTGCTCAATTTTCCCTTCAGTTAGACTTCCCTTCACATCTAAGGTCGTCTATGTAATAAATTTGTGAAACTTTAATTTTACTCTTTAGGAAGCAAGACTCTCCTTCTGCTTGCCCCACATCGACCCTCCTTCCATGGCTCCCTGCATCAATGAGGATATTATAGAAGATATTGCAGTATATCACTTGTAGATCTATTGTAAAATATTAGATGAATTCAGTCGAACCAAGACCAGAGGCTCCTTGGATTAGGAGAAACTTTGGAGGAGTAATATTCACTGAGAACTTCCTCGAAAGAGAAGAAAAGGAGATTGAAAATCTTAATGAAGTTATCAGAGCAAATAACTTAAAAGGTACTTTTTCTCTCCAATTTTCTCTAAATATATCAGCTGAAGAAATCTATGCCTCTCTTGAAAAAACTGAGAAAGTAGTCAAGCCTGAGATCAAGCCGTCAGACAGGTCTTCTAGAAATGAATTGGACCAGGCAGTTATTATTGAAAATGACTCAACTTTGCAGAGAGATAGGCTCTTAGACCCTACAATTTTGTCCTCAGATAATATTCAAAATATATTAAAGGGATCTCTTTCAACTTAAGGTTTGAAGGGTCCGACTTGAGGCTTGATTGTCACAACTATTTGAGAATCAGATTTTGAGATTGTAATTAGGACTTTTTCCAACCGTACAAAATGCTATATTGCTAGGTCTTTTCTATACATATTCTTATTTCAATGTAAATGGAACTTGTACTCTAGCTAACTTAATGACCTAATATCTAAGTCTTCTCCAAATCTAATAAATTTATTTATTCAAAAAAATTCGCTAACAGCTATATTATTATTCGAAAGACATTTTGCCCAAAACACTCCAATGTCAACAACAGTAATTTCTTTCTCTAATTTCACTTAAATTCTCAAGGCCGTCAAACAATTAGCCTTCTCCGAACTCTCTGAAGAAGAGAAAGAAAAGTATATTGAGTTTCTTCTCCAAAACGGGATTGAATTCGAGGAAGATGAATCCCACCAAGAATATGTTGCGAGAGTCAAGATCAAGAATTCAAGCAGAGTGGCTAGAGACCGTTCTGTAAATAAAGAGAATAAAAGCACAGACCTAAACAGAAAAAGAACCCCTTCTTTGAAGAAAGGTTCTCCTAAGAAGAGATTAGTCTCTCCCAAGAACCAATCCAAGTCCACCAACAAAAAGGATGATGCTTTTGTCTTAGCAAGTATAATCGAATATAGGAATTCTTATTATTTAGCGGCAAGAAGTTCAAAGAGAACTACTTTAGAGCCATTAAGATACACTCCTTCAGAAAAGGATCCTACTCCAAGAAAGAACCTATTTGATGTAAGTTAGAAGAAATATGTATAAATTTTGTTAGCTTTTGGACAATGTTGAAATACAAAAGCCTTTACCCAAGACACCTGATGACTCAGGTACTTGAGAATCACATTAAGTTATAACCTTTAGCTAAAAGAAGCAGGTCGTTGAATGTAACAACTGAGAGGAGAAAGTTTGGGCGGGAAGAGACTTCCCCTTCCCCTGCTACTAAGTCAGTGAGTGTAAACTCAAATTATCTCAACCTGTAATTTAATAGACTGAGAGCCTTCTCTCCCAATCCCTTGATCTTTATAAAACGTTTGCCAATCTAGCAAATCTTAGAGAGGTGGCCTCTAAACACCGTCCCAGAAAAATGAACATGGGTAATGGATAATACTGAACCAATTGTTTATTCTTTAGATGGACTTACAAAGACTATTGAAGAAATTTTCTCTTTGAGATTTATCAAGGAGACAAATTTGCTAAAAATAGGCCTTTCCAAGCAAGATGAGTATGGCTCCAAGGAATGTGTTGAGTCTTTCCCGCAATTTGTCTTAGAATATCTGAGGGAAAGAGTGAAGTCAAGGACTTTATTTAATCATCAGAGCCTCTCCATGTTGTACAGTCTCTTCCTTTGGAAAAAGAAGAGTTTCGAAGCTGAAATTTTCTCAAGCTTTTTGGCTGAGGAATATGACAATGAGGATCTGACCTTCTTCTTATTTGTGCGCTCAATCATCGAAAAAGAATATAATCTAATGTTCATGACAAGTAGCGCTCTTAATGGAATTAGGTCTAATTTTATTAGGAGCAACCAGTGCCGTCCTTACTTCCCTTACTCAAAACCAATGCTTAAAGATTATAGAGTCCGTCTATGGAAAGGACGAAAGAGTACTTGTGGGAAGGCTCTTTAAGAAAATCAAAGACTATATGGCTTGGGAAAGAGAAGTATTGAATATTTTTGAAAAATTCTTATGATATAGAGAAATTTAGATCCTGGCAATGGAAAAATTAATATCTATAGTTTCTTAAAAGTGGCTCTAGAGGACTATCACCAAAGCAGACAGGTATCCATTCTTGATAATATAAATGAATTTTCAGGAATTCTTATCCAAATCCGTAAATGAGAGCAGTCATATTACGGAAAACTCATTTAAAGTTGAAAAGCATGAAAACTCAGTAAGCGAAAGCCAGTTTGCCCTAAAAGATATAACCAACCAATTCGCTAAAAGAGAAAGCGTATCCACAGAAAGATCTGAAGAAAGAGAAAATATATTCTCAACTCAGGATGCCTTTGGCTCTGAAAGACTCATTAGTGTTCCTTCTTTGAAGGAAAAAATGAGCAATATGGAATTTGAATACTACGAGAAAGTCAGCGCTGATAATTTCAGCTTCAGAAAGTATAAAGCCCTTTATTATTCTTATTGCTTAGTTATGAGCTAGATAAGACTCCCAACCTTCTAATCCAACAAGCCCAGAAAGCTCAAGGCCTGAACGATAGACCTATGTTCACAACCATCTCTGATCAGCCATCAGAAGATAGTATAAGCAGAACAGAGACTAGTGCCCCTGCTCCAAGCAAATCAAATTCTTGGAAAAGTATTTCTTCAAATAAGACAAGTTCCACAACCAGCTTAAATAAAATCACATCTAGCAGAGGCAGTAAAGGTATTTTTCCAACTTCTTTGGTAATTTGATTAGAAAATCTTGGGATTTTGATGGAAATGTGTCTGGTCTTTATGCAGAAGAGATTGGATGAGTAACTTTAATAATTCATGAAAGTAATTCTCTTAGATTCGTTGAAACTGCCCTCTTCGAAAATAAAGAAGCGAGGACTGAACAGGATCACTTATTAAAATATAGTGTCTTGGAGCTCTTAGAGAGAAAAATAAAAGCCTTACTCAAGGCCTTGTTCAGCTTTGAGAAAGTCAGATGGTAAAAAGCCGATTCTGGTGGCTAATTTTTACAGGCTGAACTTGCTAATGATAGAAGAGCCCACTCCCAAGCAACTACAAAATATTGAAGATCTTCAAAAGGAGCTGAGAAGCCTGATGAGGACCAGAATAGAGGATATAACAGAGGAAAGAATAGGATTATTTGCTAAGAAGATATTCACGGTAAAAGAAGCTATTTCTTGAGCGAATAAATTTTAGACCCCAGAATTGTCAACACAAATAGGAAAACTAATTGTTGAATTTACTATGACTGAGGATTTGGACGGAGATGAGACCATCTAAAAGATAGGATTTCAATTTTATTAGTTTCAATATTGTTGTATTTGTATATGAATGTGGAGTCTCTCTTGTAGAGCGCGTTCATTTTTTTCCTGCACATAAATTTATCACAACATAAATCTTATTTCAAAACAATTTGACCATGCTGAGACCGGAAGAGATGCATAAGAATCGCGCCAAGCTTTACCTTTTACAGAATGAATCCGAGTGGATTGACCAAGGTACGGGAACACCTTATCTGGCCCGGGAGGTTTGCTCTTTACTTAATAAGCTCAAATCTCTAGAATGAAAAAGACTATTTACGATTTGTCCTGGAAGATACTGGGGTATTAAAATACGAGGTAGAGCTGACCACGGACTTACAGTTCGACCAGCAGGAGGGTTTGTTTTGTGGAAATATAATCGTTAACATGCCATAGAAAAGATAATTACATGGTATAATGAAAAAACAAACACCGACATGGCCCTGAGCTTCCAAGAACAGGCTGGTGCGGAGGGATTATGGTATTGATCTTGTAAACCAAGTTTGATTTGAAAAGGCAAAGAATTAATGAAATTTTGGCAGAAAAAAGATTTGTTTTACCACTATGGAATGCTGTTGATGAGGAAGTCATCTCCCAAGAGAGTGAAGATGACAGATTATATGATGAAATCCCTTTGAGTCTGCCCAACGAGAATAATCTCCAAAAATTCGAAAATGACCTCATTGTAATTCCCCTCCAAAGCTTGCATAAAGTTTTTAGAATCTTTGCACTGGAAGCACTGAAAGAAGAGGAATAGTATCCCAGATGTTATGTTTCAAGGTATATCTAAATAAATCTGACATTCTAAAAATATAGAAAGTATACCTGGATACTCTCTTCCAAATATTCAGAAAAGCTGAGTCGGAAGGAGACGAAGAGAAAATATACTGTATCTTCAGAATAGTTCGATTCTTAAGTAATCAACTTAAAATCCTTATAATACAATAGTAAACTTGGCTAATTATGAACTATACTCCATACTGCTAAGTGACGAATATTACATGGATGTGTTTGGAGTTTTAGAATGTAATCATTCAGGGAATAAATTAACCTTCTAGATGATCCAGAAATAAAAGGAAAGCTCAAAGTGTCCCATAGACAGTATTTCAAAGAGCATGCCTCATTCAAGCAGGTTGCTACTATCAAGGATGAGAGCATAATAAGGACAATTCATTGGAATTTCAGGTTAATCTATCTCAGAGACTCTGTTATTGCTCATGTTCTGGATGAGAGAATCCTACAATACCTCTCAGCAGTATCTGATCATTTATAATATTGAGGTTTAGATCATCCATTCCAACTATGTGGATATCCTTAAATATATTCAAAGTTCCCGTGAGGCCTTGTCTTCCTTATTCGAAGCATTAAGAAGCAAGAAGCTCAATGCCTTGAAAATGATTCACGAAATGTGCATAATTATGAAAAATATTGACGTATGAAGCACCACAATTCTCATTAAATGAATAGATTGACAAAATTGCCATCTTCGAGATATTCAACGAGTATAATATTTTCGAGACCCTGGAGGACATCATGATAAATACAAAGACCCAGGTTGCTGCCTTTGGCAACAAGATGGGCAAGAAAGATCAGAAAAAGAAAGAGGGTTCATCAGATGGAGAAATAGATCTTTCTAAGCATTATTACCTCATTCTTGAGATACTCATGCTTAGTTTGGTCCAAGCTCCACACTGTCTGAGGGATTACTGTATCTCTCAGCATCAGAAGGTACTCAAATATCCGTTACTGTCCCACATTGTTGAGAAGACCACTTCTCACGATGAGCCAATGATACAGAATATGGTAGTTAATTATGATAAATTGTTAAGCGAATAGCTTGGAGAGGTCATAAAGCATCTAATAGATACATCGGAAATCGGAGATGACAATCCCATAACTAAATTATTTTATGAACAATTCCTGGCTAAGCTTGTCAAGATCTTTGACGATGAGAGTAACGAAGAAAAAGTCAAGAATGCAAAAAATGTTGTCTTGGACCTGCTGATGTACTGCTTGAAGCAACAAGGGTATATAAAATTGTTCATTTTAAATAAATTACTAGCCATCATATGAGGGAATATGTCGTTCCACTTGATTTGGTCCAACGAGTCTTCAAAATATTCAAGAGTAATGATAAGTTCTTGATCATTGTGGTTATTCAATTCTATAAAATGTTACTCCAAACAAAGGATGAACAAATAATACAGGCCTTAGTAAGCCCTCTGGATACAATAGTGGACTTTTTCATAAACTTTAGCAAGACCAAGAAGAATCTGATCCATTCAGCCATTCTTGAGTTATTTGTTGTCATGATAAATGAAGAACTATTTCCTCTCTTAGACCACATAGTATTAGAATACTTTCAAGAATAACATTTTCTAGGTCGAGAACCATAAAGGATTCCTCGAGCAGCCATATATGCACGGAATATCAGATAGAATAAAAGAAAAACACGCCAGATTATCTGGGGAGAACACATCCATAACAGAAGAAAAGAAAAGTAATGAGCCTCCTTACCTGGCGGCAGCAAGGAGAGGCAGGCCCAACCTTACAATCATCTCACCATTTGGCAGTGTTATTACTACTGCAGACACAGGAGATAGAATAAAGTCACCCTTGAGCCAGCCTTCACCTTCCAATGGTGGAGGAAACCAGACTAATATTAAAAGAACTAGTTCTAATTTAGCTAAATTAGTGGACTATGATGATGAGTTGGAGTTTAATATGGAAACTAGGGGTAAGGAAGCTAACTTTATGCTAGAAGGTAAGGTGAAATTTTATGTGAGTAATACCCTAGATATACAAATGAAAAAGAGAAAGCTAGACGAAATGAATAATCTAAAGCTTGTCAATAAGGACACTTCTGAGTAATTGGTGTACTATAGTTTATTTCTACATCTTTTGTGAGTTCTTATATCTCTTTTTTGTGCTATAGAATTCGAGTCACCTTATGTTCTCCCCAATAATTAACCACTTTGAAATCTATTTCTCATTGACTTC
>Ga0065720_1019999_pt1 | contig 17883 bp, 10 predicted proteins | sample Thericmetagenome_FD_59107 | JGI IMG/M metagenome (GOLD analysis project Ga0065720, IMG submission 59107) | Thermophilic microbial communities from the Joint Bioenergy Institute, California, USA of rice/straw/compost enrichment - eDNA_2 v2... | ecosystem: Engineered > Solid waste > Grass >...
AACTCGCTCGTCAGAGCCCCCACGTCCCGACCGAGACCCCCCTGTCCCGTCCCGGCTCCAAGGGCCCCGGCCTAATCGGTACTCTCCTCCCGCGCCTGCCACTACGTCGACGGCACCCGCTAGCCAGCCCGCCCAGGCTGACGGCCCGCAGGACGACCGGGTTGAGGACTGCATTGTGGTCCGTATAGACATCGAAACCCTGCCTAGATCAAAGCCAGCCGATGCCCCAGGGCTGTAAGATAATCTCTGCCAACGTCCAAAGGTTTCTGGCCAACATCGACGGTGTCCTTCAGAGGGCGGTGAGGCACTGTTACCAAGTTGTATGCATACAGGAACCACCCATACTCTTCGGTAGAGTGAGGCGACACCCCAGCTTCACCTTGTACGCGGTCGACAACAGGGCTACCAGAGCGGCGATCTATGTAGACTGCCGGCTCTCGGCTTCTGCCCCTACAGCACCAGAGCATGGCCTGGTATCTGTTACCCTCCAGAAGGTTTATAATTGTCAACGTATATCTACATCCTAACTTCGACAACGCCACCAATACCTGGCGATCCCTCCGCTCCCTCCAGCCCAGCCCGGGCCCTTTTGTGGTGGGAGGGGACTTCGAAGAAACTGCAGAAGCGAGGATGGATGCTTTCGAACAGAATCAAGGGGGAGCATAGAGAGCAATTCGAAGCTGGAGGAAAATCAGCAGAACTGGTAGCCATAACTGCAGAAGCAGCAGCCCGACAGCCTGTAGTCTAACCGCTTCTTGTCATACTGATGTGTAGAGGGCGGTTTAATGACCTACTCTCGAAAAGTGATGAAACTTTGCAAAATAATGGTGAAAGATGTGAGTACAGTGGGATAACAATAGAAATAATCGATTAACATCCAACAGCAATGGGATCTCTGGTGGGAACGCAGGCACTACAAATAACAGGAACGTCTAACAGTTCTGGAAATTGCTCCAGTAACAATACGGGAAGCTTTAATAATAGAGGGAGTAACTCGCAGTTAGAAAGGGAAAGTTTAAGGATGGCGGCAAATGGCTCCAATGCCAACTGGGACGCAAATATGCATCCAGAGAGGTCAGGAATGAAGCTCCGAAGCCTAAGCTTGACGTTCTTCCGTCTTCAGGCAACTCTAAGAAAACGGCGGGTAGGCAGGGAACAGTACGCTGACGCCGCAGGAAGTCAGGCCAACACTGAAAGTGGCAGGGCGCCAAAGTGGAAGTAAAAGAAGAAGGGAAAGAAAGGAAAAAAAATAAAGTGCTGTTGACGCTGGAATTGGCATGCACACGGCTGCCCTTGTTTGATAACTGCTATTGTGATGGGAGTGATTACCCCTAGGTCTCTTCTAGCACAGGAATTAGGTGTGGAGGATGGTCAGGGGGATGGTTGGCAGGTCAAAAGGACAAATAAAAGCTTTTCGGAGTAGAATTAGAATTGGAATTGAATTGTATTTTCGACTGGCTTCACCCCTGGGGGCGCTGACTTTTGGGAGTGGTCTGGCTACAATGGGCATGTTGACCCTAAGGACGCATGGTATGCCAATTGTGCCAGGTGTTTGCTCCACTTCACACAGCCAGCATGGCCAGCCTTGGTCTGCCAGGACCTCGCGGAGGATTGACGGCTGGACCGAGGGTAGGCCGAATCAACATATAGGATGACGAGGAGTCTGTGGTAGCCTTGTCTTGCCATGATCTCCACATCATAGACAAGCGACTGGACAAGTTCCAGTACCGATTTAGACGGGACGGTTTCGGCCATGTCTGAGGAAGGCTGAGGGCACCCCGTCCGGACCGGGAGTGTTAGACGTGGCTCCAAGGAAGGTCCCCATGAGCTTCTCATCACTGGGTGGGACGGCCAACCTCGTTGACCATTCGGAGGGGAGCCGGGGGCCGAGCCAGGCCGAGCGGGGACCCTCTTGGGCTCCGGCAGGACGAAAGGCCTGGGTAGCTAGGTACGCTGCCACCTGCTCCGTGCCCGACATCAACCTACCGTCGACGAACACAACCGTTGGTCTGTCGTCAGAGGAGCTTTTGCGCCACCCCAGTATCGTTCCCACTTCTCCGAGGAGGCAGCGGATATCCCCTCCCTGTAGAAGTCGACTCTATCCTCCTTGCAGAGTTTCCGATATACCACAGGGTTGGTCTCCCTAACTGTGGCAAGTACCTCCGACCACTACCGGCACTTTTAGTGTGCTTGCCGAATGGCGAGGCGCCTCGCCACGCTAGCTAGGACGTCGTAGAATGCCCAAGCGAATTGTTCTAGCTCCTCCTGAGAGGCGAAGCTGGCCTGGGGCTGAAGGGAGGGTACATATAGTAGGCAGGCCCCCTACTCAAATCGGGCCATGGGAAGGCGCTTTAAAGGAGGGAGTCGGTTTAGAGAGCGGTTGAGCACGGTCACTACCAGCGCCCGGTAGTCCGAGGCCCAATGAGCAAACTCCGCGTAGGCCTTGGGGGGACCGAGAGCAAAATCAATAACACCACCGCCGCGGTGTGTCACGCCTTCGGGGTTGAGAATATGCAGTCCCTTTGAGGAGACCTACGCTCTGACCATATCCCCTTTAGGGCTTGACCGGACCCTGGGGTCCTGGTCAGGGTGGTGAGTGGTGAAGTCCCCTCCCACCACAAAGGGCCCGGGCTGGGCTGGAGGGAGCGGAGGGATTGCCAGGTGTTGGTGGCGTTGTCGAAGTTAGGATGTAGATATACGTTGACAATTGTAAATCTTCTGGAAGGTAACAGAGCTCGGCCCATTCTTCTTGGAGGGACCTTTCATGCCAGCAGATCCGATCGGTCGAATGAAACAGTAGTCCGAACGCTCAACACTAAGGTAGAGAACTCGCGTAGGCAAGGGTGCATTAGCCCCCCAAGTTTCCCAACAACAGGTTAAATACGTCTTCGTGCACTCCGTAATGTAGTACCGCACTTAACGCATTGTAGCTTGAGATCCGGCTGATGTGTGAGAGGCAATCTGCCCAATGTTTCATAGATTGAATTTAGCTATGGCAAAAAATGTTTAACAGCGGCGAAACACTATCATGGCAGGTAGCCATACGTACGTGCTGTCCTAGAGACAAGAAAATGTGGCCTCTCCGAGTCAGGAATCAGTCCCAAAGGAGGCATCGGACGTGAACCAAATAGCGAAAAACTAAACACTACATTATCAATCCACCGCCTTAGAACATTTCTGCTACCACATTGCACCTCAACACGCAACTTTATGTGCGAGATGAGACCAAAAACAGTTCCCTCCAAGTCCACATCCAGGAGTTAACTCAAACAAAACATACCTTATTGTTTGTTTGCAATACCGATTACTCTATCTGTTGCAGGGGGGGTTGACAAGGGCTACTATAGATCACCGTTTCATCTCTTTAAGGAGATCTCGGACATTTGCTGAGTAGGCTCTGTGGAAAAGTAAGGAACAGTATTACGATCTTTGTTGCTGCCGTTACACCTAAGGGTTGAGAAATATCTAGTCTGGCGAAGATGCCTGAACGAGCTGCTTATATACGAGTGCCAGACAGTGAATTTAAGGGAGGCCATTGCGGTTATTGGCTCGAGATATGAGCACCACAGATGGCACTGCTACACCACAACAACCTATGTTATGGCCAGGATGTTAGCCAATCAGGAGGAGATCTGTTACGATCAGGACATCAGCCAATCAGAAGGGTGGAAAGTTATCAATGCCAAGAAAGTACTGATAATCGAGCGCAACACCTGGTGATAACTGAGGAAGTGCTTGGTGATAATTGGAATGACAGAGTAGGTATGTCAACAACTCTTGAGTATAAATATGTACATAGAATCGCTCATTCCCAGAGCCATGAGGAGAACTTTCCAGTCAGCAATAGAAACACTTGTCAACCAACAACTGGTGACCGCAGTGCACTCCATACTTTACTGTGTGAGGACCCCAGTCCCTCAGGTTCTACAACTTGGCCACTACCTTCGAACCGATCTCAGGAGGTTGTGGAATCGTCAGATCCCAGCCCTAGGTTCTGTGGCTTTTATTACTCAACCTTGGATAGTCTCTTGACGTAAGGCTTTGGACAGGGAACAACTTAATTCCCCACAACGATACTCTGCTTCTCTTGAAATTTTCTATGCTCATGAAGACATTCTGCATTTACGTAAGCCACCTTGGGTTAAACAGCAGCCAAGAACTAGTTTCTCTGATGACTGATAAGCCTGCCATATGACAACCAATATATCTAGAGTATGGAAGACCGTAGAGAGCACGCGTCTCTGTAACTTCACATCGGATAGAGGGCATATTATCATCAGGAGATGGCGGCTTGAACTGCATCGCTGACGAGCAGGTTTAGAAAGAAGGGTCGGTATAGTAAGTGAAGCTTGACTGGAGAGTGATCATAACTTCTCATAGCAAAACTTGTGTATCCCAGACCTAGACGCTGGTATTTGATCGAAAGTGATGGATCCGAACCAAGCTGATCTCAACTTCATGAAAATCCATTTTCCGGAGAGTTAAAAAAGTCTAGAGTTTCCACCTTTCAGCGAACCGTCACCGCCCCACTGTCGTCCCCGATGTGGGTCACTAGCTGCCCCCTCAGTACTAAGCCAAGAGTGAGTCACTGTCCAGGCCTCCCTCCTTCAGCCCAACGCTCTGCCGAAGCTGCCACGAAATACGCCACAATGGATCTCAAAGCCAAGCTTGCACTCGGTCCTCCAAACATGCCATGTCTTTGAAGTTGCGAGATGAATGCAAGTTTTGGCTCACCACCCGGAGGGCCTTTCAGTAAATCACTCTTGCTTCCAGTAATCTATGTCTCTGAAAGGTTTATGTGATTATTGTCTAATGTGATTGAGGCTCCCTGGCTATTTTTGACAACCGCCTCTATTGCGAGCCAATTGAACTGGCCTAGACCCTTCCTACTGCTCACCACGGCAACAGACATCTCCAATATCATGTGCCTAACATCTACCGCTGCCCGGGAACTGAGCCGCCTGTTGGGGAGCCTAATGGCATCTGCAATAACTGGTTGTTTTCGAAAGATTGGCTCAGGATTTTCTGATCTATATCATCGCCATTGGATCTTGCCGCGTATTTGACAAGGTTCAAACAGGTTTCTGCGGCCGCAGTTGCCGGCGAGGGGAGCACCTATAATGGCCAAGTCTAAAGATTTTGGCCGCAAAATGCAGCTGTCACTGAGATGCCTAACCAACAGTCCAAGACTTCCTCCCGACCATAGCTATACGGCAATACGGCAGACAAATGTACCAAGCATGTGGTATGCACAAAGGCGACATCCACACCCACACATGCACACAGATGAATGCGCTGGGTGTGTGACACCGTTGAGGGCAACCGACCCGTGACCTTGGCTTATCAGGGGACCCGGTCCTCACCTCCTCAACCCCTTAGGCTATTACCTTTTTACTGTAGGTCAGGCGACATATCTTCAGCCGCCTTTTATGATCGGATCGACTCCTTAGTCCCCTTCTCGGTCAATAACCACTCCTTCGGCGAGCTGAAATGGACAATGCAGAGCGCCAGTTTCTGCTGTCCTCAACTAGTCCTCAAAAAAGATAACCAGCAACGGACATATTACCAAGACATGTCAGCAACCTGGGGAGACACACCCGCTGAGAAGCTTACACCAACTAAATCCTTCCCCCGTCTTTTCTGCGCAGCTTTTCTCGTGCCACACTCCAGTCAACCCATAAAGGAGTGCTGTGCCACAGAGTACATGCAAGTACATTGAATGACTACATGTAATTGGCTCTTAAGCGGTCGTACCAGCCAACTGGGAACGCATCTCAACCCCGCCATGGTACAACCACTTACATCCTACACATTGGAGCCAAGATCAGATGTGAGTTGGTGAATGGTCGTCTGCCTGTATGTAAACGAAGACACAGTGCATGCATGCATGCATCTCTTCCCACCCTTCCGTACGTACAAGCCGCCCGGGGCTTCCGGAGAGCGACCGGATGCCTCCTTTCCATCTCCTCCGAGCAATATGCCGATAGGGCGGTAAGGTATAGGAGCATGAAGCTGATGAAATGTGACAATTGTTGCTGCCTTGGACTTGGTGACCCAGCCCCAAGATCGGTACGTAGGTCAGCCGGCCAGGCCAGATAATGCAGCGCGACGAAGAACCATGCAGGAGCACATTACCTTGCCACGATAGCACCTATGCAGTCAGCATACCTCTTTCGCTAGTCAATACGTACTATCCGGTCACACATATCGACGGGATCGGAAAGGAAGTTTGTGTGCCTGACGGGACATAACGATTATAAGTGGTCGTGTCTTGTCCCGTCACTCAGACAGATGGAACTGTTTCCTCCACTACGGATAGTTTGAATCAATCTCCAGGTTCGAACTTGACAACCGACCGAATCGTTCACATATTCAGAGGAAGTCATGGATACCATCCCGTCTGGAACTCTTGAAGGGGCTTGCATGGCCGAACAGCCGTCTGCCAACTCCAGCATGTCCCCGGCTATTGGAGCGCCAAACGCGCTGCTCGACTTCTTTTTCCCGGGTTTTGGTGTTTTAGCAGATGCCGTCGTCCGGTACACGGGTATCGACCTCAATGTTTACATCCCCCTGCTACTGCTCATGGGAGGCGTCACCTTGGCCTGGCGCTACTTCACCGAATATGCCTGGAATCTGGTCGACAAGCACCTCATGTCGACCGTCGACATCCGGCCGGACGATGAGATCTACAACATGGTCATGAGCTGGGTCGCCAATCAGTACTTCGCAAAAGGGGCGCGCCGTTTCGTGGCCAATACCAACCTCAACTCGCGATCGTGGCATCTCTGGAGGCGGGAAGAGGAAAACGAAGAAGACGAGTACGAAGACTCCGGGGAAGCGAGCCCGCACCGCAAGCAAAAACCCCTGGCGTACACACCTACATTCGGCAGTCACTGGTTTTGGTACAAAGGCCGCATTCTCATGTTCAACCGTACTCAGAGCGCAAGCCAGGCAGGCTATCTCACGGTTAGCGAGCGCGAGGCAATCTCCATATCGTGCTTTAATCGGAATCCCCAGGTCTTGAAGGACCTGCTTCTTGAGGCCCGGGAGGAGTACATGAAGCACGATGAGAATAAAACCCTCATTTATCGTGGTGCATCTCGCAGCGGTGGCATCTCTGAACCCTTCTGGCAGCGCTGTATGACACGCACTGCGCGACCCTTCGAGACTGTCATCTTGAGTGAGAAGGTCAAAAACGAGCTGATCGCCGACATTGCCGACTACCTGAACCCGGCCACTCGTCGGTGGTACAATAACCGCGGTATTCCTTACCGCCGGGGTTATTTGTTGTACGGACCTCCGGGAACAGGCAAATCGTCACTTAGCTTGGCTCTCGCTGGACACTTCAAGATGCGGATTTACATCGTCAGCTTGAGTTCCGTCACTGCCAATGAGGAGAATATGGCTACTCTGTTCGCCGAGCTGCCGCGTCGCTGTATCGTGCTTCTTGAGGATATTGATACTGCAGGTTTGACACACACGCGTGAAGAAGGGTCTTCTGACGAGAAGGATGAAACTCTCGGGAAAGAAAGCAATGATGGGAGCCTTTCTCGACTGGGCAAGCATGTGCTAGACTCCATGAAGAACGGCAATTCAAGCCGCCTGTCCCTGTCGGGTCTACTCAATATCATCGATGGTGTTGCTTCACAGGAGGGTCGCATCCTGATCATGACGACTAACCATCTCGAGAAGCTCGACAAGGCGCTGATCCGGCCTGGACGCATTGACATGATTGTCAAGTTCGGCAAAGCTGACGCTGATATGACGGGAGCCATCTTCCGAGCCATCTATGCTCCTCTTGAGGCTGACGAGGAGCCGACTGCTGCAGCCAGCCGGTCTTCGTCCAGGTCACGGGCTCTGAGAGACTTGGACAACCGCTTGCTCAAGAAGGCTGTCAATGCGCTGACGCCGAACGAGGAGCGTAAGAAGGCTGCCAACGATGATGAAGCACAACGCAAGAAGGAGGAAACAATTGCCAAGGTCAAAAAGCTGGCCGAGGAGTTTACGACCAAAATTCCTGCACATGAGTTCTCACCAGCTGAGATTCAGGGATTCCTGCTTAAGCATAAACGAGATCCTGAAAAGGCCGTTGAGTTAGCCGAGCAATGGGTAATTGACACCAGGAAGGAAAAGAAAGAGAAGGAGCTCAAGGAAGCAGAGGAGAAGCGCAAGGCAGAAGAAGAGGCCAGGAAGAAGAAGGAGGGGAGAGAGAAGAAGCCAAAAGAGGAAGATGAGAAGAAAGAGAAGAGAAGGGCTAAGCAAAAGACAAAAAGGTCAAAAAAGGCTAAGAACACAGATGAGTCCGACGCGTGCCCCTCCGACTCATCGTCTTCTTTCTCATCCAACGAGGCCAATAGTGCTTCTGAGGCGGAGCCTAAGAATGTCAAGTCAAAGAAGACCATTACCAAGACAAAGCAAGCCAAGGACACTGCTCCTGCTGCTGTCGAGCAGTCTTCGGCTGAGGTTGCCAAGTTTGAGTCCAGGACTGGACAGCAGCAGCCCGTGGTGGTGGTGCCGGCCCCGTCCATGACCTCATCAGTGTCTGCCCCTCCTTCGATCGACACCGAGAAAGAGAAGGGTGCATCTTTGGATGCTCAGAAGACACCTCAGGGGGCAGACTCAGGATATGGAACCCCATAATAACAACAATGAGGGTCTGGAATGTTTGGATAATTTGATAGATGATGTTTGCTTCAACCGTGTTTTGTTGGCTACGGCAGATTATTGCATAGACACGGCGTTTAGAGGATGGTTATCTTACATTACGGGATAAGACCGGGTATATGAATGGGGTATGGATGCCGGATGATGAGATACCAGAAGATGTTTGAGCGCCTGTAAGGTTATGACGGTAGCATGGAGTAGAAATGCGCAGGCTGGTTCCACCGATGCCATCGGAGGATTCGGAAGCATGCGATAGTTCACTCGTACTTGATGTTAGAATATTGAGGAAAAAAAAATTTATGTCACGCCCCGCCCCGGCTCGCTGCCTGCGTCTGCCATCTGATCAGGGAAGGGTGATGATCTCAGCTTCTTCCATCCCCCGGACGTTCTTCCATCTGATATATTTTAACGTCTTCGAGAGACACGAAGATCGCGGAAATCTACAAAGACGCAGAGAGGCCAATGAGACCAAGTGCGCCAGGGCGACAATTTCCTGGATGGGAAGGTCACCGACATCGCCGTCGACGTATACCACACAGTGCCTCAGCCGCAACGCACAGTCGCTTTCACACTGCTGTTCGGCGCGGCGCCGGAGAAATCTAGAAGCAGCAGCGTGCGGGTGCTTGTGTCACTTGCTGCCGTTCCTGCAGGTGTCTTTGTGCCATCCCCCCTTCTCAGGCGTGCTGGCGAATGGGGTGATCTGGTGTCCTTGCCGAGGGTGGGGGAAGGAGGGGTCAGGACGGGATGGGAGGGGGACAAAAAAAGCCAGAGCTAGCAGTTCCCGAGTCAGTATGGTATGGGATCTGGACCCTGACGATGGCCTTCGACATCGGCCAGACTGGGGAGTCCTAGACCTGCGCTGGCTGAGCTGCATCGCTGCACTCTCTCTGGGGAGCTGCATGTCATCCTTAGCTGCAAGGGTTCGTAGAGAGCGGTTTTTGGGCTCGTCGGTGCCACTCTCGGATCATGTTCTGATCCAGATGTAGGGTAGGGTACATAGGATAGGGCTCAATGGCAGATTGCCGTGGCCCTCGTGCTCGTTCCGGTCGAATCGCGCGAGGTTCTGGGATGCCCCGCGCTACGGGCTTATCCGGTCTCAACCGTTGGGGGAGATCAACAGCGCAACAGATCTCCGATCGCACGCAAACCGAGATATGCTATCATTTCCATGACCACTGTCAGAGCCATCGCGAACAACGGTCGTGATGATGCGAAATTCTAGCAAAACCTTGTCCCGGTTGCCAGCTTCGCGCCCCTGGGCCCTGTGGCGTGTGCCTGATCCCCGCCGCCCAGCCTGGCCGTCCGAAGCCTTCCGGGTGCGCGGTGTGTGTTCCGGTGGAGATGACGTTTATCAATCTTGCATCAACGGCCCACCTAAGAGATTAGATCCTCTATTCTGAGAGGATGACTTGGCAGAAGCCCACTACAGCGGAGTCAACAGGCCTGGACAGGCCGGCCGCTGAGGAGGAGCAACGTGGTGGGCGTTTGGGCGGCGCAACGCAACGTGCCCGGCAGCGAGGGGCGCTGTCGTCGTGCTCAAATGCCTCCATCAGGCGCCCAACCGATGGGCAAAAAGACGTGCAGCGTCCTTTTTGGGCCTCCGACATCGTTGTTCAACTTTGCTGGCTTAGGTTGGCTGGCCTCGGAGCTGCCCACGTAAATACGTTTTGATCCTTAGTACTATTTGGCGGCCGTGATCCATTATTCCCTTGTTCCCTGTCGTTGGATGGAACTGAACTGCTGCTGTGTGGCTCCCGAAGTTTTGCTTTAAAACCACCCTGACCCCTTTTCCTCGCCCGAACCTCTTTCATCATCCCATACCTGCGTCTTGACCTGCTTTCGTGGACAGTGACCACCAGAGCAGAGCCTGTGACGCTCGTGACGCCCGTATCACCATAAGTAGGATTACGGATTAGGCCACGCCAGCGTGTCCGTTCTGAACCAAGCGTAAGTATGTGGCAACTCATCCATCATAGAGGCCCAACAATCTGCGAATCTTTGACGATGCATGTTGTGGATGCTGGGGTAAACTGGGGCTGGGAGCGCTGGGGGTGGCTGTCCAGCCCACAAAAAAAAGGGGGGAAAGGGCGGTGAAGGATACGGAGCGTGAAAATACCCCAAACGCAGCGCATTATTTTTTTGGGTAACTCGCGCTAACGAAGATCTGCCCCTCCAAAAGTTAAAGGACAACATTCTCCCCTCGATCCAACCTTAACCCTTTTCTCTCCCAACCACCACAGCCTACGCCTAATTCCCTTCTCTATACCCTGCAATCGCCCCAATTCCTCACCCACAATGAGTTCTCGTCCTCAGAATATCGGCATCAAGGCCATCGAGATCTATTTCCCAAGCCAGGTACGTTTTCCCGGAGCTTGCCGCGACCGCGTCGTCCCCGCGTCGTGTCCTCGCCGACATCGCTCGGAAACTGACATTTCCGCCCCTGCAGTATGTCGACCAGACTGAGCTCGAGAAGTTCGACGGCGTTAGTGCCGGCAAATATACCATTGGCCTTGGCCAGACTAAAATGAGCTTTTGCGATGATCGCGAAGGTGAGTCCCTTACTTGCAGCGTTTCCGTGCTCGGTGTCACATGCTTGCAGAAGACGCGCGCTGACATCTTGGCAGACATCTACTCGCTAGCCCTGACCGTGGTGTCGCGGCTGTTGAAAAACTACAGCATCGATGTCCACTCGATTGGCCGTCTCGAGGTCGGCACCGAGACGATCCTCGACAAGTCTAAGTCGGTGAAGTCAGTCCTCATGCAGCTGTTCGGTGACAACACCAACATCTGCGGTGTTGATACCATGAACGCCTGCTATGGTGGTACTAACGCCGTTTTGAACGCCATTGACTGGGTCGAGTCCTCGGCCTGGGATGGTCGCGACGCCATTGTTGTTGCTGGTGACATTGCCCTCTACGCCAAGGGCAATGCCCGCCCGACTGGTGGTGCCGGTATTGTCGCGATGTTGATCGGCCCTGACGCCCCTATCGTCTTCGAGCCTGGTCTCCGTGGCTTCTTCATGCAGCACGCTTATGACTTCTACAAGCCGGATCTCACAAGCGAGTACCCGTACGTCGATGGTCACTTCTCCCTCACTTGCTACACCCGTGCCCTTGATGCCGCCTACAAGGCTTACTGCCAGCGCGAGAAGCAGCTCGCCAACGGCCACGTCAATGGCAACGGTGCGGTCGCGGCTGAGGAGACGAAGACCCCCATTGATCGTTTCGACTACCTCGCTTTCCATGCGCCGAACTGTAAGCTCGTGGCCAAGTCGTACGGCCGCCTGCTGTACCACGACTACCTGGCGGACCCCGACAACAAGGCCTTCGCCGAGGTTCCCGCTGAGTATCGCGATATGGACTACGAGAAGTCCCTAACCGATAAGACTCTTGAGAAGGTCTTCATGGGCCTGACCAAGAAGCGCTTCCAGGAGCGCGTCAGCCCTGGCATCCAGGTCGCTACTCTTTGCGGCAACATGTATTGCGGCAGCTTGTGGGGTGGCCTGGCCAGCTTGGTGGCCTTCGTGCCCCACGAGAACCTGCTCGGTAAGCGGATAGGCATGTTTAGCTATGGCTCCGGCATGGCGGCTGCCTTCTTCTCGCTGCGCATCGTCGGCAGCGTCGAGCACATTGCCAAGACTCTCGACCTCAAGGCTCGCCTGGATGCGCGCCGCGCTGTGCCCCCCGAGACCTACGATGCGGTAAGTTTCTTAAGGCATTATTGTATAGTGTAACTGTTGGGCTGTGCTAACAGACCAAGATGTGCGAGCTCCGGCACAAGGCCCACCTCAAGAAGAACTTCACCCCCGAGGGTGATGTTTCTACCATCGCCCCCGGCACGTACTACCTCGAGTACATTGACGATATGTTCAGGCGCAAGTACGCCGTCAAGGCTTAAATAACTCGTTCCCCGACACGATACCACTATGATGACGACAACCCTCGGGAGCGTCCGTCTCCTCTTGTTCGGTCCTGTTGGGAGGTTTGGGAAGGATTTAATAGACCATGGCATGGTGTGTGGTGCAAAACGCGTCCTTTGTCTGGCGAACTATAATTGCACTGCTTTACTACTATTTTGATTTGCCATTTCTGCCAGCGCGCGCTTTGGTTGGGAGATTACAACTACCTAATTGGCCGGCGCACACGGGAGGAAGGATACCACAATGCGGATAATCTGGAACACCAGGTGGTGGGATTGCCTTGGTTCTTTTGGGTTTGGGGTTGCCAACTTGCTCGCCATGTGAGACTCTGAGACAGGGCGGACAAGAGGACTGGCTGCTTGGGCGAGTGGAGGAGAGGTAATGGGCTTGCTTAATGTTGCTGCTTGCTCGTTTCAAGGATAGACTACGGAACACGAGAGGGTCAAGGGCTTACTTAGCTCACCGACCTAGCTAGCTATAGGACCTAATAATATTTCTGAGTGAAGCTAAATGCTGGTTCCGGATGTTTCTGCATGGTTGATGCAAGCTGTGTAACATCGAGCAAAGCCAGTCCTCCTTGGCATGAGACACTCGCCGGTTAAGACATTGGCCTATAGATACTGTAGAATGTAACACTGAATCAGATTAATTCCATCGATCATGACAACGGAAAACAGAAGGTGGCCTGGACGTCCGGGAGTAGAGAGATGCTTCCGAGCTCATGCGGTATCAAAGTTTCTGTCTTCTCTCTCTTCTGCCAAGCTTCCGTTTCTCCCTCCCACAGACGCAGCGTTTGATTGGTCGAATGGTGTAGTTGGTTATCACGTCAGTCTAACACACTGAAGGTCCCCAGTTCGAACCTGGGTTCGATCAAAAAGCTGTATTTCATTTTTCCTTCAATCCCATTACTCAATGGCACGAAGCCTCTGGTATTGTGCAGCAAATAGCCGACTAGTGCGGGGTTTTGGACTAGTCTCCTTTTTGAGTCACCGCACTCGGTCTGTTGGTGTGATCGAAAGTACGAGTCGAAGGATAAGCGGGGTTAGGGTTAGATATGAGTCACCAAGCTTGCAGCCAGTTGCATGAATGCGGGTTAGGGTTGTGACTCAACCTGCACCATCATGGCGAGAAAGTGAGAGAACTGCAGCAACCTGCAGACGGAAAGATTGGATTGAGGTGATACATTGTTAAACGTGTCCATATGAGTCAATTGGATAGAGAAACTGGGCTTCCGAGTCGTCAATAGCTCTCGTTTTGTTGTTGCACCGGGTCGAAGGCGGGGATCAGCAGCCTGCCATCCAAGGGTCCTAATGGAAAAGTCATGTGCGTCGTGGATGCCTCGCGTCGGCCACACGTCCCCACAAGAGGCGCGGCGCGTTTCCTCCAATTATTAGTGATATTTGATAATAGCATCCCGCTCACTACGGCTTGCCTATTTTGCAGCTTCCCGTCGCAGCCTACTTTTGCACCAAGCTGTTCTGTCTTTGTGCTCAAGAAGAGGATTTCAATTGCACTCCTTCATTGAGTCCGACTTAACTCGGTCGGTACAAGACTTCATACGCACTTTCACTGTTTCTTGTGATGCAAACGCGTCAAACGACGCGTTGAGCTCTCTCTCAACGTCACCATGGCCGACGAGCCTCATAAGGGCGGTCTCTTCGAGAACTGCAAAATCGCATTTGTCCAATCTAAGGCTCTGACGAGCGTCGCTATCTCTCAAGTAGGTCTAGATTCCTTGTGAGGAAACACTGACACAACTGCTGACACCCCCCTCCTTCCAGTACTCTTCTCTCATCCGCGAGAATGGCGGCGAGATCCTCGAACCCGACCGTAGGGGCAAGATCCCCATTCCAGGCGCGACGCACATCATTTCCGACACAATCGACTTCGACCAATACACCGAGGCCCTGGCGTTCATGATCCCCGTAGTACGGCATGAATGGATCAATCTCAGCATCGCCCGCCACAGGCTGGCCCAGGTGCGGCCTTTCTCTCCTGACCCGCGTATGATCTTTTCCAGTGTCATCCTCACCTGTGCCGATATCCCCGAGATGGACAAGGAGTCGATTGCAGGGGCTATCATTGCGCTGGGCGGTGTTGAATCAAAGGATTTGACTCGCCAGACGACACATATCTGCGCACTATCCCTTGACCATCCGAAATGCGTGGAGGCTAGGAAAAAGAACCTTAAGTGCAAGATTGTTCTGCCCCACTGGTGAGTGGTTTCAATAACCGCCTGCATTTTGGGCTGGGTGGCTGACTCTTCAGGTTCGATGACTGCTTCCGACTCGGTAAGCGCATCGACGAGGGCCCCTATCTTCTTCCTGACCCCGAAATTCTACGAAAGGCCCCTGAAGAGGCTGTCAAGATTCCATCCAGCCAGGGCCTTGACGGAGCGGTGTCAGTGGTGCCGCAAGGCCCCTATAACACGGATGGCGGGGAGAAGCTGGTGGTGTTCGAGCAGCGTAAGGTCATGCTTTCACGGGATCTGCCCATTACGCCACAGCTACGCAAGACGATCACGGACAAGATCATTCGAGGTGGCGGCCAGGTCGTCGACGACGTTGACGATTGCGATTGGTTCGTTTGCCAGTTTCGTGATGGCCCTCAGTACATCCGGGCATCTCAGCAGGGCAAGGAGGTTGGCAACCTGGCCTGGCTGTACCACTTGATTGTCTACAACGAGTACACATCTCCGATGCGTCGCTTGCTCCATTACCCGATACCTCGAGACGGACTTCCTGGATTCAAGGGCATGCGCATCACCATCTCAAATTACGGCGGGGATGCTCGCATCTATTTGGAGAACCTCATCAAGGCAGCCGGTGCTGAATACACAAAATCCATGAAATCCGACAACACACACCTGATCACGGCGCGATTGCACAGCGAAAAGTGCGAGGCGGCCAAAGATTGGAACATTGAGATCGTCAACCACTTGTGGATCGAGGAGAGTTATGCGGCCTGCGAGCCACTACCGCTCACGAACTCCAAGTACCAACACTTCCCGCCACGGACGAACCTGGGAGAGGTTGTCGGACAGACTTTCCTTAACCCAGTCGTCCTCCGCCAACGATACTTCCCTGGCGGCGAGGAGACAATGAACGAAGAGGCCAAGATGAAGCACAAGGTTAACGAGCGGGCGCAAAAGAACGCCCTTAAGGTGGGCCTGGACCGCGACTTCAACGTAATGCAAGAATCCAGCCCCGCGGGACAATCGACAAAGAAGACGCGGAGATCGGCCCCTACCACCGGGGCATTCAGCACGCCAGCCAAGGGACGGCATGTCTCTGATGGCAAGGAAAACGAGACGCCGTCGACCATGTTCAGCAGCGCCAGCCGCAGTGCCAAAGCACAGGCGCTATCCAAGCTTCACGATCTTTCTGCTGATATTGCGTTGTATGAGAAGGAGAAAAAGCGCACCAAAGATGGTATCTTTGGCGGCAAGCGGGCAGCTGACCAGATTGAGAAGGAACGCGTCGTCGAGAACACCGCAAGTCCTGCTAGTGACAAGAGACCTCGCGAAGATGTTGACGATATGCAGGACAAGAGGCCTGCGAAGAGGGCCAAGACATCGCTGCCCGAAGCGGATATGCGCATCTGCCTGACAGGATACAAGCGTTGGGCCGGGGACAAGTCCAGCGAAGAAGCCGACAGGGTAAGTGGCGAAGCTCCATGGATATGGTTGCCTGCAATACTAATATGGTGCCAGAAAAAACTGCGTGCTCTTGGTATTCAGATTGTCCAGGACACCGTGCCCTTCACACACCTTGCTGCACCATCCATGATCCGCACGCAAAAGTTCCTGGTAGCTCTGGCGAAGGGCCCAGATGTCATCAGCTCTGACTTCGTCACAGCCTGCATCGAAAAGGGCAAGCGGCCCAACGTCGACGACTACCGCCTGCGTGACAAAGCCGGTGAAGAGAAGTTCGGCATCACCATCGAAACAGCTGTTGCCCGAGCGCGGGCCAACCGCGGCCGTCTTCTCTTTAAGATGCCCATCTACTGTACAGAGAAGATCCCTAACGGGCCCCAGGCCTTCGAAGCTATTGCCAAGGCCAACGGCGCCATCTTCATGCTGTACCGCGGGCGTCCGACCATCAAACCCACGACGCCCGAAGAGGATGGTGGTGCTCCCCCAGAGCCGGTGTACCTCCTGTCGGGACCATCAGAGGCCGAGAAGCAGCTGTGGCCGCGGTTCGAGGAGATGGCGATTAAGGGCCACATGGAGCCACGCATTGTTGTGGCGGATTGGTTGCTCGATGTGTGCATGCGCCAGGAGCTGTTTTGGGATCCGCGGTATTTGTGGAAGAATAGGGAGAAAAAGTGATCCCATGCAGCCAGGTTTACTCTGTGTAGATGGAGGTGTCTGATTGGGCGTGGGTTAGGTATCGGCGTCGCTGAGAGGCATGTTTTATGTTTGGGTATGCTTTTTTTTTCTGGTCTGGCATGTAGCGGTAGGCAGGCAGGCACGAAGCGTCATTTGTCGGATAGATGATATCATGTAAGGTTTAGTGTGAATGGGAGGGTAATGTTACGGGCTGTATGCATTAGAAAAACTTGACACCGCGCGAGTCTTCCTGGCCGAATATCTGTGCCTTGCCGCGCTTGACGAGCACGTTGAGTGCCTTGAGCAGGAGTTCTTGGTCTAGGCCATGGAATTCTGTGCCCTCGTCAGCATGTCCTCCATCAACAACGTTATCCTGAAGATGGACTTACCAGTGCCCAACGTCCCATCCCCCTCAATCAACTCATACACCGTCAACACGCTTCCCCTCTGCCCGGTAGCATCCACCCACGCCTCGACCAATCCTGCCCACTCCTCCGGTGTCCTCCAGTAAATCCATGCCAGATCCCCCTCACTCGGCTCTTTCTTCCCAGTTGACACATACTCCGCCCGTCCATCCTTCCTCAAAAAGTCAATCACACTCCTAATATCTGCCAGCGCCAACCGGCGGTTGAGTTTGCGGTTGTGGAATAATTCTGAGGTGTCAACCTCGACCACAGAACTCCCTGCTGTAACTTCGCCCAGGATCAAACTCGGTGGGTATGGGCCTGGGTTATTAGACGAGCTATTCCCTCCTGACGAAACAACAGGCAGGGTGAGGTTTGGCGAGGGCATGGCGAAGCCGCTTGTTCCCGACATAGAGAGCTTCAGGATGCGGTGATGGCGGCAATAGGAGAGGACGAGGTTGCTCCATTTTACGAGTTGGGCGTGGTGCGTGGTGAGGTTGCGTTGGCGGGTGAAAAAGGGGGGAAAGTGATATTCTGGAGGGAAGGTGAATGATGAGGGGGGGGAT
>Ga0065720_1020000_pt1 | contig 17880 bp, 12 predicted proteins | sample Thericmetagenome_FD_59107 | JGI IMG/M metagenome (GOLD analysis project Ga0065720, IMG submission 59107) | Thermophilic microbial communities from the Joint Bioenergy Institute, California, USA of rice/straw/compost enrichment - eDNA_2 v2... | ecosystem: Engineered > Solid waste > Grass >...
TCATTCTGTTTATACAAGACAACGTGGCCGAGTGGTTAAGGCGACAGACTAGAAATCTGTTGGGTTCTACCCGCGCAGGTTCGAATCCTGCCGTTGTCGAATTTTTATCTAATTTAACATAAATTTATTTGCAAAATGATTTTATTTATCTGCATATTTTCTCGCAAAGAGTCAAACCCCATTATGTTGTGAGGTCAGATATGGACTAAAAGGAAGATCAAAGAGACTATTAATATTTTTAGAGCCTTGCCCTAATGAATGGCTTAACCTAAAATCATAAGATCTTGATTTGAGTAGATGATCCTGTTAATTGATAATAAAATAGAGTGAATTAAGCTTCAGGGTCTTATCACAATTTGAAGATACCAAAACATCAAACTGTTTATATACACCTAATAGATAGATATATTCCAATAGTTCTGAACTTCAATAATGCACTCACTGTTTCATAAGTTTGAAATCTATGGGGGCATGGCATAAAGGACAAAATGATATTTTCTCATTAAATATTTCGCTCTCAATTAATTTGTGTTTGCAAGCTTTGCAAGTATAATATTCTTTGACAAGAATACTTCTCCCAGTAATTACACAGGCTTGGAAGTTTGAACCGCATTGCTTACAATGTGTTGAGCTATCAATTAAATTTTGAATTTGCTTAGTTACTATTCAGTGACCTGGCCATCACAATTCTTTCCTGGGCACTTATACACTTCTGATTGAGGTTCTCTTGGTGGATATCTAGTCATTTATCATAAATTCTTTTGGATCATACTTGCTGAAGATCTTGGCAGCTAAACTTTCATATTTTTCTTTTTCCTCTTCCGGAAGATCCTCTATATTTTCTAGTTTGACGAAGGCTCTTGAACACTCTTTCCAATGTTTACAATAATATGCAGCGGTTGCAAGTAGACTGTAGACCTGGACGGTACCTAGTTCTAATTCATATTCTGTTGCCCTTATGGCTGTCTTGAGAGCAGCTCTGAAATTATTTGCGTAGAGCTGTCTTTGAGCGAGTAGATAAAAATGCCAAGCTTCAGCTCCTCTCCAAGGATTCGTCAATATTTTATCGGTGCTGGTATTAATGTCACTTGTGATCAATGAATCAAGTGTCTAAAGTTCATGATAAAGGATATGTTATTTCATTACCTTAGCTGTAGTAGTGCCCTGTCCAGTGAGAGTAGCCTCAATGACTTTCTTTTTATAAAGGTCAACTTCTAAGGCGGCCATAACATAGAGCTTTTTGATGAGCAATGGATTAGCCTATTAATAATTGGTAAAGCCAAATAGATTGATTACATTGCTTTTAATTAGATCACTAGCAATTTGGCCTAACATCTTAGCAGCTTCAGTATTTCTATTAGCTTTTCTATATAACTCAACAACTTCTAATTTCCTCTTCTTTTCCATAAGTTGAGTTGCATACATACTGATTAATCCTTCTATTTGAACAAAATTATTCTTTTCTGCGAGCTCAACTGCTTTTGCCCATTGGTTCAAGAGAACACAACAATCCAAAGCAACTTTAATATTTCCAGCCTTGACGTAAGCATCAACTGCATCATCACAGAGGCCGACACTCTGGAATTTCTGTCCTATTTCCATCAATAAAGGATTTCCTTCTGGTAATGCTTCGGTAATGGTTCTCAAATTCTCATAGCTTTCTAAGTTGTAATATATCTCAGCCAATTTTTCATAATTATTGCATTTTTTATAAAAGTTAGCTGCTAACTTCCACTTAAATCTATCAGCATAATAGTCTCCAATTTTATCATATGCTTGATTCAGGATATCGTCATTACCATATCCTTCTTGAACAAGTTCTACTACTCTAAACCAGTCACCAATTTTCATCCTCAATTGAATTGCAAGATCTCTCCTTTCCATTTTCCTATATAGGGCTTCCGCTTCATCATATCTTCCATAAAAAGCTGCTATCTCAGCTCTCTGTTTATTCTTGTCATCAATTAATTGCAACCTCTTACATAGTTGTATACTTTGATAGTCTGAGCATTCAACAAAAGCGGATTCTGCTATTTGGAAATCAAGGTTTTCTAAAGACTTTTCTGCCAAATATTTCCAGAGCTTAGGATGAGGATTTTTCTTGATATAAGCGTATGCTTCCTTGAGATTTAATTGGTTTAGCTGATCTTTAGTTTCTTTCAGGGTTTTGGTTTCATGAGTAGCTATAAATTCATCCGCAGTGAAGTTGCCGTCTGGATATTTCATCAACTCATCAAGATACACTAGTCTGACCTGCAATTCTGAAAAATCAAAGATATAGCCCTCTGTTTGAACTGGTTCTTCGGGTTCTCTATCCTTCAAAGTATGTAATCTAGATTTTTCCATAAAAGCAAGATGGAGAGGATCATCTTCACTCCATTTAATTTGCCAAACTTCATGTCTCTCAAAATCGAGAACAGAACCACCTCCTTGACTGTCCATCTCAAAGAAGGACAGGGTCCCATTCATGTCAACAATTGCTATTCTAGTTGAGGTACAATTGATCTCCATAAGATTGGGACGATATCTCAAAAATAGATTAGCCTCTCTGCTTAAATGAGGAAGGCCATACTTGAACAAATTTCCACTAGCTCTAGCAATGATGAGGAAAGATTCATTTGCAGCGATAGCACAAATAGGATCATTGCATTCCTTTGAAGCATCATATTTGTCTTTATCATAAATATTATTAAAACTTGGGCTATCTTCGATGAAAAATGCAGTTTCTCTACCAAATCTTCTTCCAGTCCCAACACCTTCAAATGATGTAAGCCTAGAGGCCTGATTTTTATATTGCCAGACATAAACATGATCCGATGAGCAGATGAAAATATGAGTCTTTGTCATATAAACATAGCTCGGCTCAATATTTATGGTTTTTCTATCCATAGCTGTTCCTATAGTGTTGCAGAGTTCTAAATTCCATTGTAGATTCTCTTCTCCCTTGGAATCATCCTTTGAAATTACTATACAATATTCTCCGCATGTTTTTAAGCTCCATAAGTTTTTCACGTATTTTAAATTTTTGTTCCCAAGTCTAAAATCCCAGAAGATTATACAATAGTCAATTCTATCTGCCTTTTGATAAGCAAAAACGATGGTGTTTTCCATATACCCCCATTTGTAATCAGGCTTGATATTAGCATAGTAAACCGCTGATCCTGTTGCTAATGCGATCCTCAGGCCTGTTCCTTCCCAAGATAGAGAAGTAATTTTTTCAGAGTTTTGGATCTACCATATAAAGATAAGTAAGATTTTACTTACTGTAAGTGACCTTAAATGATACCCCTGATTGTTGTAAAATTGCACTATGCCCCGAGGTTGAGCTTGATCCCCATCTATTAGATATCCACATACGGCAAATGTATTTCCTGAAGGATTCCAACGAAGACTCAAAATTTTGATTCCTGCGTCGAACACAATTGGGGTGTCATCTTTTTCATTTTTCATTAATTGGATACGACCATTCTCATAGGCAATACATAGACCTGGAGGAGTCTCGTCAGTGTACATTTTAGAGGCTTCATACCATTGTATTGCCGCAAGTTTGAAATTTGGTGTGTATATACTATTTGTTTCTTGCTTTGTAAAACATAGAATCTTTACATGATAGAGGGGATTTCCTTGATCATCATAAACTCGAACTTCACCTTCCGGTGTACCAAAGAGCAAGTATTTACCATCAGGAGACCACTCAACAAGGGAAAGCTTATGTTTTAAATCTTTTCCCCAGAGTCGGTCACCGGAAACACTTCCAACAATGACAGCTCCATCATCATAAATAATGCATATTCTCGTTCCATCAGGACTCCATTTCATGCCACTGACAAAACTTTTCATTCTGTTATTGATCATTTCTTCAAACCAATAGTCCTGTTGATTCATCCAAACAACAATAAGTCCTTCGTCATCACTAGTTGTAAGCTTACGATAAGCATCATTCCACATAACGATTTGAACTGTTCCTTTATGTTGTCCAAGGGTCTGATTTGTTGTTAAGTTCACATTTCCAGTGTTAGCTCCTTTTTTATCTTCAAATTTGAGGATTTTTAGTAAACCCTTTTCACCTCCAACAGCTAAGAAACCTTGATCTCCACTCCATGCTACAGATTCAACTCTTGTGTTGTTCGGCATGGCAATCTTTTTACTTAAGTAAGCAAACATACCTTCGAGTTTGAATTATTGTTTGAGAGTATTGTCTAATTTAAATATTTAAAAGTTTCACTTTAGTAAAACAGTGCCTATATCTAATGCCCTTTCAGTTCATATAGAGAATAACCAAATCAGTTTACACTGTCCTTCAATGCGTTCTGCTTTTATTAAATGAGATCATGATTGATCAAAAATGTCTTTCAAAATCTCATTATACATATATTTTTCAAACAGGAAGAATGAACATGAGTATATTGAACACACAATAACAAAGCAACCCAAAAAAAAAAAAGTCTCTTGAAAGGATCCTTCCTAATTACGAAAGTAAAGATTCTTCTTAATCATTTTAATTGGTAATTTTTTTTCCCCCTGTAGAGTATCCAGATGCATTTCAAGATACTAATGAATCCAATAGATATAGAAAACCTTTTCTCATTTGATTTCATTTGTTTAGATGCTCGTAATTCAGGTCGGCTGTTTTCCATCTATTGTTTGATTAATTCAACTTTCATGAGTCCATGACAGAGACTGACTTCATAGATCAAAAACATCAATAGAATTTATATAAACAAATTCAGTCAAAAAAATAATTTAAAAAAGCATCCGAGGTGGGACTCGAACCCACAACCCTTAGATTAGAAGTCTAATGCGCTACCATTGCGCCACCCGGACAACTGAGATCTGGTGAAGCAGATTCATAAATAACGCTTTTTTATCTTTCAAAAGAGTACAAAGTACTACTTAAGGGTAGGAATGAACGAAATAAGCTTAAATTCTCTCTGAAAATAAAACTTTTATCTTAATTCGATGATCTTAATAATTATATAGAGCAACTAAAGCAAGAATATAGAAATGAGAAAAGTAACTTCTTCATTTAATCTTAAAAAAAGCACCTACAGAGGTTTTTTGTTCTTCTTCACGAACATCACTAAAAACCGTTACATTGAAACAATATATATTACTCTCCTGCATTCTGGCTTTTATGTGTAATTTTGGCAGTTTCTTCTTTTTGATCTCTCAAAATCATTTTGTGAAGTTCTGTCTCTCCCTGCTCACTACTGATCTCACTGAGTTCCTCTAAACTTGGCATATTCCCAATGACAGCAAATTCAGCTTCACACTCCTTACATTTCATTGTTTTTTCCTTATATACTCTTAATTTGAAAATATTAAGCTTACATTTGCATATTGGTTCCAATATTGACACTTAGGACAGGCCTTGAATCTTATGATATTATCAGGATAAGACACATTAGTCTAAAATGTTAGCTTGATTTCATTTATTCTAAACTATCTTCAATCCTCTTTCTTTCTGGTAAACGGCACAGGTCTTTCCTCTATGATATTCCGCTCTACAATTTAAGCACCATGTTTTAGTACAAACAGGGCAAGGAAATAGCATTAGCAATGGTGAGTGTGCAACATAAAAATATCGACATCCATATGAGGGACACCAAGAATACTAAAACATCAATTGATTCACATGGTAATATGTTACGATATTATTAGGAATTGAGAGACTCAGCTCAAAGGCATAATTCCAAAATTTGTATATGAGTTTAAGACTGAATTTGTGAGGAAGTATTTGAGGCTCAATTTCTTTTTGACATGCCGCTAGGGGGCAGAGAAGAGGGAACTTTTTGTTATCAAACTATTGATTTAAACGGACAAATATTATTCTCAATACTTCTTCAGTCAAGTATGTTTGCAAGCATTTTCGATGGAAAGAATGATTGCAAGCATCCAGTTTTATTTGATTAAAATTCTTCATCTCCTGTAGACATAAAAAGCATTCTTCAGTATGTCTATCCGCAATCATAGGAGAAACCAGTAATCTTTGTCTTGATTCATTAGATTTACTTCTTTTGCTTGAGAGAAATTCAGAAGTCTGTTGTTCTGGTTTATGCCTTAAGGGGATTCTTGGGAGAAAAGCTTCTCGTTTGGATTGAGGTAAAACCTTAAATCTTGCTAAGTGAGTTCGCTTATTTTCAAATTCATGGGTAAGCAATAAGATATTAGAGAGGTAATTGTATTTTTCGATTTGGGAGACTTTTCCTTTAGATTCCATATTACGTAGAGAAAGTAAGTCATTTAGGTTTTCATGAAATCTATCTACACCACCCAAAGTTTGAAGGGCTGTGAGATAACCCAGGCAAAATAATTCTAGATCGAAATCTTCATTAACAGCAAGATTCTGATTCTTTATCTGACGGATGACCTCAGAGAGTTGCGCTAAAAAGTTTGACGGCTCAATGGGTTTTGACATAGACCTTTCTTCAATATTTTATAACAAAATTTATCAAAAGTATTAAACTTGTATGATTAGAGAAAGGAGTTTCTTTCTAATAATGCATTCAAAATCAAAAGGTTGGTGATAGTTTTACTCTTGAAATTAAGAAATTTGTGAGTAGATTGCAACTATATTTTCTTATCATGTATAGATAGCTTCACCAATAAATAAGGAATCTTTCTCATAATCTTTGACCAAATTTATCAATTCCTTTCGAGGTATTTATTTCTACATATGTCAATAATTAATGAAAGAACGTCAATTTTATTAGATTGGCACAACTTATATTTTCGATATTTTACTCAAATATTGAATACTTGTTTGTTCTGAAGTCTTAGGTCATTAAGTGAGATCACTAACTATTCTTCTAATATCAAAAAAATTTTTAAAATCTCACTATATTAATTGATGCAAAGACTGCTGCGCATTATTTGGATCCTTAGTCTTCTAGCATCGCTATTAAAGTTAACTTCTGCTGATTCTAGTCATATAGTTCTTTCTGAAACCAAAAGCACGGTTTACAAAATTCCTTCATATGAATCCTATGCTTATTTCAAATATACAGTCAATAAAATACATAACAAGGAGGATCTAATCTTTGCAATCAGTCCAATAGAGTGGTATGCAGATCCTAATGCATTTGCATCCAGCACGAATAAATTTCCAAATCATTGGAATAACTCTGAATATGTTTGTTATTCGTTGGGTTTAGAAATGTGCACTATTCCATCACGAGAAATTGAAGTTGGAAAGACATTTTATATCGGAGTTTATTGTGATCTGCCATGCACATTTAGAATAGAAACTATTTATGAAATCGAAAGAGAACTCAATCTTTCAAAACCACTGACAATTGTTTTTACTGAAAAAAATAGAGCTCAAGGAGAGTTGATTAAATTAACTATTCCTGAAGGAACAAAGGAAGAATACTTTATTATTAGTGCAATGCCAAAAGATTATCAAAAACTGAATCATCGAATCTCTTTATACATGTCTCTTGGAGATTCACTGCCAACAACGTCATCGTTTTTAGAAAGTGGCAAGCCAGCTTGGCATGATGGAGTTGTTATAGCAATCAGTCGCCAAGCAAGGTATTTTTGTGTGGGCTGTACTTATACTTTTCTTCTTGTTTCTGAGGATGATACTGTCATTGAATTAAATGCAAAAGCTATAGGAACAGAAAACCAGATTGTTGTTGGTCAAGAAATCTATGATTACATTGTTGGAAATAAAATACAAGTTTATACGCTTGAAATTGACAAGCAACTACTGAACAATTATGAAGAAAGCGAATTAAAGTTCCAATTGACTCCATACTCAGGCAACCCCGATATTTTTGTCAATCCAAAAGAAAGACCTTCATTCCTGGAAAATTATCAATGGAATTCTAAAGGCATTGGAAGAGAAATTTTATCAATTTCACCTGTTGATCGAATAGTTTTTTCGGGAACAAAAGAACTATATTACATTGCTATAACCAGCCATGGAGGTTCTACCTATTCATTGCTTACTTATATAGACAACAAAGACAATAAAACCATTAAGTTTGGAGTGACTGAAAGTGGGTATGTGGGGTTTAACCAAGTGATTAACTTTCATTTGATTGTGCCTAACACAGATTCAAGCATCAATGCAACAATTAGTATCAGTTTAATGGCCCTTAGTGGGAATCCAGATTTATATATTAAATCATGTGACTACAATTATGATGAGAAAATACCATTTCCAAAACCTTGTTCCTTCTCAGCTCATGAAATAATTAATAAAGATCAAATTCACTATTCTCCTCAAATGTATTACTCTTCTGCAACTCACCCTTCTGGAAATGAACAAATTTCTTTCAAAAATGATCCTTCAATTTGTAACAGAGATAAGTGCTATTTTGCAATTGCAGTATTTGGAAATCAAGAAGCTGTTTCTTCACATTTTTCACTGGTAGTCTCACATTCATCTACTCATACCATTATTCAAGAGAAACTACCAATTAGACATTCTATTGAAGAGGGAGAATATCACTATTATAAATTCACACTTGTGGATCCTACTAATGTTCTTTCAGTTAATTTCCAACTGACTCCTATTTCAGGTACAGCCCAACTATACAGCTCTAAACTTGACATCTATCCTACTTCTGAAAAATTTCAAAAGATTGCTTGTGGCTGCTCACATACAATTACATACTGTGGATTTAATCCAAATGATACACCTTTAAATGGCACTTATTATATTGCTGTTTATGGCTACACACATGCAACTTATACAATTTCAGCATTTACAAGTAGGAGAGGAGAGTATCTTCTTATGCGAATATACGATGGAGTTCCTCACAAATTTGTGTTTCCTGACGCAGGTGGTCCTCCTCTAAAAGAAGCATATTTCCTTTTCGAAGTCGATATAAATGAGCCTCATCTTCAAATCGAGATTACAATTACTCCATTAAATGGCAAACATTTTAAAATCTACTTGGCTGAGAACTTTATTCCAGATGCGGGCACAGCTCAATGGGTTTCAACAAATAATCGGATAATTGTTAGCACAAATGATACAATATTTAGTACTCATGCAGCCTATGTTCTGGCATTGATCCCTTATGATCCAGAAAATCCTAATAGCCAAGATCTAGATACAAGAAATTGGCAATGTATGATTCAATATACTACCTCCATTAAGAAGATGAAGCAACTAACAGAAAATGTTCCGCTAAAGTCAACAGTTTCGAAGTCAAAGCCTGCTTATTTTAGATTTTTCATTGACAAAGATGATAAAGACATTATAGTTAAAATAACTGATTTTACTCAAGAGCTCAGTATGTATATAAGTGTTGATCCAGAACGATATTTCCCGGGTGAAGAAAATGGCTTTGATTATCAAGGAGACAAATTGATAAAATTAACAAGGACAAAAATGGAGACTTTCTGTAACACAGACAAATTAGGAGCTCAGAGAACAGGATATTGTACTGCTTATGTTGGTATTTATTCTGAGAGACAAGAAGAGATTGATTTTACAATTACAATAATTAAAGCTGATGAAAGAGTTATACTGCAAGAGGGAATTCCTGATTCTCATCTTGTGCCTAATAAAGGAAAATATGTAGAATATGAATTATTTCCTTCTAAAACTTCAGAGGACATCTACCTAAGCATTAGCTCATTGGTTGATTTGAAATTCTTTGTGAAGGCTATTAGTACACAGCAGTTCCCAGAAAGGAAAGATTGGATTATAGAAGAAAATGACCAAGATTACTTTATTGAAAAAGAAAGAAAGGGCGGAGAAGAATATGTTCTCATCGAGAAGAAAATCTTTGAAGGTGTTGAAAAGCCAGTAATAATCGTTCGTGTAAAAAATGAGAAAGTAATGCCTGACCAAAATGATATGTTTACAATCACATATCTAGGGTCTAGCACTCAATTACTAGATTCACATGTTCGATATGATGAAATAGTGGGAGGAACTTATAATTTCTATAAGATAGATTGTGGCAGAAATGATATTCTTAAAATAATCTTGACACCCTTGGATCATGGAGTACCAGTATTATATCTTAATAATCAAAGCAACCCTCATTTTCCAACTAAAGACAAATTTATGTTTAGATCAACTCATCCTACCTCTCCGTCGATCATTATCAAAAATCCATCCTCTAATTATTTCTTAAGTGTTTACTCGGCTACGGATTCTCTATATGCTATCACTTACACAAATCTATTAGTCAGCTTTTTTTCTCTCACTCCAAATGTACCTTTATCCATTACAATCCCAAAGGAAGAAAGTGGAGTTTATGCCCTTTATCGGCAACAAACAAGAAAAGGCTTTCGAATATTGTTATCAAATGAAGAGGGCAACCTTGACATGTATATTAATAAAGTGATTCCTTCAAAGGCTGTTAAAGCTCCAACAAAAGAAAGTTTTGACTATCAAGATAATGGTAATGGATATATCTATTTCTCTCATGAAGAAATCAGATATGATTCCGTTCTGTTTATTATATATGTGATGCATGGAGGACTAAAGGAAAGCAGAGCCACAATTGTAGTTGCTGAGCAGGAACGCCATGCTCAATTGGTTTCAGGAAAATACTTCAATGATTATGTCCGAGAAGGGATAGTTAATAAATATTCTTATCTTCCTTCAGACATCAGCCCGCAAGAAGAAATTGAGATCAATGTTGTTGTCTATAGTGGTGACCCTATATTGATAGCCTCCACAAATCCTGATCTTGAAAATTCTCAGATGTGGGTTGCAAGCAGATTAGCAGGAGAAAAAAGTGGCTCTCTTACACTCAAGATTAAGAGGGAAGATGCTACACATCCAACTGGATATGGACCCACTTTACAGAAAGGAGAAATTTTGTACTATGGAATACTCACAAAAGGTGGAGACGCCAGTTATTCAATCAGAATACAAACAGGAAAAACCATCATAGTTTTAGAGGATGGGTCTGTGACTGGAGGGACTTTTACAAAACACGAAGAGAAGACCTATCTCTTTGACTGTGCATTCACAACTAAGAAATTGATAACTTTCACCTTTGCAATTACTACAGAAAATTCAGTAGGAAAATATTATTTCCCCCATATTTCTATTAAGTACTTGCCTGGACTCTCTGATAGGAATCTTACAGATGAAGAAATTGCAAATAGAACCGTAGATACTAAATTAGATATTCGAGAGAGCCTGAGATCTAAAATTATCCGATTTGTTGCTAAACAGGGAATGTATTTTATCAGAATTCAAAGTGAACTTGATCTTGAAATTTCCTATCTTGTGAGCCTCAACGCAAATGGTCTTTCTTTGCTCCCTCCAAACAGTGAAATTCTAAGTTATCTGGCTGTCAACACAAGTGAAATATACGAAGTAGTGAATGTTTTAAAAGGCCATCTTTTAGTGCAAGTTTTTGAATGCTTTGGGAAGGTTAAAATCAGTGCGGCAGAAGATGATGATCATTATGAAGCAAAGGATTTTTCTGTAGAGTTCAAAAAATCAACAGATGGTAAATTTGATCATTATTTTCTTAATTATTAGACTACAATTATGGGATTATTCCAGTTAAACCAGGTAGAACCTATATCAAGGTCGAAGCATTAACTGGATTGTACATGTTTAATTCCTTGTCAGCTGAAGGAATAAATCCTAAGAATGAAGAGGCTGCCTATAAAATTTCAGTTCACTTTATACCATATAATCTTCCAATACCACAAAGTATCTTTCTTCCTGGAAATCAAGGAAATATCGAAGCTTTCAAAGTTCAGCAGGAAACATTCGATATTAAATGGGAGGGCTTTGAGATTGATACAAGCACTCAAATATCAATTGGCAAGCCTTCAAATATTAAGGTTTTATCGAAAATATACCTATCCCCCAATCTAATTGCTTTAAATATGGGTGGAAGATGTGAATTGTTAACAGCTGGACCGGAATTTCAGTTTGTGCTTGAAAATGGAAATGGTATGAAATATGTATGTTTTAGTAATTATTCCTAGACCTGAGAATCTGGAGTGCAATTCAGGAGTCTAAAGCTGAAGTAAAAAAACTGAGTCAGAGAATTTATGCTGAGTCTGCTCCTGCAAAATTATATGCCACTGTGACAAGTGAGATCTTGCCCCCTCTTGAAGGAGACTATGAATACTATAAGCTACCTATTCCAATCTTCTATAAAGCGGTTGAAGTAAATACTACAATATTCTCCAGCATCAAAAATAATTCAGATGATAATGAGCACAAAGACTCGAAGAATTATGTGCTTGGTACAGCTGTGAAATATTATTTAACTTTCTAGTTCTCATACTATTTGGATCGCTTATTTGCTTATTCTTAATTGGATTCTGGAGTTACAGATTCTTCAAAAAGTTCAAATCCAAAAATACTACAAAAGGACAAGTTGAGTTAGGAAAAGTTCAGAATACTCAAAATGTTAAATATGAAGAAGTTGTCGAAGAAAAATCCATTTCTGAGTTCAATCACACCTCAACTTTAGAGGAAGAAAATAAAATCAAAGAGGAAGAAGAAAATGCATAAGTTAATATAGAATGTTATGAATATTTAGTCTCTTTCAGGTTTCTAAATCCTATATCTAATAAGATAATCACAATTCCATTGGCAATCTTAGTTAATCATAAGGTTATTATAAGAAAAAAGTTGTATTCATTTGTTTCGACATCTTCTGCCATTCACCTACTGGCGCAGACCTTATTACAACGAGCTAAAAAAAGATATACCTTGACTATTCTAACAAAGAATTATCATAAATGTTAGTGCTAGAATCAGTAGTTGTCCGGGTGGCGCAATGGTAGCGCATTAGACTTCTAATCTAAGGGTTGTGGGTTCGAGTCCCACCTCGGATGCTATTTTTTGTTTTTAATTTTATGATTGAGGATGCTTGGCGCCGATTAGTACATGGCAAAAAATGGGAAAAACTTCCGTTTTTTACAGAGAATTTATCTTGATTTACTATTCATGTTTCATTGGTATCTTATTTTTGATAAAAGCTGTTCTTATCATGGATAAGAGCATGTGATATATATGACACCAAAAATACAGATTGAATATTGCTTAATGTTACACAAAATAACGACGCTTGAATTTAAGATAGCCTGATTATCTAGCTTCATATTGAATAGGCTGTCTGGCCCTCTTTTTATACAAAATTCTAAAGTCACAATTTCTACACCTGATAGCATCCTCAGCTCTTATTTCGGTTTCAGCTCCACATCCTTAATTAGATTAAGAAACTAACTGTGAGAAATTACTGCCACAAATATAAGCGCATGGAACGTTGATTGTTGTTATTTGAGGTGGCTTATCCATTCTTAACCTTTTCTAGATTTACAATAAAATTTATTTGAAATATTACAATGAGTTATGGACGATGAAATCTAATCGCAGCTAATGAATTTTGAATTTGATTAGATGTTTCTGAGATGATCAATTGATAGGAAAATAAACGTAAATAGGAAAGGACTTTTTCCCTGAGTTGAAGTAGATATTTAAAATATCAGATACAAATTTAAAATACTATGCAACAACACGAGCAATCAGAGTTATTTACTCTGGGCAAGCTAGATGATATTGATCTCACCATTAATGAAGGGAGGATTGAACATGAAGAACAACGTGTTAGGATGCCTCTTTACTATTTGAAATTCTTCATGCAAGAAGCTATGTCTCTAAAATCTGATCTAAATAAAATATTGAAAGAATATTTGATTATTTTTAGAAGAGATCATTATGATGTTACTTTGCAACAAATAAAGGAGTATTTTGATCTTGCTAATGTGTCTAAACTGGGTCAAAATTTTTTGAAAAATTTTGGAGTTGAAGAAATCAATCCAGATAATGCTCAAATTGAACACGAAACAAATGGAAAAAATATAGTCATTCCAGTGATAGAACAACCAGTCTATAGGCTTTATCCCTACAAATTTATGTTTGCATTTTTAATCAGAAACTGTTCTATTGAGGATTATCTGAGAAAAATTGAGCTTTTTGTGCATATGTTCGATTCTAATAATGATGGAGTGCTGACTCAGGAGGAACTATTTAAAGCTTTTACTTTTTACAGTCATAATGATGAAGAGATAATTTCGAAAGAATCAGTCAAAGTGATAGTAAACGAAATTCTTAATTTTTCAAGTGATCCAAAAAAAGAGAAAATCACATTGAACGAACTAACAGCCTTTGCTCAGCAAACAGATATTGACAACATTGAATTTGCTCCAGAAAATATTCCTTCGAACCCTCTAAAACAGTAAAGAATTCTGATAAGTAGTTTTAATCGATAGAATTTTAAATAAACCTTTTGAAATCCAGCAAGAGAAGATACCACGATTTTCTTTCATGAAGAATTTTTGTTCTAAATGGCTCTTTCTCACAGTTTGGATTACAGGCTGCCTCGTTTATTTCTTAGTCTTCCTAATCCAGCCCAATCAAAATAATGCCTTAATGACAATTTCAAAGTCCATCTCAACTCTCCTCAAGGCCCATATGCTCCTTCTATTACTCATAAAAACAAAAGTTACGAAGACTATTGTGAATTCTATAGAACTACTCAGAAATAATATAAGTCATCAAACCCTCCATTCTATCCATGTTTATTTTGGAATAGCTGTGGTTGTCCTTGGAATAGTCCATGGAATTCTTCATATGGTAGGAACTTATCTCATATTGAATTTTGCGATGGATATAGATACTCTGAATAGTTATCTTGAAACTCCCATGAGACATCAACCGACTTATTGGGAACTTGCTTTCCAGACTAAAGCTTCGTTAACTGGATTCGTTATGACAATCATTTTAGTCCTTATTGGAATATACTCTTTTAAATCTTTTCGAAAATATGACTATGAGGCATTTTGGTATATTCACTTATTCTGGCCAGTCCTAATAATTCTGGGCTGTTTCCATGGATTGGATGAGAGATTTGAGAAAATGAACTTTTGGGCTTGGATGATGTTGCCATTGATCATATACTTGGTGGAGTATCTGACAAAGGCGGCCCTTGTCATTTCAAAATCATATCGAATGAGTAATATCAAGAAATTTAATTCAGATCTGCTGGAGGTTGAAATTGAAACACCTGCAAATTTTGTTGCTTCTGAAGCACAATATCTCCAACTTAATATTCCAAGTCAATCGTCTTTAGAATGGCATTTATTCTATATATTCCCCTCAAACAAGCCAAACTTCATCAATTTATATATTGGCCGAGAAGGTACTTGGACAAAGCAAATGCAGGAACTACTTAGTCAAACTTCTAGCAATACGCCACTCCCGAAAATTAGAGTATTTGGGCCTTTTGGATCTTATAGTGATAAGTCATACTATAATTACAAAGAGTTGATGTTCATTGCAAACGATGAATATTTTGCTCCCTTTATTCCTATTATCGCAAGAATTCTACAACAAGTTCCTGAGGTCAAAATCCAAGTTATTTGGATTCACACAACAACCTATAGGAATAATTGGCTTACAAGATTAATTTCAGTCCTGAGAAAATATGAAAATGCCAAAAGCAAATTATCAATCTATTTGTATTTAACCTCATCTGATGAAAGATTTGATATACGCTATTATTTAGTTTGGAGGACCATGGAGTATCTAACGCTAACGAACAAATTCATTAACAAAACAAGTCCACATGATGGTATTAATTGGAGACCGCCAAACTGGGAGATGATCTTCAAGAGAGCCTTTCTTAACTCCAGCCTAACCGAAATTGGAGTATTTGTTCATGGAAGTGACACAATATATGAAAGCGTTCTGAATAAAACTAGAAAGTTCACCGGAAGAAGGAGCTTTAAAGTATTTAGAAAGAATTTTGAAAAAATGGAGTTGATTCATTATTCACAATAACCTATAATATTTGCTATCAGTTTCTTTTAGAATCTTTTTCTCAATTTTTCCATTCACTGATATTTGTTAAAAAAAATAAAAAATGTACAAAATCGAAGATAGAGAAGAAAGATATGAAGTTTCAATTCAGATGACATTCCCATCAAACCTTTTCTATCTTGTTAGTTGAACTGAGATTTTTTTCTTTTAATATTGATACTCTATCTTTCTTAGAATCCAAGAGCCTAAATTTATTGGGGTCAAGCCCAAGTTCTTTGAATGTCAAATATTTCTCATTAAAAATAAGCAGCATGATCATCCCAAGCGATATCAACAAAATTAAAAAGGGAGCTTTGGTAGTAAAAGTGGAGATGAATTGAAGCAGGCCCTGTAACCATGCCATAATTCCAATCATAGTTCCCAGACAGTTTAGATCAAAATTAAGTAGAATGGGGAGATGAAGGCTTGAGCCTAAAGAGATGGCAGGAATGGCTACAAGTTGAATCCACTGAACATAGCTTTCACTTTGAAATAATGCATAATATAATTCATATATTAGGAGGAGTAGACCCATCAATAACAAAATGAATCTAAGCTTTTTTTCGGTGTAAAAGAATATTCCCGTGACTAAAAAAATTATAATTTGAGAAGGGTAGGAAATATAATATTTAGCCCAAAGGACTATTCCTGCCTCTACAAAGTTGGCAGCGGCAATAAAACATGCCATTGCACCTATCCAATATTTTAGATAATTTATCAGCTTTTTTTGGAATAAGTTTCTTATTACTCGTGCAGGATGTGGATTCTTAATTTCGGGAATTTGCGTGCGATCATTATAGAAGTTAAACACACAACCTTCACTAACTCCACTAGAACAGTGATGCAAAAGACTGGCAGAACCATAGTCAATATCTTTCAATTCAGATTTTATGATTAAGAACATCATTATATCAAAAATCATGACAAGAACGGAAAGAGCCAACGAAATTAATGCTCCAATCTGGGTGTTTTCCTCAGTGACTTCAAAGTTTTCAATAAAATAGTAGAACCCCATTGTGGTTAAGCTTTGTATGCTAAATGATATTGCTTTTTGAATAGACAAATCTTGTATGCTAAATTTCCCTTTGATCCTTTGAATAAATGTGTTTCCATAAAACACTTCTTTTGTTGTATTTTTCAACCCCACAGAAAAATAAGTAAAAAATAATCCAATCATGCACATAAATTCATTTGGATATTGATGACTGGTCGAAGCGAGAATACAGGCTTGTCCAATAATCAGGAGTACATCGATCAGAGCTAATAAGTTTATAGCTCCAACGCTGTCAGCTAATATTCCTCCTATAAGGGGAGTTGCCATGAATGTATTGGTAATATAAAATCCCCAGAGCAAATCTTTGATGCTAAAATCGTCAAAAAGATTAGGCAAAAAGAAAAAAGAGAAGCTTGTACTAAAATAATAGGGAAAAGCCATAAACCAACTGCAGCCATATTTTAAAATGTCTTGGCACTTCATTTTTAATTTATTAACCTAGTACCAAGTGATGACTAGTACAATTATATTCACAGTTCCAGAAACTAATAATATCTTACTTTTTTGGTAATAGTTTATATATTCGACTGTTTAGTGCTCTTAGTTTCTTTGCTTTTTTTACAATATACCTTATATATATAAGCGAGTCATCAGCAAATTTCAAAGATCATGGATTGATCTCAGGAAGGATAATCATTTTAAGAAAGTAACACGAGGATTTTAACCAGCTAATTAAGTCTACAATACAATTGATTTTACAAATATTAGGTTAGTAAGGTTGGCTAGATAACAGTGGCCATCTGACCAAGTTGTTAGATGTACATTCCCTGGTCTGTTTGACTGTAAATGTACAGCTCATACAGAGTCTTGTTGAAAAATAATCCACCTAACTTTGATGCTAAAGCAATGTTCAACTGAGAACATAGATGTCAAAGAACTAATCTTTTTTGCCTAAGCTCTTGCGACTATAAACAGGAAACAGAAAAACATACAAAAATGGTGACTAACACTGATCTTGGTGAATCCAACTCTAAAAGGTATTTTACCTTTGTTCTCCACAACTAAAGCAACTTAG
>Ga0065720_1004673_pt1 | contig 17878 bp, 19 predicted proteins | sample Thericmetagenome_FD_59107 | JGI IMG/M metagenome (GOLD analysis project Ga0065720, IMG submission 59107) | Thermophilic microbial communities from the Joint Bioenergy Institute, California, USA of rice/straw/compost enrichment - eDNA_2 v2... | ecosystem: Engineered > Solid waste > Grass >...
AAGCGTGGTACGCAGGTTGATGCGCCCCGGGATCACGTTGACGCGCAGCCGCCGACGATCGTGCGCCAGGTCGTCCGCGACGGTCACGGCGCCAGCGGGGTTCAGCACCACGGCTCGAGCGGGGTCCTTCGTCCCGCTGCCGGTCTGCCATGCCGAACCCGGCGGCCTCGGCGACCCCTGCCATCGAGCCGGTGCGGAGATGCCGATGACGGTGCGGGACGCGAAGGCGACGACGGCGTCGGGCATGGGGCTCCTCGCGGTTGGGGGTGGGCGACGGTTCGGGCCACGCTTACGGCAACCGGGACCATAATGCGTGCCCAGATTCTGACACAAATGTCTTCTCCTAGCACAGGAAGCTAAGTTCATCCCCACCCGTGCTGATCGGAGCATCGGATCAGATTCTGACGTGATGTCCTCACGGCGTTGGTCCCTGGGATAGGAGAGGGCGAGCGACGACACCCTGCTGTTCGGCGAGCTTGCCGCCAACCGCCTTGCCTGCGACAGGCGGAAGACAGCGCCGTCGTGCTGCAGACGTGCCTCGTACTGCCCCATGTAGCGCGGCCTCGCTCGGGAGCCGCTCCGGCAGGCGGCTCTGTCCCATCTGCGGGTGCTCGATGAGGTGGTCGTCGACCCAGGCGATCTGTGCCGGTCATGCAGCGGGATGGATGCGACCCCTTCGACGGCGACGGTGAGCAACGACGTGCAGATCGTCGACGATCCACGGGCAGCCTGACGGTACTGTCATCACCTTGAGAGGCCTGGTCCAGCGAGGCGTGTCCGCGGTTCTGCTTGAAGCGGTGGCACTTGTCTGACACTGTGTGCACTATGATGGACAGTGAGGACGCCAAGTGACGGACCGGCGGCTGGTGGTGTGTGCCAGCCACAGCCCGGGGATGGAACGAGACGTACGGCGGGAGCAGGGCGCCGCCTTCCGCGAGGGGCTGGCACGTACGCGGGGGATCGTCGAGGCCTTCGACCCGGATCTGGTGGTCCTCTTCGGTGGTGACCACCGCCGCGCCTTCACCACCATCGTGCCGAGCTTCGCGGTCGCGCTGTCGGCGGGCATCCTGGCCGAGGGCCCGCACCCGCGGGGTGAGCTGCAAGTGCCTGCCGGGACGGCTAGGGAGCTGGCCGAGCACCTGCTCGATGTGGGCATCGACGTCGCGGTGTGCCGGGACGTCGAGCTGGACCATGCCTTCGCCCAGCCTCTGCGCGACCTGGTCGGCGGCATCGACGGACGACCCGTCGTCCCCGTCGCGGTCAACTGCGCCACTGCCCCGCTGCCCCGGGCCTCCCGGGTGCTCGCCCTCGGCGACGCGGTGGCGTCTTTTCTCGATCGCAGGCCGGAGAGGGTGCTCGTCGTCGGCACAGGTGGGCTGTCGCACTCCCCGCCGAGCCTCGAGCTCGACGCGTGGGACATCGATCCCGAGACCAGGGCCCGGGTGATCGAGGAAGGCCTCGCCGCGGCACGGACGAAGATCCGGCCGGGGTGGGACGCCGCGTTTCTCGAGGCGCTCGCCCGTTGGGACCGCGCCGAGTTGCAGACCCTCGCGGACGGGGCCCAGGCCGCCGCGGGGGTGGGGGCCAACGAGGTCCGGACCTGGCTTGCGGCCGGTGCCGCCGGCGGCGGCACGCCGCTGACGACGGTCGTCTATGAACCCGTCAAGGACTGGATCACCGGGATGGCTGCCGCGGTCGGTGGGTGACCACCGTACCGACCGGCGTCGCATCGTCCCCGGTGCACCTGGTGTGCGCCGGATGGCTGTGGCGGACCTGGAGTTGGAACGGTGCAGCCGTCCGATGTCGTCGTTTTCGGAGGTGGCGTTGCGGGGCTCTCCGCCGCCGTCACTGCGGCGTCGTACGCCCGGGACGTGTGGGAGGTCCGGGCGAGTACGGCCGAGTCGATCTGACGTGAAACCCGGGAGGAGAGCCTGGTGGAGATCGAGACCGATGTCGCCGTCGTGGGCGCGGGACCGTGTGGCACGACGCTGGCCAACCTGCTCGGGCGTGCCGGAGTCCGCACGGTCGTGCTGGACCGCGAGCCGGTCGTCACGCCCTATCCACGGGCGGTGGCGATCGACGACAAGTCGCTGCGGACCCTGCAGACCGCCGGACTGCTCGACGACGTCCTGCCGGACCTGATCCGGAACGTGCCCATCCGGTACCACTCGTCCACCGGCCGGGTCCTTGCGCACGTCGGACCGAGCGGGCGGCCGTACGGATGGCCGCGGCGCAACCTGTTCCTGCAGCCACTGCTGGAGCGCGCGCTGCGCCGCGGGCTGGACCGGTTCCCGCACGTCGCACTTCACACCGGAACCGACGTGACGGGGCTGGAGACCGGTCCGCATGGCGCCCGGCTCGAGGCGAAGGCGGGGGACGACCGGGTCACGGTCGCGGCCCGCTACGCGATTGGCGCGGACGGCGGTCGCAGCTTCCTGCGCGAGGCCGTGGGCGTCGCGCTGGAGGGCAGCACCGCACCGTCGCGTTGGCTGGTGGTCGACGTCGCCGGCGACACCCTTGACGCGCCGTACTCGGCCGTGTATTGCGACCCTGATCGTCCCACGATGACCATCCCGCTGCCTTACGCCCACCGCCGCTTCGAGTTCAAGCTGCTCCCCGGCGAGGACGACGAGCGCGTCGCGGGGGAGGAGTTCGTTGCGGACTTGTTGCGGCGCTTCTATCCGGGACCGCTGCCCCAGGTGGAGGGACGCCGGGTCTACTGGCACCATTCGCGGATCGCATCGATCTTCCGGGCGGGGCCGGTCTTCCTCGCCGGTGACGCGGCCCATCTGCAGCCACCGTTCTTCGGCCAGGGCATGAACTCCGGCATCCGGGACGCGACGAACCTGGCCTGGAAGCTCGCCGCGGTCACCGCAGGTCGGGCCGGGCCCGCCCTGCTCGACAGCTACGATGCCGAGCGGCGGGGACACGCCACCGCGATGGTGTCCTTCGCGACTCGGGTCGGGGCGATGTACCAGCCGCGCTGCCGCGGCACGGAGTTCGTGCGGGACGGCTTCTTCCGTGCGGTGCAACGGATCCCGGGTGCGCGTGACTACATTCTGCAGATGAAGTACAAGCCGGCCCCGCGATACACCACCGGCGCCATCGTGCCGGCCCCGACGCCGGGTCGTCGGTCGGGCGGCAACTCGGCCAACCCCGGGTGCAGGACGGCGACGGCACATCCGTGCTGCTCGACGACGTCCTGGACCGGGCAGGCGCCGGGACGGGCCCGGTCCTCGCCGTGATCGGATTGACGTCCGATCCCGCCGACCACCTCAGCGAGGCCGCCCAGGCGCGGATGACCCGCGCGGGCGGGCACATGTTCGCCGTCCGGGCGGCGAAGCCCGCGTCCCGGGCCGGTGCGCCCGCGCTCGGCCGATCCAGCGCGCTCGTCGATGCCGAGGGCGCCTTCCGCGACATGCTGCTCGCCCGGCCGCAGGACGAGGTTCTGGTGGTGCGCCCGGACCGGTACGTGGCCGCCGCCTGCCGCGCCGCGGACTTGGAGGCCGTGCCGGACCGGTTGCATGTCGTGCTCGGTACTCCCGTTTGACCCGCCCCCCGAGGCGCGCACGCCGCCCCTGACGACGACGTCGGTCCCGAGGTGTGCCATGTCCGATTCGGCCGGTACAGATGATCCATGTGCCAGGCCGGTCGTGACCCGTGCGAGCACGGCGTCGGGCCCATCGGTCTGGGTGAGGGGTCAACAGAGCGGCCCTGATCCACGTAGGCGCTGATCGACTCCGTCCCTCCCAGTCTCGGTGCCCGCAGGGGGAGCCGGTGCCCGGCCGGGGACGAGCGGGGACGACCGCATCACATCGTGTCGGCTGAGGTCCTCCGCTGCGGAAGATAGGGATACACTGTGTCAGAAAGTGGTTCCGTCAACGGACGGCCGCGTGTTCCGAGAACCGGAGGTGCCCATGGCTGAGCCCGCTGCTGCGCCGACCAGCTCGGCGAGTGGACCGAGGGACGACGGCAGCGACCGTGCGGCGGACGCCGTGGTTCGGCCGCGCTCGCGGAAGCTGCGTGTCGCGCAGGTGGTCCGGGAGACAGCGGATGCGCACTCGTTCGTTTTCGAGTTGCCCGCCGAGGACGGCGAGATGTTCCGCTACCGTCCCGGCCAGTTCCTCACGCTGCGAATCCCGAGCGAGCGAACCGGATCGGTCGCCCGCTGCTACTCGATCGCGAGCTCGCCCCACGATGCCGAGCCCGGGCTCACCGTCACTGTCAAGCGCACTGTGGGCGGCTACGGCTCGAACTGGCTGTGCGACAACGTCCGGGTCGGCTCGGAGATCGAGGTGCTGGCCCCGGCCGGCGTGTTCACCCCCGCCGACCTCGACGCCGACCTGTTCCTCGCCGCGGGCGGCAGCGGCATCACCCCGGTGCTGTCGATCCTGCGGTCTGCCCTCGCGGTGGGGTCGGGTCGGGTCGCTGTGCTCTACGCGAACCGTGACGAGTCGTCGGTGATCTTCGCTGCCGAGCTGCGCGCCCTGTCTGCCGCCCACCCGGAGCGACTCTCCGTTCTGCACTGGCTGGAGTCGGTACAGGGCGTCCCGTCGGCAGCGCAGCTGACGGCCCTGGTCGCGCCCTATGCCGGCCGGGAGGCCTTCGTGTGCGGGCCGGCGCCCTACATGGACGCGGTCTCGGCCGCGCTGAAGGCGGCAGGCGCCGATCCGGGCCGGATCCACCTCGAGGTCTACACGTCGATGGAGGGCGACCCGTTCGCCGAGATCGTGGTGCCCGGGCCGGCCGCGGCGGGGGAGGACTCCGACGGGACCGTGCACGTGCTCGTCGAGCTCGACGGCGACACCCACCAGCTGACCTGGCCCGCCGGCGTCCGATTGGTCGACCTGCTGCTGAGCAAGGGGATCGACGCCCCGTACTCGTGCCGCGACGGTGTCTGCGGCGCCTGCCAGGCCCAGGTGCTCAAGGGGCGGGTTCGGATGGAGTCGAACGACGTGCTCGGCGACGACGACCTGGCCGAGGGGTATGTCCTCGGCTGCCAGTCGGTGCCGGACCCGGAGGACCCGGGCAAAGACGTGCACGTGCGGTTCTATCGAGCGTGACGTGGCGTCAGAAACGGCGTGCGGGTGGGACGGNGTGGGACTGGTACTGGTCCTTCCTCTCGGACGGCGCGCCGATGTGCGTCAGAGGCGGGCATGCCGGAGACGCGGCGTGCACAGCAGGCCGCGCCGCCGCGTCCACGCTCAGCCCAGTGTGAACGGGTCCCGGGAGAGCCCGGAGAGCTCAACCCAGACCGCCTTCGTCTCGGTGTACTCCTTGATCGCGTCGGCCCCGTTCTCCCGTCCGATGCCGGACAGCCCGAGGCCCCCGAACGGGACCTGGGGCGCGACGGCGCGGTAGGAGTTGATCCACACCGTCCCTACCCGCAGCCGGGCCGCGATGCGGTGAGCGCGGTGCACGTCCTTCGTCCACACCGACCCCGCCAGCCCGTACGGGGTGGAGTTGGCCAGCTCGACGGCCTCGTCCTCGTCGGTGAAGGTCGACACCGCGAGGACGGGGCCGAAGATCTCCTCGGTGAGCGCTCGGGCGCCCGCGGGGAGGTCGGTGAGCACGGTCGGGCGCACGAAGTACCCACCCAGATCCGCCGGCTGCTCGCCGCCACAGGCGATCCGGACGCCTTGCTCGCGGGCGGCGGCGAAGTGCCCGAGGACGACCTCGAGTTGGCGCTCGTTCGACAGCGGGCCCATCTCTGTCTCCGCAGCCCTCGGATCGCCGACGACGATGCGCTCGGCGCGGGCGACGATGCGGCGCACCAACTCGTCGGCTACCGAGGAGTGCACGAGTAGCCGCGAACCGGCCAGGCAGGTCTGACCGGTCGCCGCGAACACCCCGGCGACAACGCCGTTGACGGCGGCGTCCAGGTCTGCATCCGGGAATACCACCTGCGCCGACTTCCCGCCCAGCTCCAGGGTCACCCGGGCGACGTTGTCCGCCGCGGCGTGGTCCACCGCGATCCCGGTCGCGGTGGACCCGGTGAAGGCGATCTTGTCCACGCCAGGGTGGGCGGCCAGCGCCGCGCCTGTCTCGGGGCCCCAGCCCGTCACGACGTTGACGACGCCCGGCGGGAACCCCGCCTCGGTGACCAGCCCGGCGAGCGCGACCGTGGAGGCGGGCGTGTAATCGCTGGGCTTCACCACGACCGTGCATCCGGCGGCGAGGGCCGGCGCCAGCTTCCAGGTCAGTAGGAGCAGCGGTGAGTTCCACGGTGTGATCGCCGCGACGACACCGACCGGTTCGTGCCGNGTGTAGACGAGGTAGTTGCTCTTGTCAGTCGGGATCACCTCGCCGTGCGTNGTCTCCGCGACNCCCGCGAAGNAGGAGTACCAGGCGGNCAGGCCGCGCACCTGGCCCGCCATCTCCCTCATCAACTTGCCGCCGTCGCGCACCTCCAACTCGGCGAGCTTGTCGGCATCGCGGGCGACCAGGGCGCCGAGCCGCCGCAGCAGCTCGGCGCGGCCGGGAGGCGTCAGCGCCCCCCCGCGGACCGGACAGCGCCGCGCTCGCCGGTGTAGGGATCGATGGANTCGTAGGTCCGGCCGGACTCCGAGGGGACGGAACGGCCATCGAGGTGCAGCCCGAACTCGGCGAGCCGAGCTCCGGGGGTGTCCAGGGTGGTCATGGGAGGCTCCTGGGTCACGGTCGAACGGTGGTCACATCGCGCCGCGCACGAGCAGTTGCGCGGTCTCGCTTTCGCTGTGGCCGGAGGCGGGGGCGGTGTGCGCGTCGACGGAGGTCGCGTCGTCGGAGCTGGGCTCCGTGGACACAACGCTCACTGCTCCGCCGCGTCGAGCAGGGACGCGCGAACCTCGCGCTTGAGAATCTTGCCCGCCGGACCCAGCGGCAGCTCGTCGCGGAACTCGAACCGGCGGGGCTGCTTGTAACCGGCGAGGTTGCCGCGGCAGTGGGTGCGCAGGGCCGCCTCCATGCCGGCGTCCGGCACACCCTTGGCGACCACCACCGCCACCGGCGTCTCGCCCCACTCCGGGTCGGGCACTCCCACGACGGTCACCAGGTCAACCCCCGGGTGTTCGGCGATGACCCGCTCGATCTCGGCAGGGTAGACGTTGAACCCGCCTGAGATGATCATGTCGCTCTTCCGGCCCACGACGTAGAGGTAGCCGCGCTCGTCGCGCCTCCCGAGGTCGCCGGTCCACAACCCCGTGGGCCGGAACGTGTCCGCGGTGGCCTCCGGCTTGTTCCAGTACCCCGCCGCGACCATGTCGGAGTTGATGACGATCTCGCCGGTCTCGCCGACCGGCAGCTCCTCGCCATCGGCCCCGACGATCCGGATCTCGGCCATCGCCGTCTCCCGCCCGCACGAGGCGAGCAGGCCCTCGTCGCCTGCGACGGCGGCGCGGTGGTCGGCAGGGGTGAGGATGGTCGCCTGGCCGCCCGCCTCCGTCGTCCCGTAGCGCTGCTGCAGGTCGCAGCCCAGCCGCTGCATGGCCTCCCGGGCCAGGCCGGGCGGGACGGGTGCCGAGCCGTAGCTGATCCGGCGCAGGCTGGAGAGGTCCCGGCGCGGGCCGGCCTCGAGCACCTTCAGGGTGCGGATGAGCATCGTCGGAATGAACGTGGTCATCGTGACCCGGCTGCGCTCGATTTCGTCGATCACTCGCTCGGGGTCGAAGCGCGGGTGGAGGACGAGGGTCTGGCCGAGGAACATCCCGGCCACCGTGCGTATCATGCCGCCAGCGGTGAAGCACGGCGTGGTACCCAGCGTGACGTCGGTGTGTACGGCTTCGGTTGCCAGCGAGGTGTCCAGCGCTTGGGCGATCATGCCGCGGTGCCGCAGCGCGACACCTTTGGGGTGGCCGGTCGTCCCGCTGGTGTAGAGCAGGAACTGCACGTCGTCAGGCGAGAGGGCGACCTGGGTGGGATCCGCGTCGACGGACCCGGCGAGCACGGACTCGTACTCCTTGCCCGCCTCGTCGCCGCCGATCTGCACGACGAGCTCGAGGGCGTCCGCGAACACCTCGCCCGCCAGGGCGGTCTGGTCGGTGTGCACGATCCCGGCGCGCGCACCGGAGTCGGTGAGCTGGTGGGAGATCTCGGGGGCCGAGAGCCGGATGTTCACCGGAACGGCGATCAGGCCCGCCTTGGCGAGCCCGAACACTATCTCCGGCCACTCGGCGGTGTTGCGTGAGCAGACGGCCACTCGGTCACCGGCGCGCAGCCCGGCGGCCAGAAGCGCTGTGCCGAGCCGGTTGGCCCGTTCGTTCACAGCGGCCCAGGTCAGGGCGATGCCGCCGGAGATCACGGCGGTCTTCGTGGGATACCGGCGCGCGTTGCGGCGGGGGATGTCTCCGACGAGCATGCGTCCTCGCGAGGGTGCAGGGGCCGGCCGGCGGGCCGCCCGGAGGAATGGGGTCAGATCAGGAACGCGAGCGTGGGCACGGGCCCGCCCGCGTTGACCAGGTGAATGGTCTTGGCGGCGAGCGCGAGGCCACCATCGGCGTGGCGGCGCACTGTGTACACCACGCGACCTGCCCAGGTCGTGAGTTCGTGGCGGTACTCGAAGAGCACGAAGTTCGCAGCCACCGTCACGGTTGCGCCCCGGTCGTCGCGGCCGCGGTCGAGGACTTCGATGTTGGTCAGCAGGCGGCGCATCACCGACGGGGGGGTCTGCGAGTGCCGCGCGCCGGAGTTGAGCTGCGCGACCCGGCTCCGGATCCGCCGCCGGTTGTCGTAGATGTAGGAAAGGTTCACTCGCGGGTCGTGGTCCGGACCCATCGGCACCCAGTACACGCCGTCGTCGTCCCAGAGGGACTCCCACTCGGAGTAGCGGGCCTCGTCCGCCAGCCGGGCCTCCCGGTGCAGGAAGGCCAGCACGTCCGGCTCGAGCGCGGGGTCCGCGGGGGTCCCGGTGCTGAATGCGAGCTCAGTCACGACTGCTCTCCATCCTGCCCTGCGTGGGTGTCTGGGCGGGCGTTGTAGCGCCCACCGAGCACCTCGGCCCAGTGTGCCCACCAGCCCCGCTGCGGCGTCTCCGCGCTCTTGTCGCGGTTGACCAGGCCCGTCTCGTCGGCCTCATCCGTGTCGCGGCCCCGGGCCAGCATGATCCAGTCCGGCTTCCGGGCGGCCAGGCCGAGCTGGTTGCGGGTGCCGATCTCACCGTCGTCGGCGATGAGGAAGCCGGCCGGGCCCATGGCGCCCTCGGTGCGGCGCAGCATCCGGCCGTTGAGCTCGTCCTGGTCCGGGATGAGGGCCGGGGTGGTGTACGCGATGGTCTCGCCCGGTGCGATCGGCTCGACCATCATGATGTTCATCTCGGCGAGGAACAGGTTCGGGAAGATCAGCGTGTGCGGCGGGCCCACGACGAAGGCCTTGTGCGTGTCGGCCGGCCCGTGGGCCCGCTCCATCGTGGCCACGTAGTTCTGCAGCTTCGCCCGCGGCGTCCGCCCGAACCAGACGAACTCCTCGTCGAGCCGGGTGTACTCGGCGGAGTAGTCGATCTCGGAATGACCGTTGCCCATGTCGCGAACACACACCTCGACCTCGCTCGGCACGTGTGAGACCTTCGCCTCGCGCACAGCCGAGTAGACCGACTCGTGGGTGAAGAGCGCGTGGTAGCCGTCGACGTTGTTCTCCATCACCATCTTCCAGTTGCTCCGGAGCTGGTGCTTCATCCAGCCGGCGCGCAGGTCGAGGCGACCGTCCGGGGACAACGCGAGGAGACGGTCGATGGCCGTGGTCGCCCGGCCCAGGTGCTCGGCGAGGGTGATCCCCTCGGGGGCGAGCGAGGCGAACACGAAACCGCGGTAGGCATCGAGGCGGGCGGTGCTGGCGAGCCCCATTTCACTACGCCGGGCCAGGAACTCCTTGTCGTACCCGGTGCGCATCGGCACGCCGACCAGAGACCCGTCGTTGCTGAAGGTCCAGCCGTGGTACGGGCAGCGGAAGACGGTGCTGTTGCCCGACTCGGCGTTGCAGAGTCGGTTGCCGCGATGGCTGCACCGGTTCATCAGAACACGGATCTCGCCGTCCTTGCCGCGGGTGAGGATCACCGGCTGGCCACCGATACGTCGGGTCACGTAGTCGCCCGGCTCCGGGACTTCGCTCTCGTGGCCCACGTAGACCCAGCCACGGCGGAAGATGTGCTCCATCTCCAGTTCGAAGACCTCGGGGTCGGTGTAGACCGAGCCGTGCACGTGGTCGTGCCGAACGAGATCGTCCACGTCCGTGCGGGCCGGCGCCGCCTCGGGCGGCCGGGTGTCGAGTTCGGTCATGACGCTTCCTCCGGGAACGGGTCGTGCGATGCGGTTGCGGTGGTGAAACCGGGCACGGCGACGCTGCCGAGCTGTCGGAAGCCGATGGCGACGGGATCACCGATGACAGGTGCTGCGGTGGCGGGGTGAACGGGTGCAAGCACGAGCCGGTGCCCGCTCGTCAGCTCGACGTCAACCACCGGGTACGGCTCCTGGGCCAGCACGAGCCCGGCCTCGCGCCGATGGACGACGGTGACGGAGTGGACCGACCCGCTCGGCTCGACGCGCCCCCAGGCGACGTCGGCAGCGCCGCAGTTGTCGCACACGCGTTGTTCGAGGTCCAGGGCGAGCCCGCACGCGCCACAGCGCGGCAGGTGTAGCTCGCCCGCGGCGGCCGCAGCGTAGAGCGGGGCGAGGGTGTCGGCCGGGTTGGGGGCGAGCCCGGCGTCGAGCAGCCAGTCGGTGTGCAGGGTTCTGGTCATGCTGCTTCCAGGATCAGGCAGGCGTGGTGGTCGGAGCGCCCGCCGAGACCGCCGACGAGTGCGGTCGCGGCCCCGGGCACCTGGCGCTCGCCACCGGCGCCGCGCAGCTGGACGACGGCCTCATGCAGCGGGGTCATGCCCTGCAGGTAGAAGCCGGAGAGCTGCCCGCCGCCGGTGTTCGTCGGCAGCTCACCCCCTGGACCGAGCCCGCCTGCCCTGGCCAAGGCCCCCGCCTGCCCCGGCGGGCAGAGCGCGTACTCCTCCAGCAGTGCCAGAGTGACCACGGTGAAGGGGTCGTAGAGCTCGACCACGTCGAGGTCGCCGCGGGTCATCCCGGCCCGCTCGAGCGCGGTGTCGACAGCCGGGCGTCCTCCGCCGAACCAGGACTCCGCTCCGGCCCGCCTGTGCCGGACGGGATGCGCGCGGCCGGTGCCGCGGACCGCGACCCTGGGGCCCTCCCCGATCCCGGGATCGGTGGTCAGCACCACGGCGACGGCGCCATTGACCGGGCGGGCGCAGTCGAGGCGGCGCAGTGGCTCGGCGACCATCGGGCTGTCGTAGTAGCCGGCGGTGTCGAGCGGGGTGCGCTGCACGGCCGCAGGATTGCCGAGCGCCCAGGCCCGTGCGGCGAGAGCGACGGCGCACAGGTCCTCGGCATCGCCGCCGGTGACGTGCAGCCACCGGGCTGCGAGCAGGGCGTAGGTGGGGACCGAGCCGAGCACGCCGGAGGCCCGCTCGAGTCCGCGCACGCCGGACGTGCCGCCGCTGTGCGCGTAGGTGGAGCCTGCGCCGCCACGGGCGCGGATGGGGGCGTCGGCGAAGACGCACACCACGGTCCGGGCGGCCCCGTCGCGCAGCGCCAGGACCGCGCGCTCGATCATCGCGACCGTGGTGGCGCCCTTGATCTCTACGTGTTCCAGCAGCCGCAGGTCGCCGAACCCGGCCTGGGCCGCGAACTGGACACCGAGCCGATCCGGCCGCACACCCTGGCTGGAGCCGAGGAGTAGCCCGTCGACCTCGGAACGGGCAAGGCCGCAGTCCGCGAGCGCGGCTCCCACAGCCTCGGTGGCGAGCGCGGCGGCCTCTCCTCCCGGAGTGGTGGACATCGCAGTCGCTCCGAGCCCCACGATCGCGGCGCTGGTCATGACCGCTCGTCCTGGTAGTGCCCGACGCGCAGCCAGTTCAGCCGGTCCTCGGGGCTGGCCAGGCACAGGCTCGCCAACTCGAGCGGTGACAGCAGAATCTCCGCACCGCTCTCCGTGTCCTGGGCCAATAGGCGGGGGCCGTTGCCGCGGACGTCGAGCGCGATCCGCACGGCGGCGAACTCGTTGCGCAGTTCGGCGAGCTCACGGCGGCCCTTCTCGCTCCGTCCGTACCCGCTCGCGCCCACACCGAGTGCGTGCCCCGGCCGAGTGCTGCCGTTCGGCGGGGCGCTCAACCGCGGGTCCACGAGTTTGTCGACCATGACCACATCATTGTTCTACCGTACACTCAGTGTCAGAAACAACGTCAATGTCAGAAACAACGTCCAGGCGGAAGGACAGTATGTGATCATCACGTATCTCGCCCAGCTCAACACCGGTACGAGCCTGGTGCACTTCGTGGACACGTCAGTCGATTACAAGGTGGGTGTGGCATGAGCGACACGCCGTACCGCAGCCTTTGGATGCATCTGTGCGAACTCGAGTTCCGGCAGGGCTACGTCATGGCCGACGGCGTGCGGACCCGCTACGCCGAGGCAGGTGACCCCGCCGCCCCGCCAGTTCTGCTGTTGCACGGCACGGGTGGGCACTGGGAGACCTTCGCCCCGAACCTACCGGCGCTGGCAGAGCACTTCCACTGCGTGGCGATCGACATGGTGGGCAACGGCTTCTCCGGCAAGCCCGACCACGACTACGAGATCCCGGTCTACCTGCGGCAGGTTCGGGCGGTCATGGACGCCTTCGGGTTCGAACGCACCGCAGTCGTGGGCATGTCGCTGGGGGCGTGGGTCGCCGCGGCGCTCGCCGTCGAGGACCCACTGCGGGTCGACAAGCTGATCCTGATGTCCCCGGCGGGCCTGGTCGCCACAGCGGCGAACATGGCCCGCATCCGCGCGGAGCGGACCCGTGCCGTCGAGAACCCCGAGTGGGACTCGATCAAGGCGATGTTCGACCACCTGATCGCGGACGAGGAGAACCGGATTCCGGACGTGATCGCTCTGCGTCAGGCGATCTACCGGCTCCCGGAGACCCTGGCCACCATCGACCACCTGCTGATCCTCCAGGATCCGCAGGCCCGCGAGCGCAACCTGATCCCCGAGGAGCGCTGGCGGAGCATCTCCTGCCCGACCCTCGTCATCGCCTCCGGCAAGGACCACGGCGAGTACCAGAACACCGCCCGCCGCGTCGCCGAGCTCATCGAGGGCGCCGAGGTGCTGGAGATGCCGCACGTCAAGCACTGGCCGCACTTCGAGGACCCCGAGGTCTTCAACGCCGCCGCGGTACCGTTCCTGCTCCGGGGTCCGGCGTGACACCCGAGGAGATCGCCGACGCCGCGGTCCGGCTCGATGAGGCCGAGCGCACGCGGAAGCCGATCCGCCAGCTGTCCCTGCAGTACCCGGACATGACGATCGACGAGGCCTACGCGGTCCAGCACGCCTGGGTCGGCGCCAAGCTCTCCGCTGGACGTACCCTGCGTGGGCGCAAGATCGGGTTGACCTCGCGGGCGATGCAGCAGGCGGTGTCCATCACGGAGCCGGACTACGGCGCGCTGTTCGACGACATGTTCTTCGAGGACACTTCCACCGTCCCGCATGATCGGTTCATCCGACCGCGGGTCGAGGTCGAGCTCGCCTTCGTGCTGGGTCGCCCGCTCAAGGGACCCGGCGCCACGCTGTTCGACGTCCTGTCCGCCACCGAGTACATCACTCCGGCGCTGGAGATCCTCGACGCACGGGTGCAGATGTCGGATCCGGATACCGGGCACCTGCGCACTATCGTCGACACGATCGCGGACAACGCCGCCGACGCCGGCCTCGTGCTGGGCGGGCGGCCAGTCCGGCCGCACGACGTGGACCTGCGCTGGGTCTCCGCCCTGCTCTACCGCAATGGAGTGATCGAGGAGTCCGGCGTGGCTGCGGCCGTGCTGAACCACCCCGGCAACAGCGTCGCGTGGCTGGCAAACCGATTGGCGCCCCACGGTGTCGGGCTGGAGGCCGGGCAGGTCGTCCTCGCGGGGTCGTTCACCCGACCCGTGCACGCCGAGGACGGCGACCTCTTCCACGCGGACTACGGCCCGCTGGGCACGGTGGGCTGCCGGTTCGCCGCATCCAGGAGGAGCACGCCGTGACGTTCGCCGAGAAGCTGCGCGGCCCGGACGCGCAGATCGGGATGTGGGTCGTGTCCGGCAGCCCCTATTGCGCGGAGATCTGCGCGGGCGGCGGCCTGGACTGGCTGCTTCTCGACTGCGAGCACGCGCCCAACGACGTCGCCACGGTGCTGCTGCAGCTGCAGGCCGTCGCGCCGTACCCGGTAGAGACCGTGGTCCGGGTGCCCGTGGCCGACCCGGTGCTGATCAAGCAGTTCCTCGACCTCGGCGTCACTACGCTGATGGTGCCGATGATCGAAAGCGCCGAGCAGGCCCGCGGGGCCGTCGCCGCCACTCGCTACCCACCGGAGGGGATCCGTGGGGTGGGCGCGGCCTTCGCCAGGGCGTCGCGCTGGAACCGCATCCCTGACTACCTGCGCGATGCCAAGATCGGCGTGCTCGTGCAGATCGAATCCGCGGCCGGCCTCGACGCGCTCGAGGACATCTGCTCCGTGCCAGGGATCGATGGCGTGTTCGTCGGCCCGGCCGACCTCGCCGCGTCGCTGGGCAGGCTGGGCGAGCCCGAGCATCCCGACGTCGTCGCAGTGGTGGAGAAGGTGATCACCACCGTGTCCGGCCGCGGCCTCGCGGCAGGCGTCAACGCCTTCGCCGAGCCGCTGGCCCGCCGCTACCTCGACGTCGGAGCACGGTTCGTCCTGGTCGGGGCCGACGTGGTGCTCCTCGCGCGGGGCAGCGAGCAGCTGGCCACGCGTCACCGCACGTCTGGAACGGGGTAAGGGATGGATCTCGACAACGCTGCCCAGGCCACTCAGGGCCACTTCGGGAGGAGCTACACCTATGAGTACGACGCAGCCGAACGGTTCCTCGGCCTCCGCACGGCGCAGCCGGCGCAGCTTGTCGCACAGGGGGAAGCCCAGTGAATGACCTGATCCGGAAGGGCCGGGGCGCCGTCGTCGCCGGTGTCGGCCTCGCCATGCCCACGGGGGTGGCGACCAGCCCCTACGCGCTGATCGCGGAGGCCTCTCGGGAAGCGCTCGCCGACTCCGGGGTCGCCAAGCAGGAGATCGACGGCCTCGGGTCTACATCGCTGGGCACTCTCGCGCCGATCGACGTGGGGGAGTACCTGGGCCTGCGCCCGCGCTGGATCGACTCGACCACCGTCGGTGGCGCCTCGTGGGAGGTGATGCTCGCGCACGCCGCGGACGCCATCGCCGTTGGTCACGCAGACGTCGTGCTGCTGACCTACGGGTCGACGGCAAGGTCCGACCTCAAGCGGGGGCTGCGCACTGCGAATCTCGACTGGGGCTCGCGGGGGCCACTGCAGTGGGAGGCCCCGTACGGCCACACGTTGATCGCAAAGTACGCGATGGCGGCGCGCCGGCACATGCACGAGTACGGCACGAGCATCGAGCAGCTCGCCGAGGTGGCGGTCTCCGCACGTGCCAACGCCGCGGACAACCCACAGGCCGCGTACCGCGATCCGATCACGGTCGACGAGGTGCTCTCCAGCCGGATGATCGCTGATCCTTTTACCAAGCTGCACTGCTGCATCCGCTCCGACGCGGGCGCGGCGGTCGTCGTGGTGTCCGAGGACCGGGCCCGCGATCTCCCGGGCACGCCCGTGCACGTGCTCGGGACCGGCGAGTACGTCTCGCACGTGTCCACGAGCCAGTGGGAGGACATGACGGTCGGGCCCGCCTCGGTCTCCGGCCCGTTGGCATTCGAGCGCGCTGGGGTCACCCCCGACGACATCGACCTCTGTGAGATCTACGACGCCTTCACCTACATGGTGCCGATGACCCTGGAGGACCTGGGGTTCTGCAAGAAGGGTGAGGGCGGGCCCTTCGTGGCCGACGGGCGGCTGAGGCTCGGCGGTGCCCTGCCGACGAACACCGACGGCGGAGGGCTCTCGGCCTGCCACCCGGGGCAGCGCGGGCTGTTCCTCGTGGTCGAGGCAGTGCGCCAACTGCGAGGCGAGTGCGGCCCGCGGCAGGTGCCAGACGCAGAGCTGGCCTGCGTGAGCGGCATCGGCGGTTGGTTCTGCTCGAGCGGCACTGTGATCCTCGGGACGGGTCGGCCGTGACCGCGCCGGCCGCGAACCCCGCGGGCCCTCCGCTGGCCGGGTCCTTCGACACCGCCGACGCCCTGCTGCGCGCCGCGGGCCGAGTACACGGCGAGCGCGAGGCCTACGTGCAGCCGGACGGCGCCCGGCTCACCTTCGCCGAATGGGACCGGCGTTCCGACGCCGTGGCGGGGGCACTGGCGGACCGCGGCGTGGCGGCGGGTGACGTCGTCGCGCTGATGCTGCCGTCGTCGATCGACTACGCGGTCTGCTACGCGGCACTGGCCCGCCTCGGTGCGGTGACCACCGGGCTCAACACCCGCTTGGGCCCTCGGGAGGTTGCCGCAGTGCTCGACCGGGCCGGCCCGGTGCTGGTGATCCGAGACGATGCGGCGGGCCTGCCCCCGGTCCCGAGCGGGGTGCCCGAGCTGGACCGCACGGAGCTGGCCGCCCTGGCCACTCATCAGGGGTTGGGGAACCACCGGCCCGCGCCGGACCCGACCGCGCCCGCGGTGATCATTTGGACGTCGGGGACGACCGGGACACCCAAGGGTGCCTGGTTCGACTCGCACAACCTCGCGGCGGTTGCACGGGCAGCAGGGGTGATGAGCAGCCCGTACGATCGCAGGCTCGTGGCCACCCCGTTCGCGCACGCCGGGTACATGGCCAAGCTCTGGGACCAGCTCGTCTGGGGGATCACCCTGGTCATCTCGCCGGTGCCGTGGACGGCCGCGGCGATGGCGGCAATCATGCGGGACGAGCGGATCACGGTCGCCGCGGGCGTCCCGACTCAGTGGGCCAAGCTGCTCGACGAGCCCGCCGCCCGGGGGCTACCAGATCTGAGGGTGGGCATCGCTGCCACCGCCCCCGCCCCGCCGGACCTGGTGGAGGCCGTGGCCACCCGGATCGGGGTACCCCTGGTGGTGCGCTACGCGATGACCGAGTCCCCGACGATCTGCGGTACCGCGCCCACCGACCCGCCCGAGGTGCAGTGCCGCACGGTCGGTAGGCCGCAGGAGGGGATGGAGGTGCGGGTGACCGACGAGGCCGGGGCCTCCGTCCCGACCGGCACCACAGGCCAGGTGCGGGTGCGGGGTGCCTGCGTGATGCGCGGCTACTGGAACGACCCCGACCGCACCGCGGCAACCCTCACCGCCGACGGGTGGCTGCTCACCGGCGACCAGGGCCGGTTCACCCCCGAGGGGAACCTCGTGCTGGTGGGCCGAACGACCGATCTCTACATCCGCGGCGGCTACAACGTACACCCGGTCGAGGTGGAGAACGTCCTGGCCGAGCACCCGGCAGTGCGCCGCGTCGCAGTAGTCGGGACCCCCGCCCCGGTGATCGGCGAGATCGGGGTTGCCTTCGTGGTTCCCGCCGACCCCCTTGCCCCGCCCACGCTCGCGGACCTGCGCGCGTGGACGGGGGAACGGTTGGCGGACTACAAGCGCCCCGACCGGGTGGAGATCGTCGAGGACTTGCCGGTCACGGCCATGCTCAAGGTCGACCGGCCGGCGCTGCGGGCGATCGCCGCGGCGGAGCCCGAGAGCCGCTGACTCCGGCCATCCCGGGGACCCCGACTCCTCGTCGGCTCTGCGGATGCCTGGCCGGCAGGAGGATTCCGTCACCATGAACGTGGCCAGGAGCCTGCAGGTGAGTAGCGGGTCGGCCAGTTCGGAGTAGGGCGACCCCCTCAAGAGGCAGAGCACGCTCCGGGCTCCCCGCACAGGGGCGCCCGGAGCGCCGTCCGACGTTCGGGCGACCGTGGTCATTCACGCCGCACGACCACCGCGGATCGC
>Ga0065720_1020001_pt1 | contig 17870 bp, 9 predicted proteins | sample Thericmetagenome_FD_59107 | JGI IMG/M metagenome (GOLD analysis project Ga0065720, IMG submission 59107) | Thermophilic microbial communities from the Joint Bioenergy Institute, California, USA of rice/straw/compost enrichment - eDNA_2 v2... | ecosystem: Engineered > Solid waste > Grass >...
GCCGCTCCGCTGATAACGCCGGAAGGCGCTCCTTCTGCTTGTACTAACTTCGTAACATTCCCGCCAATTGGCGTAAATTCAGTTTCGCCGAGTGAATCTACACGAACTTCAATCCATTTATCTACAACCAATTCACCAGTATTTCCGCCAGCGCTATCCTTAGTTGTAATCGTGCAGTCGGTCATATCAGACAGCGAAGAAGTGCCGCCCCGATTGTTCCAGATCAAAAACGTTTTGTCAGCAGAGATACTTCCCGCATCAACAGTACCTAAATCCCATTGAGTTTGCTGAGTAGTATTCGTTGCGTCATACCAAAGTACTTGTGGTGCCGCCATATCATATCATCCCCTTGTCAAATTTTAATTTCAATTTGTACCGTCAGTCCTCTAATTTTGTCGTCAGCATTATTAAAGAAGACTTTGAAATAGTCACCCTCATTAACTAAAGTGCTCAACACATCCACCATTTCACTATTTTTACTGTTTGCAGGAATTTCGAACGTTGCCACGCTTTCCCATTCTGGGAGTCCCGACTTAAAATCCTGTTCCGACATCTTCAGAACGGTTGCCTGTGTCGTAATTGTCGTTCCGGCCTCATCACAATGGGCATAAACATTCGTAATTGTCCCACTTAAGGGGAAGCGAATCGTTGGTCTTGCATAACCGCCCAACGGAACTTCGACAAAGAGCGCAATTACTCTAACATCAAGCTTGGTGTGAAGTTTTGTAAAATCTTCTTTTCTCATCAATCCGTCGATCCCATCGTTGACTACAGGGATTGAGCCACCAACATAGTTGTCAATCAATTCCCATTTGTGATCAACGATTCCATCGTATCTATAAATGTTTCCTGTGGATTTCACCATAACCCGACTACCATTCTCGGGGTTTGGATACATTAAACCAATATCTTGTTCTCTTTCTACAGGAGGCAAGTAGATCATGATTGTTGAGTTATGCGCTTCAACAGCCTTGTCTATGGCCTCATTCGTTCGTTCAGTGGCCTCTTTTGCTTCCTCAGTAGCTTGTCGAGCCTTATTTGTGGCGTCAATAACCTGATCTCTAATGTCATAATAATCGGCCACCTTGTCTTCCACGTTTTCGAGTTTATCTTTGGCATCTTCTATAATTTCATCTAACGATTCAACAACATTATTCTTCCCATCGTAATGATAAATTCTGCTAGAAGGGTACTGAATCAAACCCCTGCCAAGGTAGCTCACATTAACATGCGCACCTTCTTTGGCAGAATTGAACTCAATAACACCCGTTGAATAATTCACAAAAAATTCATCTGGCTCGATGCTCTTCTTGGGAGGACCGTCATAATTAATTTCTTTCATTCCTGCAATTTTTACCCTATGGAGCTTGTCGGGAACTTCAGCGAGAATAACCCTGCCATTTGTAACCTTTAAATATTCCACCACAGGAACATATGGATCATCTGGTGTCCCTTTTCTCCACTCAATATGAATAGGGTCTAAAAAACCATATTGTGAGTACGGCATTCTGTCACCTCCTTTTATCCGCCAATAATTACATTGCTGCTTCCTTGATTGATCGTCGTCGTTGTTCCGGCGTGTGTTGTCACATTAGAGCCATTCACGGCCACCAATTTACCGTTCACATAAACGTTGCGATTGTTGCCAGCAGAAACCGAACCGTTTACCCCTGAGTGAGCGACAATGTTTCTCACTGTGCCGCTTGGGGGATCATATGAATCAATTTCATTTGTGGCATCTCCCTGAAGAACAGGATTGGAGCCATTTACGTAAACATTGGAGGGGCTTGCAATACAAACTCCGTTTATTCTTGCGTCAGTAGCATGAGGAATCCAATCGTAAATCGGATCGCCACCCCCCCATCCATCTGGTATGCCGTCACCATCATAGTCAATCGGGTAAGTTGGCGTATAGCTTCCCGTAAATTCCCACCGTTCATATGTGACGTGACCAGCCGCCACAGATTGATTAAATGTGCTATTGTTTAAAGCAACTCCTGCCATAATAAGATCACCTCATTAGTTGAGATCGATTCTCGTGCCAACAATCCTTACACCATTCGAGGAGATTTCAATATAGTTGTTTGCGTCAACTTCAAGTCTAATTGACGTATTTGATGCAACTCTCACTTTTCTGCCAATAGATTCGATAAGGATGCCATCAGTTCCAGTGTATCCGGGAAAATGGATTCTCCTTATGTTTCCAGTTACAGTCATCTCAAATTTCCAAGCATCAGGGTCTTTGATGATCCACCCAATTTCATCGCCCTGCTGATTACTGCCAATACCCATTTTAATTTTCGGAACACCATCATATCTGCCTGAAAGATCATCAAGATAGATCGCCATCTTTTCCATGTTACTGACACCATTTCCAGATAAAAATTTAATAAATTGATCTTTGATGTGAATATGGTCTTGAGGGTCTTTTGAATCAAGCGTTCTCAATTCATTGACCGTGAGATTGTTTACGAATGATCCATCATCTAACTCTATGGCATTGGTGTCATCGTCTGAAATAACAAGCTTTCTGGCTCTTAATGTTCCATCAGTGTCAATCCAAAGCCTTTGCTCTCCGCGAACATTGATAGCTATACCTTCATTGGCATTTAGTCTGATTTGTTCTCCATTCCGCCCATTGATCGTAATGCCTGTGAGAGCATCAAAAATGATGGCATCACCAAGATTGCCATCAAGAATGCGCAACTGCTTCGTATGAAGTTGTTCTGCATATAATTTTCCGTCCGTTCCAACATAAAATCTTGGTTGCCAAATTTGATTTTGCGCAGTACCAATGTTTTCTTCAATTTTAATGCCAAATGTTGCATTTAATGTAGTTCTGTATTTAAAGTCGCCTTTTGTTACGACGACGCCATTTAAAGCATCGATTACCGTATTATTATAATTTCTTCCTAATTGCAGCGAACTTCTTTCCAAGAAATCTGCCAGCTTACTTCTTCCATTTTCGTATGCCTGATAAAAATCTTCCCATTTTTTATGGAAGATTGTTCGGGTCGAATTGAGATCAGTGACAATATTGGTTGTGGCGTTCATATCTGCGAAAATTGGTGCCAAATAAGCATTCAGCGCATTGTATGCTTCATCTAACGCATTGCCAGTCGCGACTAATTGATCTCTCGCTTCTGTCAGTCCGTAGTAATAGGAATCCCTGTCATTATAAATAGTGGTTGCATACTTGGCTATTGTCGATTTGAGTTCGGTGTACTGTTTCGTAATGTTTTTAAACTGATTTGCGAGAGTGATTTTTTCCGGCGCAGTAATTACATTGTCAAGAATAATGTAATCCAATACGGAGAAATCCAACTGAAGCGAATCTACGTCGAGTAAAACGCCACCTTTTTTAGTTTCAATTCGCAATCGTCTTGCAACCAAATCCTCTGCAATCAACGTGCCGTCTTCATAGGCTGAGTTACCAATCGATGCATAAACTTTGTTTACCCAACGGTTGTTTTCCCATTTTTGAAGCGCAAGTCCGTTTGTGGCATTTAACCACGCTCGGTACTTTCCATCGCTGCGCAACGCAATAAACCCATAATCTCCAATAACCACATTATTATAAAATTCGCCCATGTTTAGACCAGAATAGAACTGTGCATCTTCGATTTTGTTTCTTAAGTCTTTTTCCGCATCATAATAAGCTTTGAATTTTGCAATAAACTCTCCACGATCTGCAATCTCGCTTGTTGTTTCAGTGAGGGGGTCATTAACGTCAATGTTAAGGGGGTCAAAACTGACGATCTTGATGTACTGCGTCATATAATCCAGCAGATCGTTATAGGCGTTTGTTAGATTATCGGTGGAGTACAGGTTGGTGGTACTAGGGGTTCTCTCGAAAAATTGAGATTCCGTATTAAGGATCGCATCTCTCCATGACTTCTGGTATTTCGCGGCTTGTTCAAGCATCCGCTTATATCCTGCCTCGATCTTATAAAGTTCAGTAATAATCTGCATTTTTTCAATGGTGGTCAGCTTGCTGTCCATCACAATATTTTCAAAATCGCCGAGATCAAGATAATTGTTTTCAGCGTCGATTATTGTCTTTCCAATATTGTTCACGATCTTAATATTTTCTGCGACAAGATACCGAGTATATAGCGTACCGTCCGTATTCGCCCACAAGACTTTCTCCCAACCATCGGGAAAGTTTGTTAAGTCAGTGGTCACTCTGGCGACTTCAATACCCTTGCAATCCGTCAGACTCACTCTCGTATGCTCATTAAATGATACAAGTCCAAAGCATTCGTTAGCTGCACCGTCTTCAGATACAAGACCCAATTTCATTACAAGGGTTCCATTTCTATCAAAAATCTCACCTTTTGAGCCTTGCCACTTTACAATGCCATGCTCGTCCTCAATGGCAAGATTGACCCCCATGATTACCTTACCATAGATTCTTTCACCCACGACGCCTGTGCCAGTAATTGCATGCTTCCACGTGTTGCCGCCATCGTTTGTAATAGCAATCAATCCGTTCAAGCCAACCAGATAAGTCATCGGATCATTCGGGTCGCGAATAATAAGGCCTCTATCGGAAATCTCAACAACCTGATTCTTTGCTCCAAGGATAGCTTGTTTGTTCGCATCCCAAATGCTGTTGATGATTTGATTGATTGCACCCTTATTCTCCATTGACAAGTCCCATTTCCACTTGTCAATAGTGATCTGTGTTGAACTGCCGTATCCTTTATACAGCATTTCAAGGAACTTATCTCTATTCGAATAAAGGTCTTTTACATTGCTGATTGTAATATTAATGTTGCTATTCTCGAAATCATACTCAATTTCTGTGATTTTCGCTTGATACAAAATTTCTAATCGTTGATGCTCAATTTTAATTACATCGCCCAAACCAAGTTTGTCCCAATTTCGTTGTTCGGTAATCATCTCAAGAAAATTTACAAGATTAATTTTTAGAGTTACTTTTTGTTGTCTTAATTCTTCAAAGATTTTCATACCTTCATTGAGAAGGTCTTCAGCATTATCAATATTATTATCTTGCCACTCTCTCTCAATAATATATTGATTTCTTTCAGCAATTTGATCAGGAGTAAAATTATTCTCCAAAGATAACAGTTCTCTAAGCTCTTCAATTTCATTCATCACAGCTTGGAGATCAGCTTTGGCGAGAGAAACCTCGATTTCTTTGGCAGACAATTCCGCCTTCTTTGCCTCAATTTCTATAAGCTTCGCATTTAACTCTGCCATTAACGATTGAAGATTAGACCTTAATAACGTTGTATCTTCGCCATTATTGTCAGCATAATCAATCTCGTCTTCTAATTTTGAAATTCTTGTGTTAAGAACATCTCTATCGTCAAGCAAAACTTTAAGTTGAGTATTAAGCTCATCTCTTTGATTTGTTTTAAGATTAAGGATTTCATTTCGTGTCGTTCTCTTAGCAATTAGTTCCTTGAACTTTGTCTGATTTTGTTCGATCAGTTCATTGTGCAATATAATTGCATGACAAAGTTCATCCGACATGTAGTCACTGTGCTCAACCACAGTGTAACTTCCATCTTCATGTTTAATTTCTTTGTATGGATACATAAAATACCTAAAATCTTCGAGATATCCCGTACCAATTGGATTTACCTCATGAATACTAATACTTTCTTTCCCATACAGCTTCAATCTAGTAATAATTTCTTCTGAATTATCCTCTTGATTAATGCTTTCAAGATATTTTCCCATCTTAATTTTAAAGCCCTTATTCTGGCCCACAGAATCAGGCCTATAAAAGCCGATCCGTCTGTCAATGGTATCCCATACCACGAGCGCATTAAACGTCTTGGCGACCTCAAATATGACCTCTAGGACGGTGTTCGAAGTAACCTCTAGTCCGCGTCGCTTCAGGTCAAATTCAGAATCAATATATCCAACACGCCAAATCGTATCTTTTAAAATATCCGTCAACAATTCAGTGGCCGTTAACGAAACAGCTTTATAGTCGCGCAGAATCTTATCATTTAACTCATATCCAATTGAATAGCATTTTACTTCAAGTTCTTCTCCGTTCCCGTCTCCGGTTCTAATAACTTGAGTAACAATAAAATATTCTTGATAACTGCCCATAACAAGTTTAATCAAATATCTCCCACGCATTTTATCTGCATTTTCGTTTCTTTGCATCTGATGATGTCTTTCTACAAAAACAGGTAGCGTAAAGTTTAATTCGTTGAGTGCTCCAAGCTTTTGGTCAAATACAATATTGTATGCCTCATTCATCTTAGCGATAATTTGCTTGTTAGGTCTACATAAAAATAACTGACCTTTAATTGGCTTTTTATTAAGATCAATTTCACCAAGTCGTGCCATCAAATCACCTCTCTCGCATTATCCTTGCAACAATTTAAACTCATGTCGAATCGACAATTCAAAATCGCCTTCTCCTGTCAAAAAATTTTCTCCGACCTCAAGCTGCAAAAACTCATTATTATGATTGTCATACCGATATACCATCGGAAGGCTTGACACAATATCTTCGTTTTCGCAATCAATATAAACCGTTTCATCTTTATTTAGATTCGCTAACTCCAATATCTGACCATTTGTTTCATTGTAAAGGCGAATCGTTCCAGCAGAATTTCTTTTGGTGATCCAAAGTTCAGGTTTGCATACATCATCACCAATGTTGTCAATAACATAAGAACCTTTAAAGGAAGCGGAAAAATTGTAAAAAACCGGACTCACACCGCCGCCGCTAGTGAGAACAACTTTATATTGAAATTTACAATTGTTTAACCCATAAAATGTATCCTTAAAATATTCTGCTTCATTAGCAACCTGATTAATTTTTATCCAAGGCTCCCAAGTCGATCCGTCATATGAAATTCTAACGAATACATCGACAGAGCCATCGTTATTCTGATACGCATAGTCAAAAGCATTTTCATATACTTCAAATTGCGAATTTATATTATACACTGGCGAAACATATGTCCCTACGTTCAAATACAAGTCAGACCACTTCATTTGAAGCCTCCTCCCATAAAAAAATAAGGCCACCCCGAAGGATAGCCTTATTTTCAGCCAACAATCCCAAACGGAACAAAGTAACAGCTAACGCCTTTTACTTTCCATTGGACTGTTGAATATGTGCGAAATGCAGTTGTCCCACTTTGAACAACGGCGCCTTCTACGTGAACCCATTGAGGTTCATTATTGCCGGAAGTCCCTGCGGTAGTACAACGGTAATAGTGCAATTTGTATCCATCGGTTTGAACTACTAAGTCGCCGACTTTATATTGAAAATTTGGTTTCCATTGCTGGACACCTTGAAGATCAAAGGTGATGCTGCCTCCAACGTCAAATGTCGGCTCTACAGTGCCACTTGTGCCAGACATAACACACTCAAAATAATAACCAACATCGCTATTGGGGACGACAATATCTCCGGCCTGATAAGTTTTCCCGGAAGCCCACTTGGGAGCATATACCCCTGTCCTTGTATTAACCCATCCAATATTGCTTCCGATAGAAACATCTTTTCTCCAGTATCGCTTTCCTCTTTGGTAACTTTTCCCCTTCGTCAGAAAGGACTCAATATTCTCAATGGTTTCATCAAAGTTATCGTCAATAGTTTGCATACTTTCGCCAATCTTTTCAATAGTATCTTGAATGTCGTCATTTATCTCTGGCATACATAACGCTAATTTTCCAGTGTACTTCAAATTAAATCACCCCATTTCATTCCTGCGAATGCCGCCCAAGTTTTTTGGGGAGGATTCACAGTTAAATTTCCATTCACAATCACGATATTATCCAAACTTCCCTTCTCACTACTATAAGTGTTTTCTGTGATTGTTTTTGTGAATTTCGTTGCCCCAAAACGAATACCATCTTTTATCGCTTTTGGCGTATAGCTATATGGGCCATCACATCTCATCGTTAAAGTAATATATCCCTGTTTAAGTCCGTTGTGGATTAACCTTGAATCGCCTTCTACCATGCAATAAAAAATTCGATTTGGATTATCAACTGTAAAGAAGGGTTTATAATATGGCTGCATAAGCCATCGCGCCACTTCTCTGATTTTGCGTTCGTCATAGTAATACTCGAATGCAAACGTGAGATCAAAAGAAAGCGGTTCGAGTTCAAGCCGTTGGAAGTACGGCTTGTCTCTCCCCGCAATCTTTTTCTCATGGATATTGCGTGTTGGGAGGAATGTTTCTTCGAACATTCCTCCGCCGATCTTACAGTTAATGACGCCCATGTCTACAGAATAGATGCCATCGTAACAAAAATGAATGCCCTCTAGCATTAGAATCTTCCTCCCCTTGTGCGCTTGATGTCGTTAACAATTTGTTTAGCAACAATATCAGCGACATTCTTATCTGCGTTACCTTGTACGGTGACGTAGATGTTATATTCATTGTGTTCAGTTGTTCCAGATGCAACTACAGGTTCGGGCTTTCTGAAAAAGTCAAACAGATAATTAAGATTGGGAAGCACAGACTTAATCTTTTCAACAATTCTCGCTGTATCAAGAATATGCCCCGTTTGAGTTTTATCCAAAACAAGTTCTTTTTTGTGAAGTAACGCAAGTCTTCCTTCGTCTCCACTCCAGTCTCCCGTGTAGCCACCAGTTCTCAATCCAATCAACTTGTCATAAAGTCGTTTTCCATACTTGTCATACCAGACGCCATCTTTAAAAACTGCCCCAATCTTTTTCCCAAGTTGTAAATTTTCTTCATGAAGTTCTTTTTTTCGTTTTTCATCAGATGTTCTCAACCATTCGTCACTGTTCGCTTTCATTTTGGTTATCGTGCTCAGTTCGGCATCATTATTTTTAAGTTCATTATTTTTTGGCACTCCCGCTTGTGGTTTCGGGTCGCCATCTAAATTCACGGGGTTTACTCTTTGAACGATTCCGTTAAACGATCCAATATTTGCGTTTTTCAACTCTGTGAGAGCATCGATAGCGTCTCTAATCTTATCTGTGAAATTTGTAGTTATTATATCACCAAGTTCAGCCATTCGGCTCGTTACGTTCGATTGCCACGTCTCAAGTGACAGCAACATTTCATCAAAGTTGCCCTCAAGGACTTGACGGCGAAGCTCGGCAAACTTTCTTTCGTTTTGAAGTTCTTCTTCCCAATATTTTTGCCTAATTTCAGCTTCCTTTTCTAAAGCCTCAACCAGTCGTTGATGCTCCTCGTTCAACCTATCTCTCTTGGTTTCAAGTTTTTCCCTTTCCGATTCATACTCATCTTGAAGATTGTTTTTACGAAGTTCAATTTCACGTTTATATTTCAATTCTGTAATCTGCATCTCTTTTTCGGTTAACTGTTTCGTTAAATCAGCACGTTTCGATTTTGCCTCATAAGAATCGTCCATCGAAAGCAAATCAATTTGTTTTTTGAGTTCATCTGCTTCTTGCTCTAACCTTTGAAGATCGTTATTGTACATTCTGGTGCTTTCTTCTCTATCAATCATTTTCATTTGTTTGTTATATGCGTCTTCTAAAGCTCGCAATTCTCTTTCGATGTCTTTCATTAGCTTTTCATGCGCTTTTTCTTGTTGTTTAATTTTGTTTTCATAATATTTATTATCGGCTTCTTGCATTAACCTAAGCTGTTCTTTATACATTTCAACATAATCGTCTGCAAGCTGCTCGAAAATATCTTTAATTTCAAGGTTAACATCCTTAATAGCTCGTTCAGCGTCTTCTAAGCGATCTTCCCAATTTTCAATTTCATCCGTTATCTTTTCGACCATTTCTTTGCTGTCTTTATACTTTTCTAACTGTTCCTTGAGATATTTTACGGCACTCCTAGCATCATTTGCTTCACCTTTACGCAACGCAAGAATTTGCTGGAGATAGGATATATGTTCTTGATAATCTCCAATCTTGTCTTTGTCTACATTGTATTTAATTTGATCGTTGATTTTTTCAATCTCTTTTGCATACTTCTCACTTTCAGATGTAATCATATAGAGGTATTCGTTCAACTTAGATTTTGCAATTGTATCGTTTAATTCTTGAATTGTTGTAGCCATTTCAAGAACAGCTTCACGTTTTGCCCTAATGAGTTCATTCAATTCTGCTATTTGAGCGTTAGTCAAATTTTTATTGGTTGAACGTTCTTGCTCTAACAGTAGAAGCTCATCTTTGTGATATTTCATTTGCTCGTTCAAGAGAGCAAGCTTTTCGTTTGCATGCTTCCGATATGCTTCCGATGTTTCATCGTAAAGACTCATCGCATATTCCTGATATGCAATATCGTCAGTCAGCATTTCTCGCTGAATATTGTAATATTCCAAGCGAGAACGGAACATGTTTGCTTGCAATTCGATGATTCTGTCTGCTGTTGTGGCCGAATCTCTTTCTAATTCGGCCAGACGATCTCTAGCTTGGTCAATTTCTTGTTCAATTTCCGCAAGAAGCAACCTAGCAGTTTTGTTTTCATTGCCATTGGAATCAATAACAACTAACCCTTTCTTTTGGATGTTTCTCGCTTCAATTTGCCGTTTCAGCGATGCAATTTCATCGTCAATTGTCTTCTTCTTTTGATTTGTTAACTTGATTTCTTCGCTTAACGACTGACGATATATGTCGCTCCACTGATTGTTTTTCGCCTGAAGCCTTTGTTGCTCCTCAATTTTAGCATTCAGTTCTTGCATTGCTTTCGCATACTGATCAACCACATAGTACCCATCTCGAATGTTTTTGTTTTTATCCTTGTCGTTTCCAGTTATTTTACCGAGCATTGACGTAAAGTCTTGGTTGAGAATCATGTCCATCTTGTCAATTTCATCTTGAATGGCTTTCGCGGTTGCTTCAGCAGCCTTTTCTTTCGCCTTTAAGTCGTTGTATTCTTTCATCCGCTCGACTCGTTCGTTCAGCGATCTAAGTTCTTGAATTTTTGTTAAATCTGTATTAGACCAATTGCCAGTCCACGAGTCCAAGGGTGACTTCTTTTCATTTCCAACAAAAGGATATTGTTTCTTTCCAAGAAGCTCTTCCTCTAACTCAGCAAGCCTCGCCCTATCTCCGCTCGACAAAGCCATTACATTGTATTTTTGTTTGTATGATTCCGCAGCCTTTCTGTTGTACTCAATTTCTTCCAAGGCTTGTTGCTTTGCGGCCTCTCTTTCTTCTCGTCGTTGTCTCAGCGTTGCTTTAAAAATTTCTTCTCTAACTTTTGCCACATCTTTAAGACTCTCTTTTGTTAATTTTAAAACACCATTTTCTTCTTCTAAGTATTTGATAAGCTCTGGATATTCAGAAATCAAATCCATAATGTTATCAATTGATAATTCTTCACTTTTACTCAGTTGGCGATACGCAGAGTCGAGGCTTTTGATTTCGTCAATAAAGTCCTGTGTCTCTTGTACAACATCAGTTTGAAAGTTAAAGGGCTTGATTGGCCTGTTTTTCATTTCAAGATATGCGTTTCTATGGCTTTCTCTAAGTTCTACGAGCATATTGATCATGGCCTGAGTTTCAGCAGCTAAACTTGATACATCAAGATTGTCAGGGTTAAGAGACTTGATTATTGATTCAATAATTCTTATAGTTTCTTCTGCACTTTTAGGATCAATTGTTAATAGCTTATCGAAATCTATTCCCTTTTGTTCAACGGTTTTTATTGCATTGTCAATAATCTCCGGTACTTGCCCAATAATTTTCTTCGCATCGTCACCAAACATCTGAATATTTTCTTCAATTTGTTTCTTGAAACCATAAAGAAACTTATATTTATTTGTATTGGAGTCGATGCCTAATTCTCTGAGACGAATGCTGAATGCCTGATCAAGCATGCTGCTAAAAGTATCCATCTCGCTTCTCATGGTTGTTTCAAGGTTCTCTTTTGCTTTTTTAGCCGCCTCTTTTTGAGCTTCAATGTTTTTCATAAAAGTATTTAAGGCTTCGGACATTTTTTCTTTACTGTAAAGGGAGGGGTATTCTTGAATTTGTAAAAGATATTTCCCAGCAAGCTCCTGCTGTTCTTTGGGAAGCGTCATATACGCATCCATAACTTCTTTCTGATAAGTAGCCAACAATTCTCTAGTATCAGAAATGTTCGCTAATTCATTTTCAAAGAACGTTTTAATCTGCCCTACAATAGTTTTAACATTGTTCAGACCATCAATTTGATTGTCGAGTGTTTTTAAGTTTTCCAGAGAGCTATTAAGCTCTTTGAATTTTTCATCTTTAAGTTTTTTATCAAAATGTTCCTTCTCCGTTTGAAGCAAAAGTTGGCTGTTCTCGTATCGGAGTCTTCTAATTTCATCTGCTGTTTTGATTACCGCGTTTCTATATTCGTCATAATATGCGATTAAATCGGGCATTTTTTCGGCAATTTCTCTTGATAGTTTTTCAAATTCTTCTTGCTCTTCTTTTGTTCTACTGTCACCTTTGGTTTGAAGTTCTCCAAAACGATCAAGAACAATATTGTCTCCATCTGCGTTTTTATCAAATAAATCATGATAAGCATCTTTCAATTCTCTTAATTTTGAAATTTCATCATCAAGTTGTTTGATGTATTGTTTTCTCCTTCTTTGTTCTGCTGTCATTGCGCTTGCAACAAAATTTATTGCTTCTCCGATTGCCATAATAGCGCCAACATAAGGAATGAAGCGCATTAACGATCTTCCTGCCGCTAGTGTCCAAGTCGAAATGTTTTTGAGGGAGGCTGCAAAGCTGGAGGCTGACTTAACCGCATCTCTCAAACCTCGACTAAAAAACAACCCGCCGATTGCAGTAAAGAAGGTGAGTAGACGACCGCCGCCAACCGTTTCGACCAATTCAGTCATAAGTTCAATGATCTTTGTCAGAGCATCGATCATATTCTTTACGGCATCATCGTTGACGAGAGTAGTCCAAAAGCGTTCGAGAGCATTTTGCAATCTGCCAATTCTATACTCATAACCTTCCGTATATTTTTCAAACTCCCGTGTTGCTGACCCTGCGGAGTTCATGGCAGTTTCCATTGCAGATTGTGCGTCTTTCCAGTTATTAATAATCGAAGCAACAATTACACCTTGATGCTTACCGCCCATCATTTCAACAAGATTTGCTTGTTCAATGTCGGACAACTTATCCCATATCTTGCTGATATTTTCAAAAATCTCATAGGTGGACTTGAATGTCTTTCCGTCTTCTTTCATTAATTCAAGTCTGTTTTCTCCTGTAAGAGCGTATTCTTCATTGAGTCGTTCAAACAACGATTGCAATTGCGGCACAAGCTTCGCAAGATTTTCTCCTTCTTCAGAAACACCACGAAGCCTCATCGCAATTGTTTTTAAACCATTACCGACCTTTTTCGGGTCTTGAATTACTGCGTTTGCAGCAGATAAGAGAGCAATAGATTCTTCAATGCTATTTCCTGCTTCGTGAAGAACCGCAGACGAACGTTTCAAGCCTTCACCAATACCTTCTGCTGAAATAGCAAAGTTATTGGAAACTTCGTTGAACATATCAACTACAGCACGAACGTTATCACCTTGTTTGTCCACCTCAATACCAAAACCCTTGATTGTTGCGACAATGTTTTCTCCAGCGGCTTCTACGTCCATATCTCCGACGTTTGCATAAAGAATACTGTTTTTGCCGAGAATTGTAGCTTCTTCAAGAGTGTACCCAAGTCTTTGGAACTCTGTAGTAGCTTTAATGATATCAGAAGCGACAACGCCCAATTCCTTGCCCATTGCTGAAGCGGTTTGTCTGAATTGCTCAAGCTCTTGGTTTGACGCCTCTGTTACCTTAGCCAAATTGATCATTGCTTTATCGATCTCAAGGATTTGTTGGAATCCTTGTTGAATTTGATGAAGTGTCCCATAGAAAACCCCAACAGCAGATGACCACATTGGAACTTTCTTAAATGCTTGTTCTAAAGTCCCAATAGGAGACGACCTTCTGCGCTGATCTTCTTCACGAAGCTCACGCGCTCTTCTGTTTAGAGTATTCAATCTGTTGTCAATCTCTTTGATCATGCTGTTAAATTCATTGCCGAATCGGCTCGGAAGCTCTTTGGCTAACGCATCGATTTCGTCGATAATCTTTTTTAATTCTGCTCTTTGCGAAGACGTTTCACTAAATCCACGTGTAGCGCGATAGCTGTAACTTTCAAGCTTTTCTCGATAGTGTTGAATAGTCCTCAGTCTATTCGTTTCTTGGGACTCTGTGTCACGAAAACTTTGATATTTGCTTCTCAAGGAACCGATTTGCTCTTGAATTGCCCGTTGTTCTCGATAAGTAATCTCGGTCCCACGTTCTCGCAATGCATTAATTTGTTGTTGAATCCGTAAGGCCTCTTGTGCCAATTCATTTCTTCGGCTTTCATCTTTGATGAGGCGTTCTGATTGGCTGATGATGCTTTGAACGGAGTCGTTCAATTTGTCGGTTGCTTTCACTGAATTGAGCTTGTATTTTTCAATCAACTCATTAATCTTGCTTTGTTCTTTACCTGCTTTAACAATATCATCATGAAGACGAACAAGCTTCTTCATCTCGTCTTCGATCATTGCAATGTCTTTTTTGGAGGAAGTGAAGTCCATAAGTTCATTTAAGCTTTTTACATTATTTAAAATTGAGTCCGGCACCACGCCTCTCATTTTTTCAATTCTTTCATCGTTACGAGCTTTAGAAATATCAATGCTTTCTTGACGCGCTTGGCGCTTAACAGAAAGTGTATTTAACCGTTTGATTGTGTTTGCCACTTGGTTTAAATCTCTTTCAAAGCTTTTAGAATCACTTCGTAGGCTTGCGATCATTTTTCTTACATTTTCAAATTCTTCGTCCTCAATAAACCCTTCTTGTTTGATGCGACGAATTTCTTTCAGCCATTCTTCCGTGCTTTGGTTGATTCGATTTTGACGATCAAGAAGAACCTCATATCTTTTGTCCATATCACCAATATCTTTGGTGATGGCTTTCAATTCTTTATCAAACTTTTCTGAGTCAGCATTTAACTCGCTCATTCGTTTTCGCATTCCGTTAAGGTCTTCGCCGCTCAAAACTTCAGCATATTTCTCTTCAATTTCGTTAAGTTGTCTTTCCCAAACAGTCGTAGCTTGATTGAGTCTGACTTGGTTTAATCCAATTCGTTCAACCTCTTTGTTAATGGCTTCTGCTTGAGCTAATTCAGCCTTTCTTTCTTCGGCTTTCCTTTTAATTTCTGCTCGCTCACGTTTATCGCCAATTCTATTGGCAAATCTTTCTTCCTCTTTAAGATTGTTAATGTGCTTTTTTTGGCTTTCTATGAGTTCTACATAGGACGCATTCGCCTTATCGATGGCCCTCTTTAAGTCTTCATAGGTTTGGGCTTTGCCGATTTCGGCGATGTCCTCCCGAAGTTTAGGTAACGCATCTCCCGCAACATTAGGATCAATCTTTTTAATCTTTTTGTTCATTTCGGCAACAGAATCTTTTCTGTTGTTTAAAAATTTTCTATAGTTAATATGACTGATAAGGTTTACATATCGTTCATTGATCTTTTGAAGTTGTTTATCAAGCGCTTCTAAATCCTTAATTTCTTCGCTATTCAGTTTAGCTACAGCATTCTTATAACTATTTAAAACTCTTTTATCAGCAATACCTTGTCGCTCAATCTCAAGCGCTTTAGCTTCTAATTTCAATTTTTGTTCCGCTAGAGTTTTTTGAAGTTTCAATTCATCGGTTCTTGCCTTTTCGTGGTCGATTACCTTTTCATCAACTAGAAGTCTTCTCTCAACGCCTTCTTCTCTAATGTAAGACTTAGTTGTTTTCTCTGTTCTGTTTCCGCTTGTTCTTTTAATAAGCTGTTGACCATTTTTTAAAGTTTTAATTTGCTCTCGGAGAAGCCTATTCCCTTCTTCAATTTCATCGTTATATGTCTTTGCACTATTTTTAGCATCTTTGAATTGTTGTTGAATTTGACTCCCTACATCTGGAACCTTATCTAAGCCCAAGCTAAGATCGATTTTTCCGATGTTATTTAACAGAGATTGAATCTTTTTGATCTCGTTAATAAATGAGCTTTCATTTGCAATTAGCAAACTAACCTGAAGCTTATACCCTTCACTAATCTTTTTAAGAGACTCTTTTATTTCACTCTCCGCGTTTGACATATCGACGCCAATCAAAATATTAAAATCATTTTTTCCGCTCACTATTTAACACTCCTTTTTTGCTAATGTGAAAACAAAAAGGAGTGCATAATAAACACTCCTTAAAATCAATCATAATTAATCTCTTCTACGATCTCGCACCATCGATCATACTCCATAGCCTCTCCACCACTAAAAGTCTTTTGGCAGTTCAAGATTGCGTCCCTAACTGTCAAAAGCATTTCTTTACGCTCTTCATTTTCTTCAATAATAAAGTCTTCGTTCATCAAACTTGAATATTCTTTATCGAACGCCTTTTTATTTGGAACATCGTATGCATCTACACCATTGATCTTCACAATAATCGGATTTCCGCTCTCATCAAATCGAGCAAATTGCCTAATGAGTTCTGCATGTTCTTCACGAATCAGCTTTACTCGCTCCATCAATAACCGAACAAACCGAGTGCGAAAACGAGATTCCCTACCGATCAATTCAAGGCTCATGAGAAAATTAGCAAACGCTTCGACTTCATAATTTTTCATTTTCACTGTAAATCATCTCCTTTTACTCAAATTTCAAATTTCTTCTTCGTATTTTGCAATTTTTTCATATCTCGTTTAATGTAATGCTTTAATGTCGTATCGGGAGAGCGATGATTCAAAAGCTCTTGAACGTCTTCCAATGCCATACCTTTATTGAAAAGCAACGAGCTTCCCGAGTGTCTAAGGTCGTGCGGATGTAATTCTGGAATGCCAATAAGATTTCCAATCTTCTTAATCCAAACAGTTTGAATAGTGTTTTTCGTTACCTGTTTCCATTCTCCGTTGTATTTTGTAATAAACAAGTACTCGCTTTCAATCCCATTTTCTTTACGGTAATCCAGCCATTTTTTAATAAGTTCCACAGTAAGGTCAGATGGATAGCCAGTAACAACATATCCTTCTTTTTCTCGAATGCCCTCGATAACACCATTTTCAAAATCGATTTGTTCCACCTTAATATTCTTTACGGCGTTTACCCGCAACATAGTAGACAGAGACAATTCAAAATACAGTTGAAGTTGAATGTCGCCTAACTCTTTCAATTTTCGCCTAATCTCATCGATCTGCTCTTGGGTAAGAAAAGTTTGAGTTATCTGCGGCTTTTCTCCTGCTCGCACAGACGGGCGCTCGATAAAATCTAGCGGATTAGCTTTAATCCTTCGCTTTTTAAGGAGGTAGAGGAAGAAAGAAGAAATAGAGCTAAGTCTGCGTTGGATTCGCCTTTCATTATTTCCTAAAACGCTGACACAGAATGCAACATAATCTTCAATCAAATCGACCATTTCCTCAATTCCATCGTCATCTTTAAGAATTTTTAAAATATCTTCCGCCTCCAATCCTCCTTGTTCGTATCTATCATGAATAAACACCAACCATTGATTAAAATCAGATTCGTAGCTCGCCTTCGAGGACTCGCTTAAATTCATATTTTTATAGTTAAAATACTTTTGGATATGACGTTTGTTTTCTTCGCATACTTTTTCTAGCTTGTCTTTTGTAACGTATCGAATATACTTCCTTTTTCCAGACATTGAACTCACCTACCGCTCATATATTGCTTCAATTCTTTTGTCAATTGCGATTTATTAAGACTTTTTACCGTATGGCTAATAAAATCACGTGGTTCATAGTAGGGTGTAAAAGGAGGAGTATTCCCCGCCATCAGCATCCTGTCGTACCTCGGTGTAATCCAATCGTATTTGACAGCATATCCAGCATTCATCGCCCAAAGCTTACCTTTGATGATGAGCGGCGCTAACAATCCATCTCCTG
>Ga0065720_1020003_pt1 | contig 17865 bp, 22 predicted proteins | sample Thericmetagenome_FD_59107 | JGI IMG/M metagenome (GOLD analysis project Ga0065720, IMG submission 59107) | Thermophilic microbial communities from the Joint Bioenergy Institute, California, USA of rice/straw/compost enrichment - eDNA_2 v2... | ecosystem: Engineered > Solid waste > Grass >...
GTATGCATTAGATCTAGAGCTAAAATGTGTAGCTTCCAATATATACTGGTTGGACGAATTGTAAAGCTTTCTTGTGATTGGACAATAATTTTGTGTACATCAAGTTTGGGTAAGGAACTATCGGAGGAATATTTATATACTCCCTCTTCAATGGGATATAATATCCCTCCACCAAGCCTAACCATGCTAGTTTAAGCTCCTCTAAGAGTGGTATGGACGTATCAATTGTTGGGCGTTCTTCTTGACTGAGAAATGCTGCTTCATCTTTAATCATTTCCATTTCTGATTTCAAAGATTGAAGTTCGAAGTTGTTTTTGTCTGAGAGGGACTCTACTCTCTTAAGCCTTTCATCTAGCCTTTTGAAAATGAGGTTTGCGAGCACTGCAGCATGAGAAGAAGTTAGTTTCATTTCACCAAATAAAAACTTTTCAAATTAACTTGATTGTTGCAATAAAATTTACAAAGTCTTGGAAACATACCCCACCCTTTATTATTAAATTAAGGAGAGTAGTATCTATTCACGAAAATAATTAGAACCCCTTGTTTTCATCAGAAAATATAAATCATTCTTTGTCGTAAAATAAAATAGTGCATTTATTCAGTATAATCAGCATAAAGTCTCTCGGAATTAATATGACCAGGCCTCAATTATATGTGAGCCTTAGATAGAGACCATGAATTACTGTATTGATAGCATCTAAAAATATCGAAGGACAAAATTTGGTTCGGTTCTGACAATTCAGCTTTGAAATTTGAATTCAGATTAATAAAAAGTTAAATAAAGAATTCGAAAACAGGAAATGGTCAACTTCGTTAATCCCAGCGAGTATTTTCACTCATCCAAGGCCATCATTATCCTCTTCACCTTCAATGTTTGCATTCAGCTCATTATTTCCCTCTTGAAATTTACCAAATTTAGAAATGAAGTAAGATAATACATTCACCATCATTACCTTCTAGGAATTCCCACCTATTTTGAAAAACGTTGAGAGAATAATGGACTTGGCATTTGCATTCCTTATTATTAGCATTCTCAACATTGTGACCTTCTCAACATACATTTATGCCGCAATCGCCACATACTTTTATCTATTTTTCTTCATCTTCTTCGAAGTCATTGAGCACAAGCTATCCGGAAACAAGGATTTAATCAAGCTAGGAGTCCCAGGTCTATTCCTCTTCACATTATTCATGAACTTCTGGATCAACAACGAAGATAATATCTAAATTGTGAATCAGTCTAGATTGGTTGTTATATATTGTATCTATAACCCAATTTTTATGTAAGCTTATTTTTGGCAAGTAAGTTGGTATCAGAACCCCATTTTACAAAATAATATCTATTGTTTGTTTCGCAAAAATGCATGTGAGAAATAGTTTCTTGAGAGATACTCTTTGTGCTATACGTTTTTTAAGAAGAAAAATTAGACATGGCTTTTACACTTTATTCCAGAAAATGCAAGAACGTTATCGTGATTATTTAAAATAAATTAGAATGCTTACACAAAGCTTCTGTAGAATATTTTACTTTATTGCAGTTCTAATTTCTACTATCAAAGCCCAATACTGCACTGCCCAAGAAGATTGCACTAGTCCTACGGCCAGCTTCTGCGATCTTGGAAATCTCCAGTGTGTTCCCTGTAGTGTATCTAGTGATTGTGCTCATTTGACAAAAGAACACATCTGTGATAACTTGAGATGCTACGAATGTTTGACTACTCCTGATTGCCAAACGATTTATAATGATGTTTTAATAAGCTGCGACGCTACTAACTACTGTGAAGGTAAATCTAAATATTTGCATCTAATAATAAAAAGAACCCTGCGGAGATGGGATAAATTCTGGATTAGTAGAGTGCGATGATGGAAATTTAATTTCAGGAGATGGCTGCGATGGTACTTGCTTTATTGAACCAGGGTATATATGTTTTGGGGGAGATAAAACAGTATCAGACTCTTGCGTTAAAATCCCGCCTGCAGGAACCATTGCCCCTAATGTGTACGGCAAGGAAATAGGAATGGGAAAGATATTGCTTTACTTTGATCAGCCTATGATTATAAAAAGGGACATGCCTAAGTTAGTGGACGTGAAACTTTATGATACTTTTCTAACGCAGCACATTAAGTCATACAAAGTATCAAAATATACAGGGCCTATGTATGATGGGCAGTTCAACCAATATCTAATAACGTACATCTCAGATATTGATTTCAACAAAGAGCAAAATGTAATACTTGCAAAATCGTCCTAATCTATAGGTTACAATTACAGTTGGGCCTGATCAAGCCATTAGGGCTGAAACAGGGCTGGCCCTTGCAAGTAATACTACTATGGTAAAGGTAAGCTACTATTATCAGGAGATCAATGGTATCTTTAAAAATAATAAATCTAATCATTAGATCAAGACGACCTTGTACAGAGCATGTATAGTAAAGTTAAATCCATTGAGTGGTACTGCAAATGATGATGGAGAATAATTTACATAGGATTATGTATGGTATAGGAGGGTTCTGCTTGTTTGCCAGATGTACAGATATCTGGATTAAGACTCTGGAATGGTTCCAAATATTGGCTCAACTGAGACTGCTCAATGTTAAGATTCCAGATAATTTTGCCGTGCTCGATCAAGTCTTTGATTTTGCGAGAGCTGCGAGTCTCCCTAATATTTTTGATAATCTCGAAATTCCAGCTTCAATTCAGAAGACTCCCGAACCTTTCTATACCTTAGGTAAAAACGAAAAAGAGAGATAGTGATATGCTAGGCATCCGTGCTTTCTTCTTTTATAATGCAGGAAGAATGTTGCAAATTTTATTTGTTTGCTTGCTCGCTTATATAATTTTTGCCTTACTGTACTTTTTCATCCAATGGAAGCCCGAATTCAAGGAGAAGCTGGAGTTTATATTCCTCTGGTCTCTTGGATTACATGTGGTCAATTTTACATTTTTGGAAGTTGTGCTATCTATGGGATTGCAGATTTGCGACATAAGATATGATAATATATATGTGCTATTTGGAGAGGGTACGGCATTTTTCTTATTGGTGATCTTGGTGGCTATTATCGTATGCTCTTATTTAGTACTAAAGAGAAGAGCACAAAACCTGAAAGATGCCAAATTCAAAGAGAGATTTGGAGCTTTGTACTCTCTCTTTGTAATTACACCCAAAGGCTTCCATTTGAAGATTGTGTATTGGATATTTTTGAGGAAGATCTTGTTTGTCATAGCTTATATAGCTCTAGCTCAATTCAATAGAGTCCAAGTTTTCTCGCTTTTTGGGCTCGCTTTTGTGGTATTTAGTGCAAAAAAATTCGAATGATCTTTTAGGAATTTTTATATTTCTTGATTACAAGACCTTATGAGAAGCGAGGAATTCTTGTAACACAGGTTGTTTCGCAAGTATTGCTAGCTGGTCTCTATTTCCTATTGGATTATCTTGATAATAAGGATGATCTAGGAGTGAGAGAGTTTTATCAAGCAGGATGGATCCTTACTGGCTTTGCCTGGGCGATTGGTTTTATCCATATGGTTTATTTGATTTACAGAGTAATTACGCCACTTTTCTTACAAATGAAAGGTGACGACCCTAGGGTATGATGAAAAATATTTGTATAAGGTTACTAGGTTGCACCGTTGCCAGCTACAGAGGTGTCTCAGCAGCAAGAGATCAGGCAAAAAATCAAAAGAATAAAAATTGAAGAAGGAGAGCAGCAATCTAAAGTAGAAGATAATAAAGAAAGTCGAAGAAGCATCGAAAAGGTCGAATCAAGAAAACAAATTCCAATTAATAAGCAACTCACTCAAGATAATAATTCCAATGACAATGTTCAAAATGACAACAGCACTCTTGATCGTATGAATACTTCGCCTACTAAATCAGGTTTCTTAAATGATAATACCAGATCTATTCACTATGATATGGAGGCTGCTGAAGGAGATAGGAGCCAGATGGATCTTCTTGCTCCTTCTAAATCAACTATATCGAGAGGGGGCTTTTATCCTAATCAATTTATGAATACTGATGTATTGACAAAGAGCCATCATCATCAGTATGAAGAAGTTAGCGATATTCCAGATAGAGATACTGACATATATCCTAAAATACCTGCATTAGACACTTCAGGAATGACACATTACTATCCAAATCAGAAACTACAGGATGATATTCCAGGAAATGAGACTGATTCAGTTTTGTTAGAGGAGGTCGCACGTTATGTGAACCCTCAACTGGCTCCTAAAAGAAGGAGAAACTCTGGGTTACAGCAGGGATATCGCAGGGATTTAGTGAACAATAGGATACTAAATCTATAACAATTTGGATGCATACTAAGTTGAGAGAATTTGAGATAAATTTGAGTCGTTCTGATAGATCAGCCAGATCAATAACAAAATTCAAAAATCAAAATCTGATTCGCTGATCTAATTATATATATTCTTGCTTCTTATAAAATATAATCACTGCATTGTATTATAACCTAACTAATTTCTTTCTTTTCTCACTTAAAGTCTTCTCAAGAAGTCCATTTTTCCTTTACCATAGTGTATGTTAGCAAACCAAAACCCTGCCAACAAACAACAAACTTTTGCAGCCCTTTTAGAAATGGGCTATGAGGAAGATATGATTAATCTTGCTCTGAAAGAGTCCAAATCAAGATCTATTGAAGAAGTCCTTGATCTTCTTACATTCCGTGAGACCCAGTACAGGACTATCCTAAAAAACAAGACCATTAAGCCTCCCCTTTCAGAAAAGAAAGGAAATGAGTCTAAATCCATGCCAAATCTCGAACAAAACTCAAGAAAAAATTCCGCCCAGGACAATAAAGAGGATGCAAAAGCTGATCCTGAAGGAAATCACTCCTTGAAAGAGATGGATGAAAAAACTGCCAAGGGCATTTCATTTATCATCAAGGCAATCTCCAATCCACATCCCAAATATCAGAAGGATCCTAACTGGCTCATTGCTGAAATCTCGGAACACCTTAAAGACCTGAAATTCAATAATACAGTGTATGCTAAAGAAATAACTAAATTTCTTGCATCTTCTGAATATTGCCCACAAATTTCTGAATTAAGGAATAAGCTTTTTGGGGCCATTACTAAGATCATGAATATGAAGCTACCTAAGCAGCATCCTCTTAACATCAAAGAATTCGAAAATATTCTGCTTATGAGCTTCGAGCTTAAGGTACTTACTCCCAAGCAAATGGAAACAGTCCTTACAACCTACACCAAAATGTGCCCAAAAATTGGAGTCAACTGCGATCCCGAACTTGTCAACATTCTTGACAAATATTGCATGGACGCCAGCAATTCCAGAAACGGCTTTGGGCCTAATCTCTACAAAAATGATAATACTCAACTACTTGACGATCCACTCCTTGACAATTGCCCTTATGTCATGGATCAAAAGGTCTCAAATAAGGAAGAAGGAAAGGACAAGGATGAACAATCTAGCAGTCCTGAGCCTACGGATAATGTTACTCGACCTCCTCATAGTGTTTTCGATAAGGAAACTTGCATTATTTGTATGGAGAACATGAGAGAATGTGTCTTCCTTCCATGTAGTCACTTTCTCACGTGTCCTCTCTGTGCCCCGAAAGTTGAAAAGTGCCCAATTTGTAACAAACATATTAAGAAGACTCTGAAGATTTTTTGGGGTTAACCAAAATCATATGATGATAAATTTGTTGTAGTAGTTAGGCGTATTTTATAAGAGGTGTAGTTTTGTGGGTTGATAAGGTTATGGACTCTAAAGGCCACATTGTATCTATTATTCCTGAACTAATCTCATTCTTTTCGTAATAAATTTAATAAATTAAGCGTACTATTTATTATGTATTTACAAATATGAAGATAAAATTGTTAGTGCACAAAATTGGCAGCGTGTTGATAAGAAATAGAGTTTACTAAACAGATTTCATGAAAAAATAGTACTAACAATCTAGCATTAGAGTTTTCTTCCTGCCCCATTTTTGTAGAAGCCTGCTCAATTTTTCTTTAGTCAAAGGCTTGGTTATATAATCATCCATTCCACTTTCAAAGCATTCTTTAGAATCAAAATGAGTCACAAAGGCCGTGCATGCAATAATCGGAATATAAGGAATCTCATTTTTATGCATCTTCTCTCTAAGATATTTTGTCGCTTCATATCCGTTCATGACAGGCATATTGATATCCATGAGAATAAACTTGAACAACTTACAGTTCTCATGGCACTTTTGTTTTGACTCTATCATTTGTATAGCTATCTGCCCATTAAATGCCCTTTGAGAACTAACTCCAAATGTCTGCAACAAGCTTGCTGCTGCAGCCAGGTTGAAGCCGTCATCATCCACAATAAGTACATCCTCACACTGGCATGTCATTAGCTTTGGGGTGTGATCTGATCCGAACTTTCCACTTTTCATGCTTTTCATAGACATTAACTTCATTAATTCTTTCTTGTCCTTGGCTTTTGATTGCTTCAGATAAGACATCACTCCGATAGAGTCATAGCAATGAACTTTATCAGCATGAGCCTCATCTGGGAGGGTTGGGAGAGTTTCAACAGCGTAACTAAGTGCCGCTCCGGAACTCAATATCTTTTGAATTTTAGGCAAAGGAATAAAATCATCTTTAGCGTCATCCCCGCCCTCTTCTGTAAGATTGTCTCTCTGTGAGCTGAATTGATTCCAATGTCCAGAAAGAGATACGTCAACTATGCTTTTCTGATTTTGCAACATTTTCTTGTCTTCCACAAAGAAATAAAAATTGGTTCCTCCAGTAAAGTTTTTCTCAAAGTTAACCCCACTGGCTCTGTTAGGAGACAACAAAATAGCGAGTTTTGCAGCAACTGACAAGCCTAGGTTAGCTCCAGTTGATGCATCACTTATCCTTTCATTTTCTTCACTTCCTTTCAAAATTTTTTCTAATTTAGCAGCAGTTGATTCCTGAATTCCTATGCCTGTGTCGATAACATCAAATCTTATTGACTGTTCAGATCGGCTTGCCTGAACACAGACAAATCCGGAATAGGTGAACTTAATGGCGTTTGAAACCAAATTTACCAGAACTTGGGAAAGTCTGGTTCCATCAGTTGTAATTTCTAAATCATCAGGAATTTTGGAGCTTATACGAATTCCCTTTTGTTCTGCCTGCATTGAGAACAGCTCGAGAATGCTATTCACAAGATTCTTAACATAGAATTTACTAAATTTCAAGGAAATTTTGTTCAAACTAAATTGTGAATAATCGAGAATGTCGCTAATTATGTAGAATAGGAGCCTCGAGCATCTTAGAGCTGGGACTAAAAGCTCGTTCTTGAGGGTATTATCTAAATCTGGGTGTTGAAGGGCAGCCTCTAAGAAGCTCATATTTCCATTCAGTGGTGTTCTCAATTCATGAGAGAAGGAAGCCAAGAGATTAATTTTATACTCATTTACACCTTCTAAGCGAGAAAGAAGATCTCTTTGCGTAATATCTGTAATTGCCACAATTAAAGAATCTTGTTCCTGGAAAGTGGTTACAGAAATTTTAATTTCCACTGACCTATCTCCTTTATGAGGACTCTTATTGAGATTTGGCATAGATATCGTTGCCATTGGAGAAGCGGTTGCGTAGATAGTTAGATGATTTTTTCCATATATTTTTTTGAATTTATCCATTTTTGAATTGATCATCTCAATAATGTTAAGTAAATGTAATCCCTTGAACCAGATTTTAAACTTTTTTGAATTCCTTCTTAACAATCTAGGTGTGGGCGAAGCATTTTCATTGGTCTGATCATTTTTTAAGCTCTGATATCGTTTTATTTTTGTGCTCAAGGAGGAGTTATTAGAATTATTTTGTCTCTAAAGATTAACAAAATACTATAAAATTACCCAAGTGATTTTATCATTGCTGAGGAAATCTCTTGAAGTTGATTTCTCATCGTCAGGTAAAATAGTTGATTCTGTCCATATCGGCATAAAAAATTCATAAGCAATTTCAGGGTCACCTCCAAAAGTTAATTCAGTTACATCCTTCAAGGGCAAGAGCTTGGGATCAGAACCTAGTTGGCTTTGCTTACCAAATGTCATTCCAGTTCTTATTCTCAACAGTAAATTTTTTGTATCTGTTGCATTGTTAGAAAAAATGACTTGGTTTTGGTTATTAATCACGAAGGTCCATTCTGGGAAATCCTCAATGACTTTATGCCAGACTCTTTCTTTTTCCAAAAGGAAGAAATTTTCAGCAAACAAAGTCTGATTTGCCTTTTCCCTTGACCAGACTAGATATACACCTGCAACAAGAACTCCAACGAGTTGAATTAGAGGAGTCAATTCAAAATCATCAAGTAAGCATGTTCTTACTATGCAATATACTGTCACTGTGAATAAGAAGAATATTCGGAGCATTAACTCCTTGATTGCTTTCTCGAGGATCAAAAAATATATCAGGATACTCATTCCTAGCGCAACATGGGCATACTGATGATAGGATAGAATGATGAAAGTTGAAATTTTTGGAATTATCATTCCTATAATGCAAACGAGGCAAAGATAATCACTATATTTATGCGCCTTTCCTGTTTTCTTTATTCTCCATCTATTCCAAAGGAAATAGAAGATAGTCATAAGGAAGAAGACTGCCTCTACAATGATGTAGGGCAGTGTCTCTTTAACGCCCTTCTCTAAAAGCAAAGATATAAATGTTGATAAAGTTTCCACAATTATGATCACCAGCAGGGCATAAGATGAGGCAGTGCTTGCTACGACCAGATTATCGAGGGATCTGATATAAGTCTCTTTTGCATTTTCTTTCCCTTCGAAGATATTACTCAGAGATGCCATCTTTGTTTAAGCACTTTTGGTTATTAATTTATTAAATCCTATACTAAATGATGTCATAAGGAGTACAGTGACCCTAGGGTTCAACCTAAACATTAAAACAGCTATTTTTATGATCCAGTTCTAGCTTTTTGAGCTAAGAGATCCAGGAATCTAAACTTTTTATTTCTATAATTTTAGCAAAATCATAGCATTTTTATCCTGCTTGTATGATGAGTTCAGCTTTCTGAGTCCAAGTCCCGATTTCAAAATCCAGTAAGTCTCAGAAAGTTCAGTTAAACCAAAACAAGTTACCAAAAGAATGTCTGAAAATTATTATCTTTGATTGACAGTGCTAACATGAGTGGACTTAGCTAATTTCAATAGTTCTAAGGCAAGGAGTATTTTTACTAATTTATTCTATCAAACAATGTACCTAGAGATAATTTATAAAATAGCAGCTGAATCTATAACTCTATCTGAATGAATCAATCTCTTAAAAAATATGGATTGTTTTTCCAAAATTCAATAATCCACATCAGAGAACTACAAGCCTGCCAGCTTCGTTGCTTTAAGTATATCAAAAGGGTCTGGTTCCAGTCAAAAGCCATGCCTCTCTTTCAAATGAACACCCTAATTCGCATAAAATCGTTCAAAATTCTGAGATCTCTACGGTTAATGGGAAATATCCACAGAAACCCACTCCTAATCCCTTCAATCATGAAGAAGTTCAACCAGTTTCTCATGGATTCTGAATTGAAGTTCGATGTTCCTATTCCAGCGGGCAGATATCAAAGATTATATTTTCCCATGAAGAGAATCCAAACCCTGAAGAGTTATCTACCCATCGATAATGCTCTTCATTGGAAGCCTCTTGCTAATCTCAAGAAAATCGTATTAGAATGTCAGGGAAAGCATGGAAAGCTTACAGATAAGAGAAGCAATGAGATTGCGCAACGCTGTCCTAAATTACGACAGGTGGTGATAATCTCGGGCTGTGGTCGCTGCCCAAGAAGGATGGATTTTTATAACTACATGAACAGGTACTTCAACAAGTTCACAGAAATCTCAGCAGTCATGCAGATGCACAGCCTTGTGATAAATGCTGCTGAAATGCCTTTGTTTGACCTAGAACTAATGAAAAATCTGAGGCATTGGAATGTGAACATAGCTGGAACCAAAGAAATAGTCAAACTACTAGCCCCAAGGAATAATATTGAGACATTTAATATATTTCTAACATACTTTGATTCTTATTTCGACTTCAAATACCTTAATAAACTTGCTGAATTTCCTAAACTTCGCAACCTTGGTCTGAGGCTACCTTTTGATGAAGAGGACTGCGGCATTGTAAAAAATGCCCTTGATAACATCAAATTTCCTCACACACTTGATACCCTGGAAATTACTTTATTGGGAATTAATTATGTGAAAATGTTAGGAGCATCCAAAGCCTTTATTGAAGAAAATAATTGGAAATGCATTGAGTTTGATGCTCCTTGTCCTTTCGAATCCTTGAAGAGAGAATTTGACAAAGTCAAATCTCTCATATCCTTAAAGCTACATCTCGGCTATCGCAAGTACTATCGAACCTTCTATCAGAAACCGATACTATCATTGCTAGAAAAGCTAGAAAATCTCAACCAGCTAAGAATTGAGGTCAGTGACTCTTTATCCTCAACAAACCCTGGCCCAATTCAACCTATGCCCCAGTACTTTGATTTGGGGTACTTCCTTCGCCATATCTCTCATATGAAGAAATTAAATTCATTTGGAATTAATACAAACTTCATTCCACTAATAAATTTCCAAGCTTTAGAAGATTCCCTACTACCTGCACAGCTAAACATTTGTGAAATTCAAAACGAAGCTGTTGATAATATTTACTACCCTATTAACTCTAATTTCCTTTTAAAAAGAATGAAGTCTGGAAACGTTGAAAAATTATGCTTGAAGTTTGAAGAGGGTGCTACCATTCAAGAAATCTCTAAGAAATTTTCCTTGCTCAGTACCTTCAAAAAACTAAGAAGTCTCTCCATGGTTGTTTCTGGAACTGAACTTAATGACGAAACATACTATGAGATTTCAGCAATGCTCCAATTGAGTTGCCTGAGAGACATAGTAATTATATTCCATCATTTGGATGTCCCAATTGATTGGATGTTGAAGTGGAGAAATATTTTGAACTGGAAAAAGGGACTACAGAATTGCAAAATTTCATGTCCCTCTTTTTCTATAAGGATGACTATAGTGTCACCGATTGAAGTTGCGCTTGTGAGAGAAGAGATTCGTGGAGGATATGTAGTTCCAGGAAATAGGATTGAAGATTTTGACCTTGACTATAAGGAATATTAACAATGGATGATTAGAATTTTGGGTTCTTTACAAGATTTATTTACTGTGAATTTTCTTATTACAAATTGTGTATTATTTCTTGAGTGTTGTTTTGGTTATTTATAACCAATGTAAATTCATGAGAGTCAATTCTAAATATTTTTTGTATTCTTTCCTCTAGACATTTGGAATCAAAGATTTCCATAAAGAAGATTCTTTATTGATAGAAATTTTGAATTGACAAGGGAAGAGGATCTATTATTTTTTAATTTCCTTATCTGTTAAATTTTTATTTCAAATTGAAAATGTACTCCCAAGAACAGATCAAGCAAATCAAGCAACTAATTGGAAATTATCTAGAGTCCTCGAACTTGCTGGACAAAGTCAAACAAAAAATTAAAGAAGAAAATCTTGATCCCAAAGATCTTAATGACAAAAAGCTTTTAGAAATTTTAAAAGAAACCAACATTTATGACAAGATATCTTTAGAAATGAAGCAAGTCATCTCTCAAAATAAGGAAAAGACTGCTGACCAATTACCTCAGATCAAAGCCACAACCTCAAGGAGAGCCCTTCATCTCAAACTGGGACAAGGAAAAGCTTTTTTGCAATATGTTAATGGAGGCTCAGACAAAAAGCTCCAATTCTATGTTAACTTCTTAAAGCAAAGATACAGCACAGGTCTAGTTCCTGCCTCCGTTGAACCCATTTTCAATGAAGTATATCCAAAATTTTCTATTTTAATCCATCTAGAGCTTCATCTTTGACCTGAGTGGTCCAGATAATAAAGAAATAGATCTTTTGACTCTCTCAAAGCTTAGTGTCCCTATTGAAATTGTTCTAGTTTCCCACAACCCTGATGGAACAAAGACTCTTCTTGCTATTAAACATGTTGACTGGAGATTTGTTCTTGCCCATGGAGCCATTAATGTCAGCCTTGAGCTCTCAGGAATGGATGTGAATAACAAACTCTCTGTGGGTCTAATCCAGGTACATTTTGTGAATAATTATCTCATTGGTTAGATCAATATGGACTTACTCCCTAAGGTTGAGAAGGCTGAGCTGTTGCCTGAAAGAATCCTTGATGAGCAATTCACCCAAGAAAAGAAGCAAGTTAACAATGATGTTATGTCTTTTTATGATTATTCAACCGAATGGTGGGCAGAGTATAAGCAATTAAAACAAGGCTTTGACAAAAGACCAGTCAAAATCTACGGAGAAGATGAGGCAGGCACTTTCAAGCCTATTTTCACTTTTGTTAAGCCCCTTTATGGACTTAAGGGTATTGACTCTCCTTTCCATGCTAGTCGATTTGTCTCCTTAATTCCATACAAGAGAAATGAAAAACCAGGTGGAGAGAAGCAAGAAATCTGGCATAGTTTCAACACTTTCTTGTCTCTGGGTTATGGAGATGCCGAAGATCATGCTGCCCTTCTCTGCTCTATGCTTTTGGGTTTTGGAATGGATGCCTATGTTGTGTTGGGATATTCTACAGATGGTCCTCATGCCTGGGTACTAACCAGAATGATTACCAAGGGATTAGGGGATAAAGAAATCAGGAGATATCGTTATTGGGAAGCCCTTTCTGGACAGAGATATGATCAAAGTAAAACTTTCTTCAACAACTTTTTTGATTTTCTTAGAGGATCCTAGAGTCAATAGTCTATACAAGAAGGTCGGTTGTGTCTTCAATCACAGAACATTTTATGCAAATATCCAAGACACAGAATCAGTAACATCATGCCTTGTATCAGAATAACTTTTTAGCCTTTCTATATTGATTTTAACCTTGAGAATGAATTTTTATGGAAGAGCATGTCCATGGAAAAGATCGCAAGTATTAAGTCTTCCCAGACCAGTATCACCCTCTTGCCTCCTAAGCTAGATCCTTTCACTGAAGAAGATAATATTGAAAGAGAACTCAAGGCATATCTTGCTGATCATAGAAAGAGCCAAGGAATGACCTGCAAGTTTGATGATAAACTTGCAAATATGCTTCTTCCAGCCCTGGCTAATTATGAATTAGAGAGAACTACTGGGTCTACTTTTGGACAGGAAGAGTTCCAAAATGCTATAAAAATGTATATTCCAGATAATCATACCTTCAAAGCCTTCCCTATACAATTTAACCACAGAAGAGCTAAGGATATGTTCGATGTTCTTCTTCATGCACCAGTATAGAATTATATTACTTTTTTGATTATTTTAGATCGCTGAGGATATTATTAATGCCAGAGGGGATAGTATCTTCTTTGCCGTTAAGACAAAAGTTTATATCTACCCAGAAAATTTCCATTCAGTTTGGGTGACTATTGCTGTAAGATATCTTGAGCTTGAATAAAAATTAATCTATCTATATCTTATCTTATTGTATATATGCCTCTACAATGAAATACTTAAAGCTTATCTCGAAAAATCTTGAATATCCTTTTTTTTTTTTGCAAAATAGTTTTAAATAAAAAATGGAACAAAGAAATGAAGCCCTAGAAAAGTTCATTATAGCTGCCAGCGTGGTCTCGAACAGAAACTATGATAACACTAACTTCAAAGAAGCTGAAAGTTATCTTCTGGCGCTTGAGAAATCAATGGAAGCCTGGACGATCATACCAGAAATATTAAACTCTGATGGATTTAAGCAAGAAGTTTATATACAAGCCGTTCTCATTCTCAAGAGAAAGCTCCAATTTGACTTCTATCAACTTCCTGAAAATGAATATCTGAATCTCACTGAGGTCATAATAAGTAAGCATTTTTTCCCAGAAAATCATTAAGAAACAAGGATTTCTGCTTAAATTTGATGACAAAGCTATAGGATTCCAATTGGCCTTGTCCTTAGGAATCATATACATGCATGCATATGAAAAAATTGGGAATATACTTGAACCCTTGGGAAAGACACTTTTCACAAAAGATGGAAAAGAGTTAGTGACCCTTCAAGTCTTAGAAGTAAAAAATGCTTATTAACTTCTAATGAATAGATGCTTGCAGCAGTTGCCCTGGATAAGAGTGTTGTCATTGATGCCCAAAAGAAACAAGATTATACCAAATTTCTCCAGGAAAATATAGAGAAGGACGTGCTTGCTATTCTCGATAAATTGTCAAGTCTTCCAAATGTAAATGATGACCTCAGAAATCAGGTATGGACTTAGAATAGCAGGATAATAGTATAGATTTTAGTTACCTTCCAAGAATGGATTATAATGTGCAGGACTGACAAAGATACCCTAAAACTTTTGGCACAGAGTAATTGCTTTTTGTTGGCGCTAGAGGGAATGAACAATGAGAGACTAGCAGCAAATTGCAGTGAGTGCTTGAGGCGCATGATGAAGTCTGTGAAAAGAGCTGAAGATTGGCCAGAGTTATTTGGCACGATATATAAATATCTTCCACAATATATTGAAAAGTAAAAGAAAATAGTTTTAGAATCATACAATGTAGATGCAATCAAGTCTTGGAAACTGATGAAGAACATGCTATAGAATATACAAAGGTGTTTATCAATTTTGGACGCAAGCTTATCACAAGATTCTTCAACAACCCTAGCGAGGATTTGGCTAACTTTCTCAAATTTTTGCTGGAACTTACAGCAAGACCTGACTTTGATGGTATAATACAAAAATATTATTCAAAACATAATTTCTAGCTTTGGAAGAATTAGAAAGCTTCTGGAATACTTTAGCTGAGGAATTTGACAGTCTCAATCCCAATGAGCAGGCTTTGAAACTAAGTGACTTCCAGCCAGTATTTGCAGCTTTGCAAGCTATAGCTGTGAATAAAATGACCCTCTCAGAAGATGAATTAGGACTATATGATAAAGGTCTATTACCTTCAACAAGCAGAGTTCTCGAGTTCAAGAAAAAGTACTAATAGAAATGATTATCTAAAGTCTAGGGAGAGAAAATATTGCAAAGCTCTTATTGAGGATGTCTTGAAGGTTGTTGGACTAGAATTTATCCTGCTGAACCTTACTGATATTATGAGACAACTCATAGAGTCAGTCCAGCAAAATACTCCAAATTGGGAAGTGGCCGCCCGCTTAGAGGGAATCTTCTTAGCTGCAAAAACTATCATTAAAGAGAGTACAGTTCTTGTTAAAGTATCTTAACTTTAGTAAATGCTGACGTGGAAGTCAATTTTGACGATTTCTTTGATGTTATGATTCAAGTCAAAGTTCACCATGTCAAATACAGGAGAACCAGAGATCAATTGGTTGCCTATATGTCTGAACATGCCAAACTAAAGAATAATGAGGTTCTCGGGTCAATATTTACTTTTCTGGCTGAAGACTTGGCTGACAAAACAACAACCGAAGCAGCAGGAAATGCCTTAATTTCTCTGTGCCAAGAATTTAGCGGATTTGTTGTAGAGAATTTTGAGAAATTCCTTGCTTGTAAGAAAGGTTAACGATTATTAATCCTTTAGTGATTGATAATATCAAGAATAACTCGGATCTCATCGTTTCCTTGGCCCTTGCTGTGGGCAACTCGGAAAATCAGGAAATCGCTCAAAATTATCTGGCGCAATTATGTAAGCCTTTTGCAGAAAGAATCATAGAGAATGCTAATAGGGATGATGCTTTAACAGTAATCCCAGAGAAATTAATCTAATATATTAGAATCAACAAGTTCTCGAAGCAATTTATAATGACTTGATGGAACTTTCTGCTATCTTTAGTCAGTTGATACCTGAAAAAGATAGTCAAGCCAATAAAGCACTCGATCCTATCTTCGCAGAACTTTGGCCTTACCTCAAGCAGTTGCTTATCAAATTTAAAGTAAGATTTTTTCTCTGTTGTTTATCATCCTAAGTCTATCCCAAAAATGGTCGAAAAAATCTGCTCAGTCATCAAGAAGGCTATGAAGGGATTAGGTCTTAGATTTGCACCTTATCTCATAGAATACTTGAAGACAATTTCAGAAAACCATAAGGTATTAGTTTCTTCTTCTAATATCTAAGATTTATAGGAATATCCACATTCCGCTTATTTATATGCAGTGGAAGTAATGGCTGGAGTCTTTGGAAAGGAGCCAGAAGCTAGACCTACACTGATAGAAGCTTATGAATACATGTGTCAGGCAACATACAATTATTTCTCTGGAAATCAGAAAATTGAGGATAATTTGGAGATGGTTGAAGACTTCTTTGGAATGTTGTTTAGATACACTAAATATATTCCAGAAGTCAATAATTCACCTCAGATTTTGGAGACTAATCTTGAGTTTGCTAATCTTGTGATCGGGATCCAACATCCTGAAGTCAATAAGGCCTTATATCTATTTATAGATTATATAATGAGGAGATGCTATGAGCAACCCTTAGACGAAGGAGAAAAGGTAAGGTTAATGTGGCTGAGAATATAATGTTTTTAGATTATACATAACCTCATTGTAAATAAATATGGCTCCATTTTCATCATGAAACTCTTGGGCGAATATATTAAATACCCTAGTGAACAGGAGAGGGAATACATAATAGATATAATCTTTAATTCTTATGTCAGAATCAAGGACTTAATTCTTCAGTGGTTGCAACAGGCTTTTGAATTGATCCCAAAGGATATCCTAACTGTGACTGAAAAGAATGAATTGATTAAGAAACTGAGCAAACTGAAGACTAGCCATCTCAATCCTCGAGAAGGAACCAAAGATGAAAAAGAAAAAGAAAAATTAGTCTTTGAGAAATTTGATAGATACTTTGATCTTTTCGATTTCAGGTAATATTTCAAAAAATCACCTTAACTTTTTAGATGTAATCAACATTCTAAAAGATCCCGATACTAAGAGTGAGTGTCTAGTACATAGTGCGATGTATTTATAATTCATTTTCAAGATAATAATTTACAAAACGCCCAATTTCAATACAATTTAAATTTATTTATACGCTTCCATACTTGAAAAATGGTGAAAATCACGTTAGATTCAAAGTACAAAGTAAAACATCCATCATCTCCTTATTTAGATCTTCAGGGTCCTCTACTAATCAGGGGCTACTTGAGAAAAGTCAAGCATTCAGGAAGCATGTCAAGATTATTTGGTCTCTATAATACAAGATACCTTACTTTAGACTTGAATCAACTCATATTCTATTATGGCAAGAACGAGAATACTAACTTTAAAAATGTGAAGCTAATTAGACTCCAGGCAAGAATTTCTTCGCGACTTACTAATCTTCCAGAGCATAAATAGGATTTTTGTTGATGCCCAGCTTTTCACTTTACCTCCTACTGAACAGTGGAGATATGGCTTCATTATCGCAAGCGCTGAGAAGAATATCAAGTTTGTTTCAAACAATAGATTCCTTGTTGAATCTCTATTAAATGCATTCCAACACATCTACAGATCAGATACCAACTCGCCTCTTTTTGTCAATGAATATGGGTCTAATTATGGGTTCACCCCTTCTGGTCCAGATGGCTCTGATACCTCGAATTTTAACACATCTACTCAAAACCCACAATTAGTAATTCAGAATCCACCCTCACAGATCTCCCAAGGCGAGATTAAAGAGGAGAGTAAGCAAGATCCACAGAGTAAGAAGCTGGAAGGTCAGCCCTCTATTGATCAAAGTCTTACTCCCAACAATCAAAGTACTGCACAATCAGAAGAACCCACTGATCTGAAGGGTCCCACTCCTATTGAAAATTCTAAAGCCAAAAGCCTAGCAACAGAGCAAATCAAGACTCACAGCAAGGGCGAAGGAAAATCTAATCCTCCAAATAAAAGGCCTGTGGTAAAAAAGTAAAACTCA
>Ga0065720_1020004_pt1 | contig 17861 bp, 12 predicted proteins | sample Thericmetagenome_FD_59107 | JGI IMG/M metagenome (GOLD analysis project Ga0065720, IMG submission 59107) | Thermophilic microbial communities from the Joint Bioenergy Institute, California, USA of rice/straw/compost enrichment - eDNA_2 v2... | ecosystem: Engineered > Solid waste > Grass >...
TCCGAAAGACGAGTTGAAAATTCTGGCCAAATAACCCTCGAATTCTTCTCCAGCATTGTCTATGAGATAGTAGATAGAGTTTTCCTTCTCAAAAATAATTTTGCTGACTTCCAGCAACAAGTAAGAAACAATCATATCGATGAAGAGACAATGACTTCTGATACATCTTACGATGAGCTTCAAGAAGAGCTGGATGCTTTACAAGCAAGTGATGAAGAGCCAGAAGGAAACCCTGAGACAAAATATAAGACAAAAAATGAAATTGTTCAGCCAAAGCCGTTCAAAGAGATCGAAGAAACAAACGAGGAGCGATATAAGAGGTACAATTTAGACCCTAATCAAATACAAAATCTTGACTTAATGGGAACGATAACTTCAATCATGTCAGACTATATAGTGGTCGAATCTCGTAATTATCAAGTTTTGGATCTAGATAATATCTTGTTTACACAAGATAAAATGATCTTAGGACAGATAGATGATGTATTTGGAAGAATTGAAGTACCTGTTTACTCTATTATCAATGATGGCTTTTTAATGAAACAAGTAAGAGAAGGAAAGATTAAAGTTGGTGATGGAGTCTACTATGATAGAGAGCACTCCAGGATTCTTCCTCAAGAACAAATCAATCTGTTGAGAAGCAAAAAGGGTACGGATGCCAGCAACAAATTTGATGAAGAAGTTTTGTTAGAAGAGGAAATAGAATTTTCAGATGATGAAAAAGAAGAAGCTTACAGGGCAGAAAGAGCTGCATTGAAAAAGGCTCAAAAGAAAGCTCAAAGCAATACTAATCCCAGCAAACCAAAGAAGGCTGAGAAATCAGAGAAAAAACTAGTCCAACAAGCTCAAAAGATGAATTCTACTATAGTATATAACCAAGGAATGGCATATGCCATTCAGCCTACTTATATCATGCCCCAGCAGCCCATGCCTATGAACATGATGATGATGAATCCTGGAATGATGGCTCAGCCACTTGCACAGCCTCTTTTCTATCCAATGCAAAACGCTCCTTTACAATTTAACCCCATGTTCAACCAGAACAACATGGTCAACAATACAGGTTATACTCCCCAGCCTTTGTTAGGTCAGCAACCGCAATTCTTCCAAAATGGTTTTAACAACAATAATAGCAATACACTTAATAAGGGGTTCTTTAACTAAAGAATTATGTTCCCTTTGAATGTCTAATATCTACATTGAGAATTTTTGTATAATAGTAGCTTCTTTTTGCTTACATGAATTATATACAAGAATATTTTGGTAAGCGTCCATGAAATATACAGAAATTATAGCACATAATAATAATAAGAAGAGATTGAAAGGCTTTTTTAAGAAGAACCAAACTCCGCCATCCATTTTTCGTATCTTATGAGATCGTTATTGGATACTGACTTATGCACATTTTTCAATGCAGTTAGAAAGTCGTCCATAGTTAATGGAACATCGATTTCAGATTTTAGCTTTTCTTTATCTCCAAGTTGATTGATTATTCCTCCTCCTGATAGTAATTTTCTTCTCAGAGGCATCATGGAGGCTTCACGACATAACTAATAAATAAATATGTGAAAAAGGTTTTTTACTGTGGAGATATCTGCACCACTGTATCCTTCTGTATTCTTGACTAAGTAATCAAAATCAACGTTTTCATCAATTTTAATCTCTAAGAAATTAGGGAATGATATTCTATTTTTACTTTGAAGATTTATCTTGAACAATTCTCTTCTTCCAATCTCATTTGGTAGAGGAATATCTATTTATTTTAAAATTGCAATTAGTCAAATTACAAATTCTTTTTTCAAGACGACGTCTCAGAGCCTCATCTAAATCCCAAGGTCTGTTTGTAGCAGCAATAACAGTGATTGTCTTTCTTTGTTCATCACTAGCCTGTTCATTGGCTCCAGCGCTATTTGCTGAATGCATACCATCCATTTGAATCAAAAGCTCAGAAAGAACTCTACGACTTGTTTCATGCTCTCCAGTAGCACCTCTTGCTCCTCCGAGAGAATCGATTTCATCAATGAAAATGGTAGTAGGGGCATAGAATCTGGCCATTTCGAATAGGATTCTGACTAGTCTTTCTGATTCTCCTCTCCACTTTGAGGCAAAACTTGAGGCTGTAATATTGAAGAAGGTTGTTTTTCCTTGTGTTGCAACAGCTTTAGCAAGCATGGTTTTGCCTGTACCTGGGGGTCCAAACATCAAGACTCCTGCCCAAGGTCTTCTTATACCCTGATTATGGTTAATATAAGTTTGGAGTTAATTTACAATAAAGAATTCAGGACAGAGCAAGGGCAACAAAACAGCCTCTTGAAGTGTATTTTTGGCTTGTTCGAGGTCAGCTATATCTTCCCATTTGACGTTAGGGTTTTGGTCAATGACGTCCTTTTCAAGCATTTGGATCAAGCCTTCATCAGGACCTTTTCCATCAGGATACACGTGTTCTAGGAATGATTTCTTTCCACTAAGAGATAAATAATGCTTTCAATCCCAAGTACTCTTTATTAGTAGAAGTCTTCTTTTCAGGTTGAGGAACTTGCCAAGGTTTAGCATAATTTCTAGAGGGTTCTTTCTTCCTAATACTCAGCTAAAGATAATATATTTATACCCTTGATTTCCGTGGCTTGTTGGCGGAGGGGTTACCTTTTTCTCAACCTTTCTGACAGGTTTTGAAACTTTCTTAACTATTCAGGTTCAAATTTATGCATTCTAATATTACCATCTTTTGGTGAAGGAGGGTCCCAAACATCAGGATCTCTGTAGATATTATTCTTAGGTTGAGGCTCCTTCACATCGACAAAGTGGGGCTTCTCATGCTGAGGAGATTTGTCCATCTTGTCCAAGCTATGGGCATCATATCTGTTATGGCGATAGTGGTGGTAATTTTCTTGATTATACTCATATTCAGGATCCATGGGAGGTTCATTATGATGAGAAAATGGCTTCTTATTAAATGGATAGTGCTTAGCATGCTGTTCTGGCTCATCATTTACATATTCCTCTTTAGGCTTTTTGGCAGGCTCACTCTTGTGGTGGTGGGAAGCTGAGATTGGTGATCTGCCTGGCTCGCCCTGAAATGTAAGCGAAAAAACAGAACTATTACTTTCAGTCCTTGGACAATACTTCTCAATTCGTTCACAACTCCCATTTCAGTAAATATCTCAGTCTCATTCTTTCTCCATTCATCAATCAATACCTTGTCCGTGAGGGTCTTGTAGTGGCTAATGGATATGTTATATTCTTTTAGAATGATTACGATCTAATTGCTTCAAGAGCATTTCTGAAAGATTTTATTGACTCTTCGTAAAGACCAATATATGCATGCTGCCTAAAAAATGATCAGATGCGTGGAATGAATAACCTGGCTGACTTAATGTGATTTTTTATGAGTGTTAGGCTATCTTGCGTTGACATTTCAAATGTATCGGACTTATTAAAAGAACATTTGCGTTTTTAAAATCTAACTGTTTAAATCTTTGAGCTTTTTGAAGGATGTATTTACTGAAAGATCATTTTGTGATTATAATATACAAAGGTAAGAGCCTCAGAATTCACATAACTGAACCCCAAAGGCTTTGCATTAACCCTATTAACAATTATTAGGAAAATATCAAATATGAAATAGAAGAATTTTAGGGATAAATTTATTAATGCTGGACAGATAACCTTTAAGTTCCAAGGATTCAAAAGATGTTTGAGTATCGAACCTTTTTTCTTAGTCCTGGGAAATGTTCTTTTTCTAATATTAGATTAGAAGAAAAAAGAAATAAAAATTATTAGCATAAGAATCCAAGACAAGGAAAGTAGCTTGAATTCAAAACTTTTTAGCATTCTAAAAAGTAATAGTATTGGGCCCTCAAAAATGTCCATTCTCTTGATAGACATTTTTTAGCATCTAGGTCATCGTTTTTTCACAATAAATGCATATGCTAAAGAAACAGTATTAGCGTGTAATGTTTATCTATTGAAAGATCAGAATTGTCTTGGTTAGTTCCTAGTAGGCTACTCTTTATCAAAAAAGGAGTTTTATTTAGTAGAAATTAGTTCAGGATAGTCTTATTCTATTTTATTCTTTTATGCTACAACTAATCTTTCTTTCCAAAATTAAGAAATGAGTAGATTCCTGATTTGATTAAAGATCACCCCATACAGTGCATCTTATCGTAAAACAAGTCTCCCAAAATTATTGTTATCGATCTTGATCAGATATGCTTATCTAACGGGATGTACAAAATTACCGAAGAGAGCTTAGCAGCTACTATTCTCAAACAAATACACCTGAGATACTCTAATTTTTACATGATGATGGTGTATTAGCAAACATCTAAGAAGGTATATTGAATTCAAAAGCATTGTCTTTTTTTCTCCATTGTGGCAAAATGCCCAACCGAGTCTTTTGATATTCAAATGCCAGATGTTTCAAGCTATGTGAAGATCATTGAATAAGAAAAGTAAAAAGCAAGAAAGGTAAGAAAGGGGAAAAGACAGTAGAGAATCAAGTATATAACGACACAAATCAAGATTTAGAGCTCAAAATTAGCTAAGCACCGATACTAAGAATTAACACAAGTTTGATAGCACCTAGATAGATCTCTTCTTGTTTTTTACTTTAGCTTGGGTATAAGGTATTGACACTTAACAACAAGATTTCCTTAATGACACACAAATCACAAATATGTTTTTAACGATCTGCATATAGTGTCAGTTTCGCGATTTTTTTCTTTGTTATAGATTAATTTGTAAATCGTTAAAAAATGAGAATTATGAATTGTTCCTGAGACAGGCTAGCTAAACTCTTTGGATATCTAATAACATGATTAGGCGAATTGGAACACTTGGCTCTTCACAACTGCCAAGGCTTGAGAAGGCATTGATTGGAACAAAATCTAATATTTGACTAAGTTATGATAATCACCCCAAGAAATTAAAGCTGATTACAGTGGAGTTAGGCTCAACTACAGAAAAAGGACTCTTTCGATAGCGCAAAACAAAGATGAGAAATCCAAAAGTTGAAAATTGATTCTGTGACGCTGAGCTTTAAAATCAGATTAATGAAAGAAACCATATTGCATTCAAGAACAATGGCAAATAAGGCTAAACCAACCTTCTTCAGGCTATAGTTAGGTCTTAGACCCCCTCAGAGTACTTTAGGATAACAAATGATATCATTATTTTTGATTAGAGTAGATCTTTCCTAGGTTCTCTGATGAAAAGCCTGGGAGACAAATAAAACGAGAAAATCTTAATTAACAAAATCTCCTTAAAAGAGATCTGCATAAATCATAGCATTTTACCTAAAACGAAATAAACCAGGCCTTAAACTAGCACAATACAGTGTTTTTATAAAATTCTAACATAACTAGTACCAGAACGATTCTGTAAATTATTGAGAATGAGTTTCATAAAATTTATGGATTTTTGGTTTTTCCTTAACAAGTTATTTCAACTCCTGGTTGATTGGAGAAGCTGAAAGAAAAAGGATGAAAGTCTTAAGATCCTTAATTGATTAGTAACGCTCATAAGACTAGATAGCTATTTTTAGATCGAATATAGATATACTAATTCTTATCAGTATAGCTGAATTTACCGAATCTAATCAGTTTTTCAATTAAAATTGATTAACTAATTAAGAAATAAGATTTAAAAGAAACAAACATTCAAGAATATGCAAGAAAAAAAGAACTCAATAGCAAGAGAGTTCGAAGAATTAATCGAATTAAAGAGTTTTAACGTCATTGAAAAGGAGTTCTCTGCTAAAAAAGCAGGAGATAAAGACCTTAAAACTCCATTGCTCCCAAAAAGTGACCATAATGCAACTAGCCAGGTAAAGATCCTTTCAACTTTTCATTATTACTTTATCTTTTTGAGAATATTCGGTCTAATATATTAGAGAGGTGGACCACAATCAGGTCAGGATAAAGCAGAAAGCCAGAGCTTATTCGCAAAAATTAGAACTATGATTCATGGACCTGCCATAAGCACAGAATCAAGAATAATTAAGTTTGATGGGAAAGTTATACCTCCCAACCCATTTGAGAATATTGTGAGAAACCAGAAATATTCAATCTTAAGCTTCATCCCTATTGTTCTTTTCAACCAATTTAAGTTCTTCTTCAACATGTTTTTCTTGTTGATTTCCTTGTCCCAATTTTACGAACCCCTCAAGATCGGTATATAGATGATGATATTTTTAACCTCCTTAGGTTATCTATTCACATATATTGGTCCACTCATTTTCGTCCTTGTGCTGACTATGTTCAAGGAAGCCTACGATGACTTCAAGAGATATAAGAGAGATAAGGAAGCCAACTCTCAATTATACAAGTACCCACTCAAGAACCTCATAGTATAACCATTTAGAGTTTTGAAATCAGGAAATAAAAGTGAAATGACCCCAGCTAGTGCTCTCCAGGTTGGTCACATTATTGAAGTCCGTGCCAACCAGAGAATTCCTGCTGATCTTCTTTTATTACATACAACAGATGAATCTGAAACTGTATTTATTAGAACTGATCAGCTTGATGGTGAAACTGATTGGAAGTTGAGAAAGCCAGTTCGTTACACTCAAGCCTTAGCAAAGAACGAAAAGCCTCTCTATGGACTTCGTGCCTTTGTGACTGCTGAAGCCCCTAATCAACATATTTACAACTTTGAAGGTCTCTTCCAAGTTGAAGGAGGTGATGGCCACAAGGAGCCTCTTTCTTTAGAGAATACTCTCTGGGCTAATACAGTCTTAGCTTCATCCACTATTCTAGCACTCGTTATGTATACAGGAAAAGAAACTAGAATGGCCATGAACTCAAAGACTCCCAGAACTAAGGTCTGCCAGCTTGATTTGGAACTTAACAAGATTTCAAAAATCCTTTTTGTTTTCATGTTGTTCCTGGCTGGTATTATGCTTTTCCTCCGTGGTTTTGGACATGATTGGGGAATCCAATACTTCAAATATGTGCTTCTTCTTTCCAGTATTATTCCTATCAGTTTGAGAGTCAATCTGGATTTTGCTAAATCTGCCTTCTCATACATGATCAACGCTGATAAAGATATTGAAGGTACTGTAGCAAGAAACAGTATGATTCCTGAAGAACTTGGTAGAATCGAATATCTCCTTTCTGATAAGACTGGAACTTTGACTCAAAATGATATGGTCTTCAAAAGATTAGTCCTTGAGCAATACCAATTTACTGATGAAAGTCTTCCAGATATTGAAAGAATCATCAAGAAGCAATGCTCTAAGCATATCGGACCTGCTAAGGATATCGAAGAGAGAATGAAAGAATCATCCCCTCAAAAGCTCATAATAGGAGGAAAAAAGAAGAAGATGTACAAAAGAGACAAAGAAATGGTCCTCAGAGATATGATTACTTCTCTTGTCTTGTGCCACAACGTCACCCCTACTCATGAAGACGGAGTTAAAATGTATCAAGCTTCCAGCCCTGATGAAATTGCCCTGGTTAAGATTGCCGAAAGTGTCCAAATGGAACTTGTTGAGAGAACGCAGAACCATATGACAATCAAAAATGCTGCAGGAGTCCTTGAACACTATGATATCTTAGCTAACTTCCCTTTCTCTAGTGAAACCAAGAGAATGGGTATTGTTGTGAGACATAAAGAAACTGGAAGAATTATTTTCTATTTGAAGGGTGCTGATACTATCATGAAGTACAAAATTCCTGAATATCAAAGAGGTTACGTCCAAGATGAGGTCGATGAACTTGCCAAGATCGGTCTTAGAACTCTTATTATTGCCCAAAGATACCTTACTGAAGAACAGTTCAATGAATGGTTCGCTAAGTACAATGAAGCCAACACAGTCCTCGTTAATAGAGAAGCCACTGTTAGAAAAGTCATTGATCAACTCGAAGTTGATATGGACTTCTTAGGTATCACAGGTGTCGAAGATAAGCTCCAAGAAGATGTCGCTTCCACTATTGAAACATTGAGAGATGCTGGTATTCACGTTTGGATGTTGACAGGAGATAAGGTTGAGACTGCTACTTGTATTGCTATTAGTGCTGGTTTCAAGTCTAGATTCCAAGAATTCTTCGTTATGAGAGAACTTAGTGATCCTCTTGAAATCCAAAATCATCTTGTTGAATTCAATAAGAAGAGTCAAGCAGTCCTTATTATTGACGGTTCCACTTTACAACATGCCTTAGAACATCATGAGAAGTATTTCTTCCAAGTTGCTGGTGAAGCTCCTGCTGTTGTTTGCTGTAGATGCTCACCCACTCAAAAGGCCTTGATCACTACAGGAATTAAGACTCACCTCGGAAAGAAGACTCTCGGTATTGGTGATGGTGGTAATGATGTCGGTATGATCCAAGCCGCTGATGTTGGTGTTGGTATTGTTGGTAAAGAAGGTAAGCAAGCTGCTCTTGCTGCCGATTACAGTATCAATAAGTTCAAATACGTCAAGACCTTGTTGTTATGGCACGGTAGAAATGCTTACAAGAGAACTGCTGTTATGAGTCAATTCGTTATTCACAGAGGTCTTATCATCTCAATTATCCAAGCTTTCTTCTCGATCACTTTCTACAATGTCGCTATTCAAGTCTACAATGGTCTTCTCATGCTTGGTTATGTCACAATCTACACCATGTTCCCAGTTTTCTGCTTGGTAACTAAATTATACCTCTTGATTAATTCTGCTAGATTTTCGATACTGATGTTAGTAAACCAGTTGCCCTGAACTACTCCCCATTGTACAAAACACTCCAAAAGGGAAGACAACTGAATACCAAGACATTCTTCATTTGGGTTTGGAAGAGTATCTATCAGGTAAAATTCAAAGTAGAACTTTCCTAATTTTCTAGGGAGCAATTTTGTTCTTATTATCCATTTCCTGGTTCCAGACTTCATTCGTGAATATCGTTACCATTACCTTCACCGCTTTGGTCTTGTCACAACTCTTGAACATCAGCACAGAGGTATTACAAATAATATTTTCGTCTAAAATATTAGATTACCAGATGGAATATGATTACTGTTGTTGCTCAGCTTGCGACTGTCACAGTCTATTTCTTGAGCATCTTATATTTCAAAAACTATCTCAGCGTCTCTGAGCTTACTTGGGACTTTGGTGCTAAAGTTTTCGTTATTACTTTCCTAAGTTGGGCTCCTCTCCACTTTGCTAAATATATTATGTTCAAGATTAATCCTGCTCGTTCTCAAAAGATCATGAAGAGAGTCGCTGTTATGGAGAAGCTTGAAAAGGATAAAGCCAAAGAGTTAGAGAGATTGGAACAGATGGGGCATGAATTACATTAATCCAAACTAATTCATTGTTGTATAAATCCTTTGTAAATTCCTTATTTATTGTTGGGTTGGCTGATTAATAGCCTTCTATAAACATATTTTCGTTTGACAGATTTCATAGAATACAAATTAAAACTATGAGAACATCTTACCAAGTACTCTCAAAATAAATACTTATACAATAATAAAAATTGATGGTATCCATATTTAATGAATAAAATCATTCCTAGTAACAATAGTCTCAATCTATGCATGTTATTGTTTCATTATATGGGATTACCTTCTTTATACTCATAATCTTTTTATGCTCTGTAGAATCTCTCTTCAAACCCTTTTGGAACTTTTTCCAAGACTCCATCCTTTTATCATCCTAGTTGTTATGATAATTGAGGAGATATTTTACTTCTCTGAACTGGATTGGACCCCTTTTTTGCTGGGAGTTTCTGTTTAAAGCATCTTCAACAGCTTGTTTCTATTTTAATTAGCGTTTTGGTGGCATAAAATTACCTTTTGTTTGAATAAGGACTCTTCGAGCTCTAATAATTCAGCCAATCTTTTCTCCTTTTTCTCGTCATCTTCCTGAGCCTTCTGCTTAAATTTGGCTATTTCTGAATCCTCGAAAACTAGATAATTAAGATCAAGATACTAATAATATTACTTTTGTAAAAGTCAGTTTTTGTTAGAGATAGAAGATAGGAATCTTCTTTAACAATGATTTTCTCATTGCGAGGCTCTTTCAAGAACATTTCAATTATACCAAAGATTTCGCCTGGTTCGATTGGAACTGTCACTAAATATACTGTTTCCATTCGACGAATGGCCCATGAATCACTATTGTAAGGCCATTTATTCTCCTTATTGATTGTGACTCTCATCTCTCTCATGATTTTTCCATCAATCAATAAGAAAAATCTATCTGACGGATCGCCCGTTTTGTAGATGACTTCGTTTTTGTAGAATTTCCTAAAGCTGACGTCTTGCAAAAATTGCAATTGTTTCATCTCACTAACTCCTATGAACAGAGGATGATTTACGATAAAGTCTCTTATCATCTGATTTGACATTGTAAGTTTATCAATTCCTGCTGTGGCTTGTTGATAATCGGTCCTTTCCAGAATAAGAACATATGTCTCTGTCATAGCTTTTAACCTCGCTGCTCTAGTACTAGTAGCATCAAGAGATCCTCTTCCTAAATATTCTCCAGGTTTAGATATAGCAACTAATCTTCTTTCAGGTCCAACATAAATTCCGAGCTCTCCAACATATACTATGTACAAAGAATCTGCAACATCTCCTAATTCACACAGAATTTCATCTTTTTGAAGCTTTTTTCCTTTTAGCTTGGATGCTAATTTGACTAGGACATCCCAAGGATATTTGGAGAATATATCTAAATTGCCTAGCCAAGTAGCCACAAGATGATTTTGAGATGGTTCTCGTTCATTCTCAGGTTTTACCACAATGTCATATATTGGTGCTCTTGATTTTATTGTTCTGGTTCTATATGATTGATAAAAATCAGGGAACGTTGCCAACCATTTTGGAACAGCTTGTGATATAGGACGGCTTAAAGGATCAGAATGCTTTGGAGATTTACTTTTGGATTTATCCTCTCCACCTATCAACTTTATCTTGAATTCTTTATTTGGATCAAAGTAATCTGCTGTGTCTACAGGTAACACACCATCAACCAATAATTTATCCACAAATCGATTGAGGAATGCTCTCTCTTGCAATTTTGGTCTATATCTTTCCGTTGTAGATTTACGAACTCTTGCGGTTAAGTTGACATGTGGAGCCGATCCATGTCTCTTCTTATTCAGTGTAATGGCAATTTTCTTCTTTTCAAGCTCTTTTATGTAGTCCTCACTTGGCCTTATATTTTTAAAATCAATATCAGTGTCTAGTCTAATCCTTTCTGTTTCTGGTTCTCCTGGGAGTTGATCTTGGTCTTCGTCAAGGACTTTCAAATCTTGAATGGATTCAAAAATTGGATTTTTATTCCCTCTTGCGCTTGAAAGATCATAATTTTGTAAAGATGGAACTGAAGGGTTCCTATGAAAGCCTTTTATAGGTGTGGCATGAGCTGTTGTTCTATTGGAGTCAGGAATCGAACAAGTTTGTGAAGTTAATTTCCGCTGTTGATCCAAAGATATTCTCCATTTCGTTGTAGGCTTGATACTCTTTATCATACTTATTAACTCAGGTGGATGATTATTCAATACTTCATTAATATTATCCAAATTTCCCTGCTTACTTAGCCTGACTAATCCGGACATTTGAGTCACAAACTTTTTATGCCTTGAAGTATTTATATCGTTCTTTTTGAAAACATCAAATTTGAGCTTCTTAAAGTTTCCAATTTCGAAGTCATGAGACACCGTTGAGTAGGGTACAAATCTTCTTGAAGGAAGTGAGGCCGTACGATTATTTGTGAGACTATTTGTTGGTCCTTCAACAGGTTTAGTAGATTTATTAGGGCTATTTGAGTCAGATTCTCCTTTAGATTTTCTGTCTGTGTTTGGGATAGCTTTCAAATAATTTCCTATGATATAGTCTTCAAATGGAGTTGATTGACCGAGACTATTTCTCTTTTCTAGTTGCTCAGCAATTTTACGATAATCCTAATAATATCAACTATCATCTTAGATTGTTTACTTCTAGAGTTGCGCTTTCATCAACACTCATAAGTCTAGAGTATAAATGGGAGGGCGAATGAGCAAATTATACAACTAAAAGGTAACTTGGTAAATAAAATTTATTCCTCGTTATCTTAAAAATTTTGAATGAGTCAACACCAAAGGCTTCATGACGAAATAGAGCTGGTTGAAACGAATCCCCAGAGAAATCAAACATATAAGCCACCTCGAGGAAAGGAGGTAGTTATCGATGTTAATATGGGGAAAAACGAATCTATTAATGAGAAAAGAACCACAGTCATTAGATGTTGTCACTCTTGCAGATTTGATGATCTTGTTGTAGCTATGCATAACATCATTTCAATCATTTGGGGATGCATTTGCTTAGGAGAAGAAGGGTTGGACATATTTCCAATTTCCGAACTTTCAATTTTCATTTTGATGTCTTTTTCCACAGTGATTTCAGCCGTTATTCTGTCAATAACCCTAACAACACTAATTTACATCCTTTACCTGGTAAAGAATCCTTCAGAAGCAGGAGTAGTCTTTGGCTGTATTCCTGTTCTGTACTCTGTATTCCTGTACATGTCTTATGGGGCGATTCTCGGGTTGGGATTTGATCTTCTATCTGAAATTGGGGAGTCGGTCACTCCAGTTGTTTATTGGTTCATCATATACCAAATTTCAATGTCAATATTCTGTTATCTATTAGCTATCTATGAGATATTTTGTGACCGCAACAACTCATTTTCACCACACTTGATTGAAATAGAGCAAGAAACATTCTATATAAATAAAGATGAAGTTGAGCGTTATAGAGCAGAGGTCAGAAAGCAGATAGCTGAGTATCAGGATAGACTAGAAAAGAAAATTCCTTTCCTTTCTCAAACCAAAACAGAACAAATTATTATCCAAAATGATCAATATGTACCTCCTGATATTAGCCCAGGAAAAACATCGCCTAATCTTGTTCTTGACATGAGTAAATCTTCTAATACAGATAAACAGACCCCTGTCTTGAAATTGGATACAAGTCAGCTCAAATCCTCAGAGAGCAAAAAGACTCTAAAGCTATTCAAGAAGTAATTTTCTTATATGTAATGGCCTTCCTATCTTCTTTGGCTTTATGTAATTAGAATATGGAAAAAGCAACAAATTTTCTGATATTCTCATTCTTCAATTTAAAAAGGTCTTTATCTCACCAGAAATTCACACAATAATCTTTTCTTGTAGGATCTTGAGAAGCTACTTTTTAATAAAGTTGTTTATGTCCAGAGTATTTAAAAAGATCTGAAATAAATTTAAATGGGAAACTTCCTCAAAAGAAATGATGAAAGCCAGACACTTTCTTTGAAAAGCAATAAGCCTCAAAGTTTGTCAGATGAACAGCTAAATAACAGAGTGGACATTCAGAACATACCACTTGTTTATAGCCAAAATATATCTTATACTCACGATATTGAAGAAATTGAAGTTGAAGACAAGCCAAAAAAGCCTGAAAAATATAGGGAAAAGCCACAAATACCTGACTATAATGAAGTGGTTCTAAAAAGGATTAAGACAGAGGATCCTCTAGAACAAATCTCAATGACTCGTTCACTATATCCTTCCTTAGCACCATTAATCCGCTTTAGAACTTCTTTTTCTTTGGGAGAAATAGTTGAGGAGAGTCAAAGTGATAATATGATACACGCCTTTTATGGGTATCCATTCTCTCAAGAAACTTTGAATACTTTAGCAATAGACATCTGTGCCTTGTTAAATAGAAAAGGCGGAAGGATTTATATTGGAATCCCTAATGACAATAGAATCAAAGGAATAGAATTATCCTTGAATGATAAACTGGCTCTAACTCAAAATCTTTTTCAACGAGTTAGTGACTTTGAGCCTCCAGTAAGCCAAGATATCATAAGAGTCTGCTTTATCCCCATAAAAGACACAAACCATAAGTTTATTCCAAACCTTTATATTGTGAAGATTATTGTTAAACAAGGAGATCCTACAAAGTTATACAGTATTCATAAAAATTCAATGACGTGCTATATACGAGCTGATTCAACTTCCAATCAGCTTATGGCTAAAGATATTACTAACGAGATAATTAGAAGAAATATGAATCCTTCATTGCACGTTTCTCAACAAGAATTCGAAGATCCAGAACCTGACGTTGTAATATAAGGTCTCAAATTGAAAACTTATGTCCTGAGTTTGAAAAGAGTTTTGGATCGATTAATATCTTAATACATAGTCCTCGAATTGCGAGATTTATCCTTTTCTATTTGGTATCATAAATAATTGTCCTTTGTCAACATTATTTTATTCATTTTGTTCCTTCAGACGGGGCGATGCTAAATATTTGAATGTTCAAGGTAGGATTTGTCATTATCAGAAAATTTCCACAGAAATAAATAAACTTTATTTAACTTGATCCTATATTCGAGTATTTGAATTAACCTCTCACCAATGGATCTCAGCAAAGAAACAGAAGAGTCTAAGAACAATCATGTCAGGAGGTCAATTGTTACAAGCATAATATGTATTTCTTTTAATCAAGACAAGGTTAGTTTTATCGTAGAATGATTGACTTTTAGAGTTGGATGGCTTGCGGAACCACAACAGGCTTCAGAGTCTATGACACAACGACAATGAAAATGATTGATTCAAATGAAAGAGAGAATTTTAGATTGAATGTATAATATAAAAGAACTCAAATAATCTACATAGTCTGGAGTTTCAGCCATTTCACTCCTAAATAAAACAATTCTTGTTGCTCTGGTCACAGATGGGCTAAACTCTCATCAACCGAATACAAAAGTATAGTCAGACCTTTACTTGTCTAATATAGCAAAAAGGTCTTTTTATGGGACAAATACACAAAAGAACCCAAAAAAGAATTTAAACATACAAATAAAGTTGACGAGGTTTATCTGGCTGCGAGAACCTTGTTTTCTCTTTCCCAAGACAATGTAAGAAGATTAATAATAAGTAAACCCCTAGATATTTATTTGGGATTTAGAAAAAGCCTCCATAGAACAAATTATTAGCACCTCTGCCAAACCTCATACCTTCTTAGTAAATTCCTTGAACAAGAGTTCAATAGTCCTTGTGCATCAAAATGAAAAAAAGAGTAATAGATCAAGTGAACAATCCTAATATCTTAGATTTAAGTGTTGCCAACATAAACTCAAGAGTTGATATCTCAATTAAACCAGAGGTTGAAGAGATTCAATTAATGGCTCTGAGTGATGACGTACACAAAAAGCGAAATACAAATATTGATTTAATTAGGCCACTTTATTAGCCATAGTGGACGAAAGTGGATGCTATATTTATGTTTATAATACAGGAACAGGGAAATTGGAATATGAATTTGTAAGAGGTATAGTTTTTCTATGGGTCTCTAACGTCTAGGAAAAACATCTTGTGTTACCTCCTGCATGCAATTTTCCTCTGATAATAAATATCTTGCGCTAATAAACGACAAGCTCACCCTCCATATTTTCAAATTGGAGGAAAAATATAGAATAAAGTCTGAGACTAAAGTTGACAGCATCTTTGACTCCTTTGTCTCATACGTACAAAATATTTGCAAATCAATATATATTAGATGCCAAAATTATTATCAGCACCAAAAAGTTTTGCACAATACCATCCTTCAAGCGAAAAAGGACAAGAAGTGAGCTGGATAGATACCATCAGAGGAAGAATAAAAGGACCATTTTTCCACTTCAAAAACAGTGATACACCAATAGTATTAAAATAAATTCAAAATCATTATTTTAGAAAATTTTCTTTGCTAGTGGAAATTGCAATCTCGTTAAATTTAATCCAGATGATGGCGGAGAGTGTATAGAAATAATAGAAAATATGGGAACGAGTTGGTATGATCCGTTTGGGGATGAAAAAGTAACTAGGTTATAATTAGAAGTAAAATTTTAGCTTGAAGACGATGATTATATCGTGATCTAAAGTTGAAGCCAAGGTTTTCTTTTTCCCTGTCAAATCTAATCATTCTAAGAGTTATGAAATGATTCTAATGTTGAATATTATATGGTAGTTCATTACTTTTTGTTGTATATTTGTTTGATAATTATTTTACTTTTCCCCTTCATATCTAGTCCTTAAAAAATAACTCCACTGAAATCTAATACTATCAGCAGTCTACCCAATCTAATCTAGTTGATCTTTCAGATTCTAATTATAGAAATAGCAAATTGTTTGTTTATCACTTCTTCTTAGGTTGAAATTGATTTTGTTGCAAGAACTACGATAAAGAAGATTCTTTTGTGAGGCATAAATTTATTAGTAAAAACTTAGAATAGGATATTTCTTTAAAATTTGAACTACAAGGAAGACTTTTTATCTAGTGAAATATGAATAAAAGGATACATGCTAGAGCTCCATAGAATTAGTTATGGTTGAATTAGGCTATTTGAGGTTGTTTTTTCTAATTTAAAATCTCAATAGCAATATAGAGGTAAGGTTGTTTGCGACTAAATAGAATCAATTTATTGCAAATATCTTAAGTAAAAGGTATTTTATCTCATCAAAATCATCGTTAATTTCAAAAGAACTTTCTGGTTCTGCCATAATGGAAAATACTGGAAAAGTTGAAGAATCCAAGGGTAAAGACTTTTTGATTTCTTTGTTAAAATGCTTATAGTCACAGAACAGACTCATGATAATGTAATTTACCATAAATTTTGAATATTTACCCGTTCTTATAGCAGGAGCACGCAGACACAAACAAGACCCCTGAGGAAATCGTGGCAGACTTGGTCAAACTTGTGAGAGACTATTTCTTCTTTTTTAACTGACAATTAGCTCAATAATCTCTTCGATCCCAAGAACCTGATAAATAACTATTATCTAACCACCAGAGCCCGAGATGTCGAATTTGACATTCCTGTTAAGATTGTCTATGAGGAAAAGAGCATAAAGGCCAAAACTAACGACCTTTCTTTGATTGATAAAGTAATAATTGATAATATCTGAGCTCTAATCAAAACTACTAGGCTCTTGAAGAAGCTGAAAACGTGACTATAATAAAAAAGGGAAATGTCATCGAGACCGTTAGACCCGCTAAGACCAAATTGAGAACTAACATCAAGATCAATGAATTGAACAAATTTGATTCTGAAGAATTGAAAAAACATGTATATAGCCTTGTTGCAAATCAGGATGATGTAAGCAATAGTCATTCTGGTTTATTTTTACTAGATTATCACCTGGAATACAAATCCGTCTTTAAATATGGCTACTGTCGTTTGCAGAGATGAAGAGACTGCTGCTAAGCTCTATGAAACCCTTTCCAAGAGCAAGTTAAGAGTAAGATAAGCCCATTGTCTAGATTTACCCAAAAGGATTCCACACTTGACTGCAGCTTAAATGATGAAAGTCTATACATCTCTGCTTTAGACAATATTCAAAAGAGAAAAAAGACTGGAGCTGACTACCAGCCTCGCAACTTCTATTATCCCAATTTCAACATGAATCCTTATTATTACAATCCCATGAATATGAATTACATGAATCCTAACCCCTATTTCCAAGGTGGCCCCATGAATCCTACTAATGGAGGAGGCATGAAAACTGGAGGTGGTTTCTATGGAGGAAGAGGTGGTGGTAATTAATTCATTAAAACCATTTTAGATTTATTTTTAGGAAGAGGAAGAGGAGGCTTCAATAAAAGAGGCGGAAGATATTCTAGAGGGAAGAAAAACTATACTAAAGGCGGAAATCATCCTTCGAATGTCGAGGTGAATGACAACGATTTCCCACCCCTCTCCAATGAAGAAGTAAGAAAGGAGTTATTGAATAATCTCATAGGGAACTGAGTAATTAATTAGAATGATTCCGAATGAGGTGTTCAAGAGCACATGTCTAAGTTATTTTGCCTTATATTTTTATTGGTTTATAACTTTTAAACACGCGATAGCTTGCCCTAAACATGGAGGTCTTATA
>Ga0065720_1020005_pt1 | contig 17860 bp, 18 predicted proteins | sample Thericmetagenome_FD_59107 | JGI IMG/M metagenome (GOLD analysis project Ga0065720, IMG submission 59107) | Thermophilic microbial communities from the Joint Bioenergy Institute, California, USA of rice/straw/compost enrichment - eDNA_2 v2... | ecosystem: Engineered > Solid waste > Grass >...
GGGGGGGGGGTGGTTGAAGCAATTAATGTGAGTATTGATCGAAGAGCTGAACGTCGACCGCTGTTGGATGAGATGCTGGATATCGATGTTTTTTGGATGAGATAGGATGGACTTGGACAACATTGCTGCAATGATGACGACGATGACGGAGCTGATGATGACGGATGAGGTTTGGGGTGAAGGAAGCCCCTGTTCTTTTTTTTTCATTTTTCAATGTTGTCTTTTCTCCGGTGCTGGCTTCCGAGACGCTGGGCGGGTGATACCCTTCCTTTGATCCTTCTCTTACATTCATACTGGAAATAATTGAATACTGAGTATAGAAAATTATTAACCCTCATGCAGTAATTAAAAGATTACTTTCAGGATGCATATTTCCCTTTCAGAGAATAATGGTAAGATACAGAACTTGGACGAACAGATATGGTATATTTTAAACCGTCTATTTCCATTTTACACACAGAAACCTTCCTTTTGATTCCGACTATTTGGTTTTCCCATGGGGCATATCACACTCCAGAATGATTGCACATTTCCCTTGAGACCCTACAATATCCAACAGACTGTCGACTTCGCAAATCAACCATCCTTGAAGGCCTCGTTTCTTGCCTTCTCGGCCGCCTCAGATGTCCCCTCAGGACGTGGCCGGTTTGCAATAAGCCGCTGTTCAATCACACGTTAGTGACCATGGGTTTGCCCAGGAACGAATCAAAAAGTGCAGCACATACCACAAGGTTACGCAGCAGGACAGCAATTGTCACTTTGCCAATGCTAGGAACATAAATGCTGGCCTTTTCCTTGACAGCAGGACCATCGAAATTGCGGTGACTGGAGAAGTTGATGCACACAGCACCATCACGGATCAGATCGGTCGGTACCTTGAAGTCCTCGGTGGGCACGCCTGAGATAATGACGTCGCTCAGCGGCAGGACATCCTTGAGCCCCCAGCCAGGCTTGTCATGAACCTGATGGCGTGGCTGGCGAATACCGCTGCCGCGAGTGAAGAGCTGGACACCCGTGATGTCCACACTGTACACAGTTGCGCCGTCATTTGCCAGCAGAGCTGCCAAAGGGCGGCCGTTGACCTCACTGCGATTGATGACGGTGATGGTCTTGCCGAAAAGACGGTTTCCGTACTCAAGAATTGGGTTGTAGATCTGCAGGTGCTCCAGGGCTTTGACAATGGCCAGAGGTGTGCAGGGGAGAATAGACTTCTTTGTGTTGTGAGGCGGATCAAGGAAGCGAATATTGTGGTACATGTTGAAAAGATGGGTGTGGCAGAGGCCCTCGACGTCCTTGTGCAGGGCGACAGTTTCTTGGATGTAGCGGTCCTGCTGCTGGTTGTTCCGCCAGATGGGGTAGTACACAAGGATGCCGTCCACAGTATCATCATTGTTGGCGGCTACAATGGCCTCTTCAAGATCTTCCTTATCAACTTGGCGGAGGTCAAAGTTGAAGCCGCTAGGACAAACATTCAGCGCCAGGCCTATTACAGATAATCAATTGGAACGTGCTTACTTCTCCTCACATGTCTTCTTGGACCAAGATGCATACTGGACCGCAGCGGGGTCATCGTTGGCCAGGAAAGCGGCCAAAGTAGGCCTGGGGGCATTGGGACCCTGTATGCTTGCCAGTGTTTCTCTGGCTTCCTGTAGAAGCTTCTTCGCTATTGTCTCTGCAAGAATAACCTTGCAGGTCTTGGGGACTGGCTGCGCGCCGGCTGCCGAGGCCATGATGGCAAAATCTGACCGTTGGATAGGGAGTCAAAGAGGTGTGCCTGGATGGAGGATTAGCGGCAAATACGACACGACTGCTCTGCATCTTGATCAGCCTCGCTAGTCTCCTGGTTCTTTGCACCAACAACGCGAGTTGGCATGGCCCATAGAGCACGGCAGTGACTTGTGCTGTGGCGGCTGTGAATAAACTCACAGATAGCCTTCATCGCTGAACTCTTTGATCACAAGCTTTCTCATAGAATGACATGCATGATGGAGCTGCAAGGACCATATTACAGACAACAGAAAAATACTTAATAATCAGCACTCCAGATGAGACGGCCCAAGCAAAGAATTTGGGCCCCGGTGAAACGTGAGACAAAAACAGTCTGGGGATGGCGCTTACCCTGTAGTATGCCTATAGAATGGCCGCGACTTGAGTAGATGAGACCCTTTTGGGGACCGTACTGTTATCGCGGCAGTTCGTTTGACAAGATGCTGTGTGGTGCGAGGGCAGTGCAGCTTTGAAACGTTCAGTTAAATTCGACACCCCCTCTCCTGTGCCCTTGAGAGATTTGGATCTTGGACTCCGATCGGATCGGTATACATTAATACCCGGTAATTCCCAGCTCAATTCGTAGACATGGGTACGGCATGGGTGTGGGCAAGGAAACAGGTGGTGCGCGCGCAAGACTTCGTCCAGTCTGCCCCGCCATGATGGCCAGGCGAAAAATTTCAGAGCTGCATGCGAGGCTGTTGCCCCTCCTACCCAATTCAGTTAGTGCTCCACTATAGCATCATCACCGAGCGCTCACCGCCCGCTGGACAAGCTTTCTGCCGCCGCGGGGTGCGTGGGGCTCTCTCGTCCCATAGCTACGCGATAATGGACCAGTGACCGAGAATCGGTGATTGCACGCGACTCGTTCACAGGCTTCATAATTGCCAGGCCAACGATCACCAAAACCGGCTTGCAATCAGCTTTTTTCTTTCTTTTTAGCTTGTTTGTGCTCACGAATGGGCGATAATATTCTGCAGTACGGTGCTTGTTGAAGTGAAGCACACTAGCAGCTCGGGAGTTCTTGTCAAAAACCTGATTCTGGGCCCTGGGACTCCTTTGACGGAAGGCCATTCTTGGATTAAAAATTTAAACCAGGTCCCGTCTGTTTTACACCTGCAGCCAGCTGAGAGCTTTCTCTGGAAGAACAAAGCTGGTGCATCGCAATCTGTGCGGCACCTGATCAAAGACACTACAGGAACCAACTTCATTACAGTGTTGATCCTGGCATTTTGGTGTTCCCTCCACCTGCCGTATACCTAGGACACAGGACAGTCATGGCCGGGGTTCAATTCAAACAGTGGGCGCTGGAATATGTGCTATCAGATGAGGAAACTGCCCAATTGGAACTCGCCAGGAAAGCCGCTAGAGGTCAGAGCGTGCTGCCCATATGCCTAATCTTTGCAAAGCAGACTGTATACTGATCGACCAGCTAGAAATCGAGAGCTCCCATGCCAACAGCACTGTGGTGGGAAACTGGGCAGCCTCCATCCAGCAGTGGATGTCGCCAGCACATGATGACGACCAGCTAGATGACATCCAGGCCAGCGGAGGAGGTAATATAATTACGCGTGCCAAAGGTGCGTATAGCATGATGCCGAACAGGCAACCTGAATACGACTTCAGTTCTGACAGCCTGGGCACCATTTTTACAGCTCTGAGTTTCTTGTCCAGTACCCTGGAGGCTCTGGATAAAGGCACCTTGAAATCAGACCAAGGTATTCCAGTCTCTCCTGTTCAGTCCTCTCGTGTCATTCCCTATGCTGATTTGCTTTCAGTCCAACGCCTCATCGGCTTTTTTGGCTCCATGTTCTCCTATGACCACAAGGCTGGGATTACTGCGGCATCCAAAGCTCTCCGTCAGTTATCTGCGATGAAGGGGTTCAAACCTCCCATGGGAGTCAAGATCTTGGAGGATGTCTGCAAAATCAAGGAGGACTTTCGATTACAGACAGCTCTTACCAGGCTGGAGGTCTATGAGCTTTTCCTAAGGCTGCTCCAGGACTCGGCCGTGGCCAGCGAACTGCAACACAAGTATGGCTCTTCAGCTGGCTTTATTCTCGATCTGCTTGAACTTTGTGCGAATGAGCGAGACCCGAGGAATCTCATCATCTGGTTCAAGACCATCACCGTACTTCTCAAGGACTACGACCTGTCTCCTGAAGTTGCCGAAGAAATCTTTAAGACCTTCTCTGCGTATTTCCCCATATCTTTGAGGAATACTACTACCCAGATAGCTATAACTGCCGACGACCTCAAGGAAGCCATACGATCATGCTTTGCGGCGCATCACTGCATTTCGTCGTTTGTCTTCCCATTCCTTCTTCAAAAACTTGATCAGGGAGATGCCGTCACAGTGGCAGTCAAGGTTCGTCCCCTGGTGCAAGTCATTCTGCTATATTTTTGTCACTATCAGACTAATACTTGACAAGCTGGACATCCTAAAAACGATGAGGGCTTGCGTTGAGAGCTACGGCAATCCCCAAATAAGTCTCGCTCCGTACGTGGAGAAGCTGTGGAACTCGCTGAAATATGAGGTCCGGAATGGGGACGTGAAGGAAACAATAGATGCTACCTTGGATGTGCTTCGGGCTATCGCCAAACGACTTGATGGAACAAGCGGCCAAAAGCTCAACGTCTCTTTACTCACAGACTATGTTGATCTGGTTATTAGAGACTGCCGCGATGACCTCTCTAAACCCTCATACACCAAGCAAGCCGGACTCCTCCTCATAACCGTTATATGTGCGACTGTGAGGGGCTATCTGCTCTACAACGCCAGCTTTATCGACTTCCTGAGGCAGAATATTCGACAGCCGAAATCACCGTCCCATACTGATGACCTCCTCCTGTTGTTAAACTCATTCCTCAAATCCCGAATGGAGCTCGTCGTTCAAAGAGGGGAAATGTACAGGGAAGACCAAGAGAGTTTGAATTGCGAAGCCCATACACATCTCAAATCTCTTTTCCATGACATTTATCTTCCCATTTGGTCCAAGAGGGCTGCGGAACCTACTTCTGAGGAAGGTGACGTTCTAAAGAAAGTTGCCGAGGGCCTTGCCAGGCTTGCTACCCAGCAAGTTGTGCAGCCAACCGGCGACATTGTTCTGCTCAACTCACCTCCAGTATGCTCGGAGATCTGCTCTCTCCTCACTGAAGAGCTTATAAAGGGCTTGGATATGAATCCAGATGACAGCAAGTTGGATGACCATACCCTCGAAGACCAGGTAGTCCTTGCACTACGCACCATCGTCATGGTTTACAGAGACGGTTACGCAGAGCTTGTGGCTAGGGCAGTTGCAGAGATCAGAAAACGGGATTGGGCCAATCCATCACACCATTCACTCAATTCATTGAGAGACCTGCTCTCTCGCTTGAGCTTCATCGGCTGCTCTAAAATTCCGGCCCACATTGTTATGACTACGCCCTCGAAGAAGCCATATTCACCACTTCAGCATTTCGTCACTTTCGTTGCCAGCCTGCTAGACCTTTTCCCACTCACGAGGCAGGCCCACGAGGAGTGTCTTGCGAACGCGCATATTGTTTCCTCACTCCATGCAGGACTCCTATGGTTTCGCGACGCATGTGATGAGAAGTATGGCAATGCTGTTTTCACCTGGGGGTCTACCAACCAAATCAACCTCAAAGAGATCCCAGATGATTTCTTCACCGCTGTTCACCGTGGGGATGTGACATTGGTATCCCTTTCAGAGAGCAGCCCGAGCGTGTATCACGAATTTGTCAAGCTGGGCCTATTCCTCGTGGTACATTTGTACCGCTCTGCCACTCTGGGTCCTCGAGAGCTTTGGAGTGAGAGAGCTCTTGTTCAGGTCTCGCAAATGGCAGCTCTGATCACACGGATGCTCAGCATTGACGAGCAAGTCTCCCTAAATTTAGCTCATGAAGCTTTCAACTTTTTCCGGAGACCCGATGATGAAGCCGTGGAGAAGAATTTGTCATATGTTTCCTCAGGTCTTTTGACATTAGGTATTCTCCAAGGGTTGAGGCCAGAGGCAATGACCGAACTAGTAAGCTTACTCTCAGTGTACCAAAGTCAGTTGAACAAGGCTAACAGCTCGCAGTATGTTCTAGGTGGAGTTGCGGAGCAAATCATGTGCGATGCGTGCGACTTGATGCAACATCAACAGAAGGCAAGTGATATCCGGGGAGCCATTTGCACAGTCCTCGCCAACAAATTCAAACCTGGGCCGTCGTTCTCTAACTCAGAGTCTTTGACACTGAACCAAACTTTTGATTTTTGGGCTGAATGGATCAAAAATGCAACCTCACTGGAGAAGGGCATCTCGTCGGAAAGCTTCGAGGTCATTTTGCCGATTGCCCTCGGTGTCATTACCGGATCCATTGCTCGCCAGGACAAACATGTTCTTGATCTGGTTCCTATCTTGCACCAAGCCATATCAAACAAGCATGCCAATGGCGAGATTCTTGCCAAATCAATGGGCATACTTTTCAAACCCAACAACCTCCTTTCACCAGAGTACCATGCAATTCTCAAGCGCTTCTATAGACAATGGGCCTACTTCTCTATAACAAAACCTCTTTTCGCACTTGCACAGCCGGCAGCCGCAGATGGCCACTCTGCTTCTCGTTACCGTATTGCCATCATCTTCATGGTCGCTAACTGCCCCTTTACCATCTACCAAGATGACTTGGACTCACTGATACCGCTCCTGATAACCTCTCTTACCGGTGGCAGCAACAGCAACTCCTTCACAGGAAAAGACGTTGTCTTCACCCAGGCGTTTGCCGCGCTCCAGATCTTGACTGAGATACTGGGCAACAGTCCAGATGCGCTGAAGAGCCATTTAAGGGAAATTATTAACGGGGCAAAAATGATCTACTCAAAGTGTTGCGGCAACGTTGGGGATGAAAATTTGGCAGCGACGCGTACTCGGTGTCGGAAGTTGGCTCTGCAGGTTCTAGGAATGATTCCTCTCAAGTTTGAAGAGCGTCATATTATTGCTTACGCGCCGCCAACACAGAGAATGTTGGCTGTTGCATGTGGGGATGCAGTGAGAAAGGTAAGGGAGGTTGCAAGGCAAGCCAGAGCAAGTTGGGCAAAGGTGGCATAGGGGGTTGGAGTTCCTTTGGGTGCCAATACTGTAGTTACCTAGACGCTCTCATTTTCTCCATATCTCTAGCATGGTCCGGCATCTATACATGTCTAGGATTTGGTTCAGTGATAGTGTCCTGGTATAGAGATATTGTCTTTGGCTGTCGGGAGATAGCATCCCTCCCCTTAGCCGGGTGACCCACGAACAACACATCAAAAGTCACAGACTTGGTTAGCCAGTGACCACAGCTCTCTGGTGGCCAACTAAAACCAAAGTCTGATATGGTTCCAGACCTCTGTACTTCAGCCAGCGGCTGATAGTCCGCTCCCGGTCCGTCGTGACACCTCAGCCTACTGTTTGGTGGTTGCTCGGCAGGGTGATCAAGTTGAGCAACTCTTAAGCTACATACCACGGAGCAAATCATCGAGATTCCCAACCTGGAAAGTGCTATACCATTCCAGCAAACCTTTGCTCTGTTCTGTGGAAACGGGGCCGAATACCCATATACTGGTTAATCAAATACAAATGCACTACGATAACGCCATGTTACAGGCTCCCTGTTCCATTATGCCTTTCTCCGTTTCCCGCCCGTTTTAACATCTGTGCCTGTCACAGCTTCAGCGGTCACCCCGGATGCACTTCCGCTCGCCTTAGCCAATAGGTCTAGCATCTGGGGCGTATATGCCGGCGTTGACGATGTCTCGCCCGGACCTTGGGCACTGGTTGCAACCCTCTTTGGGTCTGACTTGCCAATAACCGGCACAGCAGTCGCCAACATGGTCTGGAACGGCACGGCGACGAATCGCCCTGCCGCATCAAACCACTCCGCGAACGGTCTGCTGATTTCGATTGTCTGCTTCTTGCCCTTGCCATCCTTCGGCGTAATCTCGACTGTCACGAAGTATGTCGGGACATTCTTCTTCGTTGCGGTTGAGATGCGGATCGTCTCTCTTGTCTGCGGCGCCTCGCCCACGTACACGGTCCCGCGCTCAACCCACATTATCCACGCCGTGAGCGCGCCGTTCAGTAGAGTGTATACAGCAACAGCAACAGCCGTCAGATATTTGGTTGCCTCGAAACCGTACTTATGGTCCCAGACGAAGCAAGCTGCTGCCACTGCGAAGGCGGAGTAGCCAAGGGCCAGACGCACATCAATCAGCCGATGGGACTGGCGGAATCCAAGGCTGTTTAGGTAATTTGGAATGGCATCATCGGAATTATTTTTGAGGTCTAGGCAAGTAAGCAAACAGCCAGTTTGAGACCTATAAGGCCGTATTGGAAAGAAGGCAAAGTCCAATGCAAACATACCTGCGAGGTTGTAGACGTTAATCTTGTCTTGTGAGTTAGCCATGTTGGCTCCCGTGAAGGTGTCCTCGTCCTTCTAGGATTGCTTTGCTCTAAGGCACCAGAAAACCGAGAACTTTCGGATGTTTGTTGATCTTAAGAGAGAGCAAAGCTCAGCCCTCGATTAGAGTGCTCCGTAAGTTTTAGATCGAGGGCTTTGAGTTGTTTTGAAGTTGACGACTGTTTGACTTGAAATTAACACACTGGCAGCTGGAACCAGAAAGGCCACCTGCGCCTTTGCAACCCCGGTCGCTCTCTCAACAGCCACTGGGCGTGTCATGCGGTGACTGCCCCGCTGATTCCTAGATAGGATTAGCTCCATCTTAGCACCCCTGGGCTTGGCAGAGCTTCATGTGGGTCACACTGCCTTGGCTAGAGCCGAAGCTCAACAACGACGTTATCGGTTCTCCAGCAATGATGCCGGCGTGTATCTTTGCGTCCAGGTTGTAGGCGATCCTCAGAACAGTACAAAGCAGCCCAGAAGTGTTCAGGCTACGGAAACGCTTGCTGGCAGGAGGTAACAATCATGGCGCAGATACCGGTCCAGACGATCCCTAGGGATCCTCAGTTATTGTACGTCTGCTCCCAGCTTCCATAATAGCACGCCGCTTACTGACCAACCACAACGCCAAATAGCTACTGGATTCTGTTTCCTATTACGCTTGTCATGGTGCATATCCAATGCTTCTCTCCCGTGACTCTGTCCCCATCGTCATGCAGTGCCCTGCCTAACACATCGTGTTTCTTCCTGTGACAGATCCTCACCGGCGTCCTCCGGCACTACGCGACCGTCTTGATGGCATCTACACCTAAGAAGGTTGATCAGAAAGCAATGCGTGAGCAGCGAGCTCTCCTTCGTGGTGTCAACTTGCGCAGCAACTACTTCGTGCTGTCCAAGTCCAGTTTCACGTCCCGGCGCGACGCGTTGATAACGGCATTTGAGTCTGGGGCATTCCTCAAGGACCCTGAGAACCGCAACCAGCCGCCACCGAATCCGCTGACGGACCCCAACGCCATGGACGGGCTAATGGGAATGATGAAGAACCAAATGGCCATGATCATTCCAAACTCTTTGATCATGAGCTGGATCAATGCTTTTTTCAGTGGATATGTTATTAGTGCGTTGCTCCTTGGGAAGTGGTGACATTCCGATCAGAGCTGTGTGACTGACTGGCTGGCTAGTGAAACTGCCATTTCCCTTGACTATCAAGTTCAAGAGCATGCTCCAGGCTGGTGTGGCTACAAAGGATATGGATCCACGGTGGATGTCCAGCATCAGTTGGTACTTCCTTTGCATTTTTGGCCTGCAGCCTGTCTTCAACTTTATACTTGGCAGTGACAATGGTATGTATTCTATCACTTGAGGCTTCTGAGCCTGATGACATGGCGAGAGATATCCACACTGACATGCATCTATAAGCTGCCAATCAGCTGGCTCAACAAATGGCTGTTGCTCCGCAACCAGCTCAACTTTTTGGTCCTGGAGTAGACCCCAACAAGCAATTCCTCGCTGAGGCTGAGAATCTTGCTGTTGTCGAGCATCACTCGGTCCTGGACGGTGTGGAGAAGCGACTTATTGAGGGTATTAAGTTGTAAATATGGGAAATGAGTATACATCAGATCCCCAATAACCAGAGCAATCTGATCTTTTTCATATCGGAACCACCAAGCAAGCCCGTTCTACTCCCACCACAGGCAGCACCCAAGTCCTGGTCCGTTCATAGATCCGATGATCTGGTATGGTGGCTTGTAGTTGGCCTGTGCAGCTTCTTCAGTGCCTTCGGCCTCAGTTGGCTTTGAGGGTGTTTGGTCGTGCCAGTCTTCGGCAATTACTCTGAAGCGCACCATCTCGTTGTTATCGAAGTACATGACTTGGTCATCTTCTTTCCAGACCCAGAGGTTTTCAGTTGGTTCACTGATAGCTCTGTCAGCTAAAGTTGTTCAGGTCCACACTAGCTCGGGGGATCGTCAGGACATACAACTCGGAGCCTTCTGGAAGCTCGGTCCAGGGCACAAAAATGTCATCAAAGAAATCGGTGACCACTGCCGGGAAACAGTGTTAGTGTAAAGCACCAACTGATCCTCTGCATCTTTGCAAGCTTACAGTGAATTCCCTCTGGAGATTGGTCACTAATACGAGCTACAATAACTTCTCCCTTGAAGGGACGGAACACCACCATGCGAAATTCAACTGTTATCAAGTCAGACTATACTCTGCTCAAGGGTACCAATAGTTATCCATACCGTTAACATTTGCCATACCATCACCTTGGCCAATCAAGCCTTCTGATGTCCACAAAATGTCCCAAAGACATATGCAGAGACCGATCTTTTGCAACACCTAAAGACCGCGACTTAGTCAGGAGCGATGAATGAGATGCAACTGAACTGTGACTCACCTTGTTGGCATATTTGGCGTTGATATTGTCTTCGAGAGCGGCATAACTCTGTTTCCTGAAGTCCTCTGGTGCAATTTGCACCAAGTCGGCAATTTTTGTCTAAGCACATGTTAGTTTCCGTCAATATGCAAGGCATGGAGTGCAATAACCAAGATTTTGGGCATAATGGCTGGGGTTGACTGACCAGGATAAACATTTTTTGGCGGAGCTAGCAAAAGTTGTTGATACAAAGGAGGATGTGCAGACAGTAAGGAGCAGACAGGGAGTAAAAAGAAGGGCTAAGACGTGATGGCTGGTGAGAATTTATGAAGATCTACGTGATAGTGCGAAAAGATACACAGACTGAGCTTTGGAAGTGGTTGTTGGAAACTGTTTATAACCCCTGCCAAAGAGATTTGCGTAGGGTTAGTGGAATAGACGAAGTGCATGCAACCTTTCTGCATGTCAACACATACATTAACCCTTTGGTGGGAGTGTGGAAACTTCTCTTTCAGAACATTGAGATAGTCCCATCAGCTCAGGTTCAGGTTGTGGGTGTCAACTCATGAGGTGTCGGGGATGATGGACCACGATGGAGGACGAAAACTGATGAGGCTGCTGTTGCACTGGGCGCATTCTAATGAAAACTATAACCTGGTTGGTGCCTTGCAGGTCTATGGAGTGCGAGGGCGGCTACCACGGCTAAGCGCGCTTGTGCGGCTTGGAGTATTGCAGGCTCACAGAAGTGCACAGACCACCCGCGCTTGCACAACAAATCAGCAAAATTGTTACAGTTGACCTACAAAACTTCCTCGACTAACTTGCCAATCGGAGATTTTCCCCCGCACCTGATACTTCTGAGTTTACCCAAAATCCGATGATAATCCGAAGATTAACCGGCAACGTAAGTCACCACCACCTCACTTCACTTCAAGATCCATTATCCATCAGGGGCATCACCAGCATCAACGTCAGCATCAGCATCATCCCGATTCCCATCCCCTGCAGCCTTTGTGGGTTTAAATTTCTGCCCTACTGTTCCCGCCTTGAAGCAACGCCTCTGCTACCTTCTCTGTCTGAGTGTTCATTCTTGCCAGCGGCCGGTTTGTTGTTAACACAGCAGTCTTGACGTTTCCCAGATTCAAGTGAACTACGGATAACCCAAAACTACAACTACAAGCTACAAGCTACAAGTTGCAAGGCACATTAACAGCGAACCATCAGGCTGTCAAGGACATCAAGCCTAAGATACCTTGTCTGATACCCTTCCCCTGGGAAGTAGACCAGGGCTTGTTTTGCATCCTACTTCAAGGATTATCAAAAAGAAAAAAGAAGGCAAGCTAGTGGCAGTCCGCCATGTCTTACAATTACGGCCCTCCTCCTCCGCCGCCCGGGCCGGCACCTCCGGCACCTAGCGGCTCAGCTCCATATGCTCATCCTTATGGACCTCCGACCGCACGTGGTGGCCACAGCGCTAGAGGTCGAGGCGGGCCTGATCGTGGCACCTACCATCAGACAACAACTCCTGGGCCTTCTCCCTCCTATCCGTACGGCGGTCAGCACCCACAGTCTATGTACAGCCCTGGCGCTCAACCAGCTGCCCCCTACACGGGCCCCCATCAACCAGTCTATCCTCCTTCCCAGCAACATTGGACTCCTGGCGCTGCGCCAGCTACGTCGCAGCCTCCGGCGGCTCCCATTCCTCCTCCGGGCCAGAACTATCAAGCTAGTTATGCTACTCCGCCTCAGGCTTATCCCCCTCAGCATGCTCCGTATGGCGGTCACCCCCAGCCTCCCTATGGTCAACACTCTGTCCAGCCCTACAACAATGGTTACCCGCAGTCTTCGTTCAATGCTCCTCCTAATGTCAACCAGTCTTGGAGTGGCCATCCGCAACCTCCCTCAAACACGCCCTATCCTGGCGCTGGTCGCGCCCGCGGTACTCATAATGATCGCAGTGCCCCAAAGGGTCCTATTGTTGCGCCCCCAATTCGATTGGGCTTTGATGCTGGGAATCCTTCAGCTTCACCGGCTCCAGTGAGCACTCATTACCCATATGGGGCTCCTCCTCCCGCTCCTCCAGCGCCGTACCCTGTTCCTCCTGTCACTAGCTATGCCCCTCCTCCACCGGCGTTTTTACCGACCAAGCCTTCGTTTGAGAGCCGTCCAGGTCACGGCTCGCGCAATCTGGGCCGTGGTGGCTATCACAATAACAACCGCTCCAAGCTTCACAACAACAGCATGAACAACCGTCATCGCGCCCAGAACCGGAGCACTGGATCGTCAGCTCCGCCGCAGCCACAGCGCTCTGAGGTTCATTCTGGAGGGAAGAAGAAGAAGCGCAGGACCAACACACTGGGTCTTACGCCTGTAGATAATGATGCCGGATCTCAAGCGGATTCCGACAACGACGAGAATGAGGAGGAGCGGCTCAATGAACTCTATGGCCTTGATGCGCCCAAGTATGTCGCATTCATTTCCCTTCCAAGATGCCTCCAGAGTTTCCTGCTAACAATCTTGCAGTCCTCAAACTGAATCTGAGATAGCTGCCTGGATCGCCGAGCGGCGAGCCAACTACCCCACCAAGGCCAAGATCGCAGCTAGGAGGAAGGCAGAAGAAGAGCAGCGGCTTGAAGCCCGCAGGGAAAAGCTACGTAAGAAGCTTGAGGAGGTTGAGTCCACTATCAAGCGCAAACGTGCTCTTGATGACGATGGCGACGATGTGAGGGACCACGATGCCACCCTATCGCGGTCCAGCACGCCCTCATCTGATGACGATGCGCCTGAAGTTCTATCATCTCGTCAGGAATCTAATGTTCCCCCTCCCCCCAAGAAGGCAGACACCCGTCAGCCATGCAAGTACTATTCCTTTGGTGGCAATTGCGGCAAGAAGGACAAGTGCCGATTTGTTCATGATGACGAACTCCGGGAGAAGTCTGTCCGTGAACAGCGTGAAAACGGTGGCCGCTTGACGCTGAGACAGCGTCTTGCACTTAATGACAAAGAAATCAGGGACCGTGCATGCATCGAGACACTCATATACTTGCGCCAGCGGAACGTTTTACCTCCCAAGAAGGAAGTCCAGGCCGTCATATCTACTCCGTCCAACGAGAACGGTGACAACAAGGAACCCTCGTCGCCAGCCTCTGGGGGTAACGCAAGCCCTCATACCGCTTCTCCCGAATCGCGCACCAACCAAAACTCCAAAGACATGTCCGCAGCCCCTTCTCAAGGCGCCTCAGGCTCTTCTGATCGAGAAGGCAAGTACGTCGGTTGGAACCTCAATGGGTTCGGAAACACCGTACCAAAGTCGAGTGATTAGGAGCCTCGGCTTCAAGATATACCCAGTCCTGCCCGAGGCATCAAGCGGCATGGTTATTGGGGACACCGGCCCAACAAGAGGCCTCGGCTCGAAGCTTTGCAGCTGGGGCCGCGGTCTTTCCCAAACAGAGCGCCGTGTTTCACAGCCCCAAGGCCGCGTCTGACACCGCCAATGGGTATCTTGTCCTCCCGCAACCTTACCCCAGAGCTGTCGTCCTCCCTATCTGTTTCTTCACAGGCTTCTTCGTCTACCTTGGAGCTAGAAGAGAGCTGCCGCAGGGCCGATGCTTTCTTGCTGACTCTGGAAAAGGAGTTCGCTGCGAAAGGCCTCTCCCCCGGTAACTAAGGCATTGTTACCTTAACACCAAGTGAATCAAACTAGACCTTCTCATCAAGCCTTGATCTGGCTCCCGGACAGAGATTAGCACCGGCTTGTAAAATTTTCTTAAGTTCGATTTCCCCCCGCCCCTTTCGTCTTCTCAAATCATTTGGTTATGTTCACTTCGGCAACTTCCATCTCCTCGACAAGTGTTATCAGTTTGTCGGCTTTCCTCCCCCCCTTTTCGTTGTTTTTTTTTCCTTTTTTTCTTCCACTGATCCCTACTTCCCAAATTTTCACGACTATTTCAGCAATTCTGCCTGTTCTTTTCTCGGCCCATTGTCTTCTACCATGACAGTGTCAAAAACGGGCTGGGTGGTCGAATGTGAATGGGGAGAATGTCGTTCGGCCGTCTTCTTTCTCTCAAGATTTTTTCTCATTTCTCGGAGTCCCGTTCAAACAAATTCGATGATGATACGAAGTTTGCTCGGAAGACTCGGCGTTGTACTGTGTTTTGCTTCCGAGCATCTTTGGTGTTTGTAAGGCGAACGACAACCCTGGTGGCCGATGTGCCCCTGGAAACAAACACCTTCTTGATGAAAAAAAAAGAAAAAATGAGCGAAGACTGAAGATGTTGGCAACGATAATTTCTTGTATGGTGTCATATACGACTTAGCTGGCAGGCCCGGAAACATGTGCTGGGAGAGAAAAAAAGGACCAGTTGGTATGTTGCCGCCAGCTGTGGTCACTGTTCAATTGTTCTTCACCCAACCATGTTTCTGTCTGCTTACTTCGCTCAAACTATGCTTGATGGAGATGTGGGCCTTCGTCAACTGCAGCAGCTATCTCAACTGCAGACAATAAATTAACGTGTCTGCTCGCAACACGACCTCGGACGCTTACTTAGATGGCAGTGTTTTTAAGGGGGTGCCGTCCTTATGGAAAAATGGGTCGGTTGGAAAGAGTGGAAACCAGCAATTAGGAGCAGGCAGAATCTCCCAAGGCCGTAATTCCGGGCCGTTGCACAATTAGGTAGTTTAGCTTGCTGAACACTAATATGAAGCCCATGTTCGGCAACACGAAGTCGTGTGGTGGTGATGCAAAGAATTCCCTGTTACCGTGTCATCGCGTATAAAAAATCATACGGCCCTCTAACAGAACAAGACAGGGTATCAATTTCCGGAACAAGTGTTCTACCGTTGTCCATCTTATTTACAGATATTCCTTTTCTCCATCGTTACCCTTTACATCTGGTCGATCCTTGGCTAGATTTTCCCGTCGCTGAGCCACCATTTTCTTCTTGAGTTCATGACTCCAGTGCCCCTTATCCCTTTTATATCTTTCTGCGAACTTCCCAATCCGCCAGTCCCAACACGCTTCATCGTCTTCATTGTTGTTTTGATCTCGGCTTGTCGTTTTCTTTTTTTCCCGCTCTGCGCATTCTGTATCTGTTGCTTGCACTCGAGTAGGCCATTCCCCTACGGCAGCGCCCATCTCTGCATCGAGAAAATTGTCTAGCAGGAGATAGGCCGCGGTTCGGCGAACAGGAGCCCAATCGGCCTCATCTGTCTCGTCGATATCGGCAGTGAGGAGTCGCAAGACGCGCGATGGACCGCTATCTTCACCTAGATGGTGCAGGAAGTGATTGCGCAGCACAGAACTGCGGAGAAGACCACTCAGCAGGCTTAGGCGCGCTCTCAGCACAGCCGGAGAGTTGGATGCGATTGCTCCAGAGGATCCGGGCGAGGGGGAGAAGTCGAAGATCACATCGCCGAGTGTGCGCGATCCATCAAGGAAACGGCAGTCGGAGCTAGATATGACGCGCGGCCAGTGCTCTTCAAGGGAGGCCAGAGCCTTGGGGTTGTTCTGCAGAGTCGAGGCCAGTGTCAAGGCTGCCAAGCGCGCACGATTGGCCGGGATGGACGGCGACGGTGCGGTAGCTAAGCAGAACAACTCGTGGACAGTATCGTAGTCTTCAGCGATTTTAAGTCCGTAGTAGATGTCGTGTGAGATGTCCTCCAGCATCTCCAGAGCCTCATCCACGTCGAGACCTTTCTTGAGGATGGTAAGGGACCGATAAAATGCACTTCCCTCCTCGCCATTGGCTGACGGTGGAATCTTGATTTTTCCCGCTGGGTCGTATGCGGGAGCATTGGCGGGGATCTTTAGGGACTTTGTTTGTCCTAGCTCTTGAGCCTGGCTGGGCTCGACAACCACTACGGCAGAGTCCACTGGCAGGCCCTCCATCTCGGGGTGCGTGTCATTAGGGTTGTAAAGTTTTGCTTCCTTTTTTCCCGTACTAATATTCAGACGCACGTGAAGGCCTGCTGGCAACTCCTGATCATCATGGACAACTTGGAACTCATCTGTTGGCTGGAACACTTTTGGATAACATTCATCCGGATTGTCTGTGTGGCAGATGAGGTCGATGTCGGCAGATGGCGATATCCGAGATGCTGCGGCATCAGAAGCTGTTGTTGATGAAGCTGATGCTGTCCGGGCCAACAAGTTCGAGAGGACGATAAGGTTAAAGAGTAACAACATCAGTCGCAGCTTGGCCATGTTGTGCCGGCCTGTCTGCCTGGACTAGATAACCGGAATATTTCAGGCTTCGGATATTGGTGGACGTTGCAAAGTTGTTGAAAAGATAGCCAAGAATGGATGAAATTTCGAAGGGAACTCTTGATATGGATCAACAGCAATGTCACAGGTGATGGTGTCTCTTGAGCAGGCTTGATCAGGCGCTGTGCTACGGAGCTGACGGCTCAGGCATAAAGAGACTTGACAATAACAGCTATCCTGTTAGACTGCGTGTGCCTCCTTTGTGCTTTTTTCTTGGTTTAAAAGATGGTACAATGATATAACACGTACGGCAGGAAATGGAATAACGACGGAGGACAGGCCAACTTGACGTTGTCTGCTCTGTCTTCAAACGGACACTGTGGTATAAGAGAACCGTCCAGGATTTTTGCGGGGTAGATGCTGATTGGCTCTTGGCCAATCGATCCCGCGCTTACCTACTCTTTATTAAGCGCCACAAGCGCGAAATCAAGCTCTTCGTCACGTGACAGTTGTCATGGCTCCGATGGAGCTTTGAGAGCTGTGGCCCGCAGGAGCAGGCTAGAGCGGGCTTGCGAAGAGGGCGGCCGAGCCAAGCATTGGCAAATAGTCGCTCACCACCGTTCCGTCGCACCCTCCGTAGGCGGCTCTGCTAGCTTTGCAGGACCGAACGATTTTCCAGAAATTGACAGCGAGACTGTCAGCTTTGCCTTGGGCGCAATCTCGGCAGGCCCTGCGAAGAAAAGAGGGGGTTTCTTGAGGCCTTGGAACTTGACCAGCTCTGAGCCGAGCGGGACCCGACCTCGAGTCTCGATCGAATCAACCCGCTGCGTCGATTGTCGCCACTGCAATTTGTCGGGGCGCCCGCCCACAGCCCACCAGCGCATCGATCCCGACAGCTAGACCACCACCCCGTGGACTTCGACATGTTGGCCCTTCGGCAGAGGGCAGCATTGCTTGCCCGGCGAGTTCGCCCGACCGTTGTTCCTCGCAACGCGAGAACCTATGCTTCGTCCCATGATCACGACCACCATGACCACCATCACGACCACGGACACAACGTCGAGGAGCCGCTTGGTGTACGCCCCCCCCCCCCC
>Ga0065720_1020007_pt1 | contig 17850 bp, 16 predicted proteins | sample Thericmetagenome_FD_59107 | JGI IMG/M metagenome (GOLD analysis project Ga0065720, IMG submission 59107) | Thermophilic microbial communities from the Joint Bioenergy Institute, California, USA of rice/straw/compost enrichment - eDNA_2 v2... | ecosystem: Engineered > Solid waste > Grass >...
AAAAAAAAAGGGGGGGGGGGGGACGCCGTACCATTAACCGCAGCAGTCAATGAGCACGGACCCTCATCATAAGTGAGACAATGGTGCTTGTATTTTCGAGTTGGTCTTTTCAACAGGAAGGTGAGTGTTTTGTCATTGTGGTTTGAAGTCGTTGTCAATCGAGACGCGGTTTGATATAATGCAATATTCCAATGCCATGTATTTTTCCCAAGTCCTGCTGTCCGAGCTCGGGAGCATACTCGACATGACGGAACCGTAAGACACTATCAATGGGCAGGCAGGTTTTCGTTTCGCCAGAGTCCCATTGATCAAGCCAAGATGTCTCCTGATCGCATTTACGGGCAGGATGCTCTAGGTTCTGAACATTGCTTGTTGTCTCAAGAGTGAGGAGTACGGGGTGCTTGGTACGACTTCAAAGTGCTGAAGCCAATGCTACACTTTCTGATCTTCCAGAACGTAGGATCGAACACTCCTCAAAAAGCTTTCCAGGTACCATCGACATGCCGGAATTATGACTTCGCAGTTTCGATGACACCTACTGTAACTCCACGCTTGGACATAGACGAGCCCAGCCCTTAGCGATTGGTAACCAGTCAAGTCGCCCAATTTATTGTCCGAATCCGACGGATTTTGACTGCAAACTGGTAGGCTGGCGTTGCTCCGACATCGTGTGCGGGTTCTCGATCGCCGGCTCATCAGCCAGCCAATCAGCCAAAAATTCTGTGCAATGAACCGGTCACCAGTGAGACCTCCAGAGCGGAGTGCCCCATACCACTTGCGGGGGCAAGTTGATCAAGAACGCCAATTGGAAGACACCGAAAGGAGTTAAGGTGCATGTAGGTAATGCTTATTGCCTTGAATCATCGGCATGTGATATCATTCAGTCAGATCCCCGCCAGAAGCTCGGGTGAGTTGCATGTAGATGAGGGCTGCCTGTTGGTTATTGTCATCTTGCCACCACTCCCGGGTCGCATGGGATATAGCACAGACCGCGAATATCCGGCAGGCTATAGAGGGGGGGCATAAAGTAGTCGAGAGCAGATGCCCCATTGGTGTTGTTTGTTGAAAAGGATCATGGCAACTGGCTAGGCAACTGGATTTTCGGGATGTGTGGGATGATGCCACGGTAGGTTTCTGGGCAAGAGATGGAAAAAACAAAGGACCTTTGTGCTTGACCCGAAAACAGAGCTCTGTAATAACGCAGTAAACACGCAGATATTGCCTGCACCCCGTAAACTTGAAGCCCTGGTGGCCATTAATAAGAGGGCACAGCTATGTGGTAGGACCGGTTCCACCGTGTTGGGTTGGGCTCTCGTTGGCTGTCTGTGACCGGCTAACCGATTGTTGGCAAGTGCGCTCGATGCAGATATTGGTCGATTTAATCAGAAAGTTCCTGAGATCCTGCAGAAACTTTACCCAAATGCAAGCGAGTTGATCAAAGGTGGTTGCTTGTTATATATCTCGGGCAATGAATCCCAGTAACTTCTGTGTTGTGTGAAACTCCCTGTGTAGGAGATATCTTCCATAGCTTCAATGTTTGAAGGTCGTAAGGCTGAAAAAAAAAATAGTTTGACTGGACTCCATGTTGGATGGAGGGGCTCAGTCCTCGTGGCGGGGCTCTCATGCGGCCCGTTCAGAGCCTCGCGTTCTGCCCAATAAAATTTTCCAATCGCGATAAAGCAATCTTGAACCGCCCTCACAATCACCGATGATCGAACTCTAATACTCGCCATCACGGATCAAAAGAAACGGCATCGCATACGGCTTGCATCAGATCTCATTTTCAATATGGGCCCCAAGTCAAAGTCAAAGAAAGAGGAGCCGGTCGAGCCCGGGTCGGATGTTGTGATGGAGGATGAGCCGACCTCTGCTCAGCCCGAGAGCAGGGATGATATGTCGGTGGATCAGAACGAAGATGAAGATATTGATGATTTCGAGGAGGAGGAAGAAGAGGAGGAGGTTCAAAGAGTGAGACTGGTATGTTAGCATTTCTCATGGCCTCGTTGTTAGATGAATTCTGACATGGCTTGTCACAGCTGCCCGGCTCAACGCCTACCGCGGCCTCATTCGAGTTTTTGAATGAGGGCCACACACTCGGCAACGCTCTGAGCTACATCATCAACAGGAAGTGCGTGACCGCCAGTTCGATCTAACTAAGTGGTTCTATGCATACTGACTGGCAGGTCAGTCCTGATGTCGAGTTCTGCGCATATGCCATTCCTCATCCGTCTGAGAACAAAATGAACGTCAGAATCCAGACTTTCGGTGAGTTCGCTCTCCTACAAGCAAAAAGAGCCTTGTCTAATCCCATCCAGAGGGCTCTGGCACTACAGCCATTCAGGCTTTGGAAAAGGGGTTGCGCGATCTGCAAGACCTCTGCGATGTCGTGACAGACAAGTTTATCGAGGCTCGGGAAAAGTTCATGGCTACCAAGGGGTCTTCATCTTCTTAAAATCTCAAATTCTGGGGTTTGGGAATGGAATGGCGTTTTCGGCGTGGTTTGGTTTAGGTTATGTATAGAGGAGAAATCTGCGGGACGGGGTATGTAATCAACGGCCTGCATTGCACAGACAGAAATCATATAGTGGTGGTCTTGAGGAACATTTTCTTTGTTGCATTTTTATATACATATTGATAAAGGGATATCGTGCAGCAAGTTAGTTGCGTCCCTAGTGTCGTGTAAGCACAACAACTCTCCGGAGACTCCCCATAGAGTTGACGTACCTCCAGAAAGCCAGTGATGAAGTTGGACGGCAGCCTCTTTTCGCCTCTGAAGTGCTCCTCCTTGAAGAATGCCATAACGTGGCTTTGCTGACGCCAGAAGTTCATAGTTTCCTACAAGAAGCAAGCATTAGTCTTCATGCTCAAGCCTGCCCCTCTACCCCGCGGTCCTGGATCGCCTCCATGATGCCCCCACCACTCCCCAAAAATTTTTGAGTCTTTCTCTTGCATGGAGCGCTTACTTGGAAGTCGGCATTGCTCTGCTGGAGAAGGACATCCACGACGTTTAGCTTGTTGACATAGCGGTGCCGCTCGAACTCTTGCCTGATACGGGTCCGGATGTGCGAGACAGGGAACGGGATCGAGTACATAGTTTGGATCTCCGGAGCCTGGGGGAAGACGCAGGGTTAGCGCCAGTTCTGTAGGTCGTCCTATGGCCTCCTGTCGAGCTCAAAGTCTCCTCGTACCGCCCGGATCCAGGCACGATATGCCGCAATCACTCGTTGCTTCGCATCGGCCCAGTTGCGCGCTGCGGGGTTTGTCAGTGGATGGTTGGTCACTGAGATCCAATGGTAGTGGATACTCACATTGCCGCACAGTCACGGCAAACTTGGTGGGTTGGACTGCCATCGCGGCCGGAAAGATCAGTTGTTGCTCGATCGGCTGGAGCTCAGGGTCGTGATGCTGATTCCAGCTCGAACGTCCCGATGATGCCAAAGCTCGGGCCACCCGCGTTGTGTGAACAGAGTCCAGGCCCCACCTACTGCGGAGGAAAGAGTGCTTAGTCAGCCATCTTGCCAAGAGTTCGAGAACAACATCCAGCCGCGACCACAAAGCTGGGCGTCCACATTCCCTGGAACTTATCACCACTTCCTCCAATCTGCAAACTCTCAACCACAAAGATAAACGTTGCCGTTACTTGCAGGATATACTTCTGACTCCATCAGCAGAGGTATCAAATCCCTCCAACAAAGAGCCAGCACATCGCGCCAACAAAAAACACCACTTCCATGCCAGCGATCCGCCCCGCTTCCAAGCGCAAGCCGCCGCCGGACGGCTTTAGCGACATTGAAGAGGACCTACTCATCTTCGCCAACAAAATGAAGGATGCGCAAAACACACCGACAGACAACATCCCTAAGCACCAGGCGCAATGGCCCATCTTCCAGATAGCCCACCAGCGCAGCCGCTATGTGTACGAGTTATATTACCAGAAGCAAGCTATCAGCAAGCAGCTGTACGACTGGCTGCTCAAGAACGGCTATGCCGACGCTATGCTGATCGCCAAGTGGAAAAAGCAGGGCTACGAGAAGCTCTGCTGTCTGCGTTGTATCCAGACCAAGGAGACAAACTTCAACTCAACCTGCATTTGCCGCGTCCCGAGGGCCCAGCTCAAGGAGGACCAGGACATACAATGTGTCAACTGCGGATGCAGAGGGTGTGCATCGACTGATTGATTTCGCTTCTTTCTAGTTTGGTTTCATTGGCACTTGGAGAATGATCTCATTTAATGGCGTCTTTGGAATGTAAGGTCCATCCAGCAGGCATGTTTCTACGTAGAAATGCTTACTGAGCTAGGGAATGACATGGGAAGGTATATACAACGAAAATAACTCGTGAATTATGATTAGTCGTTGCTCAAGACTACTGCGTCAGAGCACGGGCATATCATCCAGTATGTACTGCTACCAAGCCTTTCTATGCCTTCCTGTACTTATGTCCAATGCTCATGCTGTTTTTCGCTGAAAGTTTTCTTGGTTTCTTAAGGGCAAAATGGGTCACTGTTTGGCGAACCCTGGCCTCTTACCACGTCCAAACCGGACGCTCATGGGCACAAACTGGAGTGCTGACATGGCGGTGGAGAGATCTTCCATCTCCTGGTCTGGCTTCTCTTCCATGGGCAAGTCCTGCTTCTGGTCCTGATTCTGCTGAGAACCGCCGGCCCCGTTGTCGGGCCTCGTACCTTGCTGGTTCGTTGAAGTCGTGGGAGTTACTACGGTCCTTGACTTCTGTGGTTCGTGACCTTTGATGCGTGACGGCTCTATCTTAGGTCGAGGCTTGCCAGTCCCTCCATGTTTCGGACGCCGTTCTTTGTCTAGCAACAGCGACCACCGCCCGTCGATGCCATCCCGCGTCACCGCGAAGAAGTAGTTCTTTGGGTACATGTGCTTGTCGATCAAATGCAGTCTGCGTTTCTGTGGTGTACTGCACTTCTTTTCACAGCCCTCGACGAAGCATGAATACTGGAGTAGGCAGTTAGAGCTGCGACTAGCAGACAGTAAGAGCTATGTGGCTTCGGTGACTTACTGTCTTCTCACCCCGTTCTCTTTTTACCATGGCAAACGAGTCGTGCATCTCCTCGATGTGCACATTGAGTAGATGCGCGGTGGGGAAGTTCTTTTGGCACTCAAGGCAGCGGTTCGTGTGCTGTTCCCGATAATGTGTTTCGTACTCATCGTATGAAGCGAAGACTAGGTGCTCTCTGTGGGGTGGCAGCGCGCAAACCATGCTCATGCCCCTACTGTTGTATTCAGACAGGTCGAGCTCCGTGATCTTGGCAGCACGCGGTGTATCACCGTTGTTGCTGGCCACTGTCTTTCGGTCATTTGGTCCATTTATAGATCTATTCACAACTTCTTGCTGGGTTGGTAATAGCTCTTCCTCAGGCTCCCTTGTACGCTTCATCTTTTATGCTGATTGCTGGGAGCTGAAGTGAAATGATCTAATTGCCTGGAGGTTCCGAGATTCCAGTCGGATGTTGAGCGTTGTACTTTGTACCTCTAGCACAAGCGCTCTTGTGCTTGAATGCTAGGCAGGCTCAGACAAGGTCGTGTCTACCTAGGTAGTCTAGACAGTGTAAGGCGCAGCGTTCCGAAGTTTGACGTTCGGTTCGGTTTAGGTGAGTTGAGGTGAAGCGTAATCGGGTAGGAAGCTCAGAATAGGGAAACAAGAAACCACACTTGAAAGGTTGAATTGTAAGTTGTTGAAGTTGCGTTTTGGGGTTAACCATCCCATGTAGGCTGTAAGCACATGGTTTGACGATCGGTCTTCAAGGTTCTCGCGATGAAAGCAGAGACAAGCCCAAGCTCCAAGTCGAACCGGGCCGCTGGTCGCCGCCGGTAAACGCCAAGCAGGATACCCCAGAAACACCTTCTCCGGTACTTGGCAGAAGTCTTGGCAGCTTCAGATGTTCTGATTGGCCTACAACAGATCACCGTCGGAGCTGTTTGACGGCCGTTTTGCCCCAGTTTCCGTGTTTTGCTCCGCACTGACGTAGGAAACGGATTGTCAATCTTAAGGGGCTCTTGGGCAGCACACCTCCCCTATGGGAAAATACAAAACTCGTAGCATAACAATTTTGAATTTCAAAATGCCCATCCATGGTCTCGTCAGACTGTGTCGCTATCGTCTATTCTGAACTTCATTGGACTAAGGTTCTCACTGAAACTACAACTGGACTACGAAGAAACAGACTGTATGGCATTCTGTTTGTTTGAACTTCCAAGTTACCTAAGTTCTCATTGAATTTGAAAATCTCCCAGATAACTGGCCATCTGCATTTCGCCGACGGCCACGTAAATGTACGATGATCAACTCGACAATGGACGTGGTGTCTGTCTGATCCCATAGACTCCCGATAGACTCCCGGATAGCGATTGCCGCATTAACAGATATGGTTGTAACAATTAGCAGCTCTTCTCTCTACGATCGATCAAATCAAGTCGAGTGCGCTGCGATAGCCTTGCATAACAAACGCATGACTAATGGTCGATGCCGCAGCATTCGTTTCCTGAGTCCTTCGAAGGGACCTCATTTCCATCTCCCTGATCTGCCGCTGCAGGTCGCTATCCATCCCGACTCCCAAGTTGTTAGACATCATGCTAAGAAGATTACCAAGGTTAAGAAGCGCATGTATAGAGTTCTGGTCTGGCGCTGCCGGTCCTACCGGTTTGCTCTCAGCAAGGGAGTTTTTAAAGAAAGCCCAGCAACCATAGTGATAGGCCATGGAGAGAAACAGAAAATACCAGCGATAATGGGTCGCACGAGGATGCAAACTGCAACCCTTTTCGTACGGACGCACATTGATTTGCTTGAAGTGAGAAGAAAAGCCACGTGGTTGAATGAAGCCTGCAAAGCATGCTGGGCAAATTTGAAATGGATCATTGGTCGGGTTCTCAACAACAGTGTACATTGTGTTCCCTGTAAACTTCTCGGCCGAGCAGGGTGGACTTGTGATGATGATGCGAGCACTGCGCTCAAATAGTTCCCAAGATCTGCGCCCTCGTGCAAACTGGAACGGGACGGTCATGCACCAATATTGATCTGCAAAATAGCACATCTGGTGCTGATTGTTGTCTTGGGCGTCATCGCGGACGAACTTATCGTGGAAAACGGCGAGAGAAACATATTTGTAGTAGCAGTTCTCACAGATCGTCAACCCAGGTACCTGTGGTGCGATATACCAATTTCCAGTGTACTTGGTACGTGGATCGAGGGAGGGACAGGGATGGGACAACGCAGTTCTCCAGCTCTGAATTGCTTGACAGAACTGGCTAAGCCCTTCCGGTTGAGGCTTCTTACTGAAAATGAGAGTGGCACGCTGATTAAACGGATCCGAGAGGTCGCAGAAGAACCTATGTGGCAGGAATCGAGGGTGAAAGTGTTCAGTCACAGCTGGTAGAGCAAGAATAATGTCTTCATAGCAGGCTGAGCAAACCCCGAAATCAGATGGCATTCCTGGGTGATTTATGATATACCAAAACTTCGCTGTCTCGGTCTTCCCTTCACACTCTGGGATGGTGGAGCGGCGAACAAGAAAATCGATGACCGGCTGATAGTCTTGTGTCTGACGTGCTTTGGGAAAGAAGAGACAAAGTGAGACGGGGCGAAGATATCGAGAAGTTACAAGGCTTCAACTTCATCTCCTGTGTAAATTGAAGTGACAGGACTAGAAGCGGGTCCGTGTCGGCAAGAGTCGCTAAGCACTGAGGGCAGATGAGGAACTCGGGAGCCGCAGGGTGATAAGCGAAGCGGGCTGGTGCTACTGGACTTTTACCGACACAATCTTGTAACTTCCCATCCCCATCATCGCGAATTACACGATCTTTGATATAGGGATGATAGTCATCCTTCGGTCGGAAAGCTGTGTACCATGGACTCGAGGGCATGGATTGAATCTGGCTTTGCTGGGTCTGTGTAGAGGCAGCAGGATGTGTTGAAGCGGACTGAGAATTCATCTGCGGCAGGTGTGGCGCGGCAATCGGTTGGGGCCACGTCTGTTGATGGCCAGAACTAATAGGCTGAGGCTGAGAGGAATGAGTTTGAGTGCCAATGTTGGAAGTTGTTGGGGTGGTATTGCTGGAGCATGACTGTGAGAAATGACACTGCTGCTGCGATGGCGGTGCTTGTAAGGGAGCAAACAAATTCTGTGTCGAACGCTGATTAGCAGACACGCCAGGTTGATAAGGCTGATATGCCGGAGGGTGCGAGACATTGTTTGAAACTGAGGAGTTGGCAGCAGTGGGAGAATGTTTTTGAGGTTGTGACGATGAAGGAGCTGCTTGATTACTCGCGAAGTTAGGTCGGTAAGGTTTATAGGCCTGGGTTTGGGGTTGACTGGTTGGAACTTCGGAATTGGTAGTGGCAGAATGCTTTGGGGATGGTGTAGGAGATGCTGGAGAAGTAACAGACAGGTTGTTTTGTGGTTGCTGATAGCCAGGAGATGCAGATGAGGACTGATGTGTTACAGGAGGCTGGTAGCCCTGAGTCTGCGTTTGACTAATCGGAACCCTAGAGTTGGCAGCGGCTGAGGTGTACACTTGGGGAGGTGTCGGTGATGATGGAGATGGGACAGACAAGTTATTTTGTGGGTGTCGATAGCCAGCAGTTGTGGATGAGGGCTGATGTGTTACAGCCGTAATCCCATTGCCAAAAACGGCGGAGCTCGTGTTCAGGTACTGCTGAATCGATGGAGAAGACTGCCCTTGGGGCGGAGAGGTTGGCGGCGACGAAAGGTGAACGGCGTGAACTTGGCTCTGCTGGTAGTAGCCGGCGCCTTGAGATTGGGACTGGTATGCTGGGGATTGATATGTTGGCGCCAGGGACCCAGAGTTGGGAGTTCCGCTGAAGGAGTTATTAACATATGGTTGAGAGGACTGAGTATCGCCTTGGTATGTTAGGGGAACGGTTTGACTCTGACCGTGCTGTTGATATCCAGAGCCGGCTGGTCCAGGTTGATAATTCGGGGACTGATACACTGAAGTTTCAGTTCCAGGAAATTCAGGATTGGGCACTGTTGGTTGAGGACTGCTGGGATAAGCTTGAAACTGAGAGGGCTGAGATTGGCCTTGGGATGGAGGTGGTCGGCTTGGGGATGGTGTTGCTAATGTGTTAGCCAGCTCTACGGCTAGACCACCGACAACATGAATAAACTGCTTTGTCAAGCCCATTTATGTAAGTATGCGTCAGCGGTAGAGAGGATCTCAAGAAGTGCATCAAGAGACAAGCATCTCTCTGGGTTTCAAATCCCAAAACCAAGAAAGACAAAAGGGTGCTGAGCCATTCTTTTATGTTTGCCTGTCGCAGAGATCGTGACCTGCTGGCTTATAGACTAACGCCTGGCTGGAAAGCCAAGCTATGGGAGTCGATATCATCATGCTGAAGATTCCAAGAGCTAAGATGCAGGTTTTCAATAGTGAATGAAAGCGGGCACTATGATCATGATCACAGAGCTGAGTGTTTCAGAGTGCGCCTACTCGGCCTGTATACCTTGACGGGTCATGAGGCTGGGTGGCTTACAGCGTTGTGTCACCATCTTTGTATGGTTTACGTAGCGTTACCATGTAGTTCCATTTTCAAGACAAACAAGAAACGGGGACATAGGTAAGTACCGTTTGGCACCCTGATTAAGTATTTCCGTTTTTGACCGTTGCATATGAGGCCCACAACAGCGCAGTGTTTGTGGTCCGTGCGAAAAAGCACAGCAGCCCGCGGACACAGCAGTCGCTGGCCCAATGCCGTGCCTTGGTGGAGGGGGACTGCGAACCGCCCGTGTACTGCATCATTTTTTGAGAAACTCCCGCGCGCTCCGGGTGCTTGATAGGTTCCGTTTCGCTGCGCATCGTGGGATTGCGCACTCGTCGTGTCGGCAGCAACGCATCCCCATCCCCGGACGCTTTCGCCCCTCATCTCAACAGGTCGCAGGTCTTAGGGCTTGTGACTGCGTCGTCTGTCCGACTCCTGGTCCTCGTCATCATCATCGTTCGAGCTTCGAATTTCGAACTTCGCATTTCGAAACCTCGAACCTTCGGACCTCGGAGACGCCGCCTGCTGCCCCTGCTGCTCGCTGCTCGTCGTCATTCCCAGCGCTCGACTGCGTCTCTGCGACTCCGTCCTCCAATGTGCTCTCCGTCGGACGTCAATCTGCGACTGCTAGCCTCAAGCCGGAGCGCGCCTCCTCCTCGCAGTCTCGTCTTCACTCGCCAGCCAAACTATGGACCACGGGCATACCTTTGGTGCATGGACAATTTCCCGTGAGCTGCGGTCTTGAGTGCTGGCAACGCCATCCGAATCTATCACATGCTTTTTCGCACATTTTGTTCTTGAAACCTATCTAAAGCGCATTGTTCGCACATTGCTGCCTCATTCGCCCTTTTCTGGCGCATTTCCTTCCCTTAGTTCAAGTGGGGTCTGTTTAGATACAACACCGTTCACCGTACTCATGGCTTCGACCTCGAGAACCGCTGAGAGCACGAGGGTGCCTGCTGGTACTGCTGCGACAGTGCCAGTAGCCCCAAAAACACCAGCAGCAGAGGCCAGGATGCCATCCATCGACGACATTTGGAAGTGCGTGGTGATCCATTTAGTTGAGACCTGGGCCGCTGAATTTCTAGGATCCTGAGCACCTGCTGACCAGTTGACTTGCGCAGGCGTGCTCAAAAGCTCCGTGCTTCCCTCAAGAAGGAGATTGACCATATCCAAGCTGAGGGACACGATGGAAACCTTCTACAACGCTTCGAAAGGCTGGAAGAGCTGCTGGCTAAGTGAGTTGGCGTGCTGCTGCTCTTCGAAAACTTTCCACCTGTTAACACCGAGGATAGTTACCGTCTTCGCTGCATTGAAGTCATCTGGCTCGACATTCGAGCGGCCAATTCGAAAGGCGCCGAGGACACCTTGTGGGCTGCTCACCGGATGGTGATTGGCGCCTATAGGCGAGCACTCGGTAAGTTAACTTCCCACGAGCAGGTGCTCAAACGGAAGTTGGAACGCGCATTCGCATCCTCCCTTAAAACAGCGCAGTTCTTTTACAAGGGCTATTTGCAGCGGATTGATGCCCGGTATGAAGTCAAGGATCTTCGACGCATTGTGCGCAAGGCTGGCGTTGAGGAGATGGCCCCGGAAGCGTCCAAGATCGACCCCGCGGCAGCTCAGATAGAGGATATCGTCAGGTCGTCCTGCCACAATACGCTCACATACTTGGGAGATTTGGCAAGATACCGTGCGCAGCTGCACCCGAAGTTCCCTAAATTTGACAACGCTCTAGCCTACTATGGCCTCGCCATCGACCTGATACCCGAATCTGGATTCGCGCATCACCAATGCGCGGCGATATTCACCGAGTTGAAGGATTACTTGCAAGTCCTCTATCACCTATATCGCTCCCTGGCCTGCGAGAAACCACATCCCAACGCTAAGAAGAACCTTGAGGTGGTCTTCAACACCATCCGAGGGCTGGAAGCTACGGATGCCAAGAATGCCTTGGTTCACTGGTTTCTTAAACTCCACGCCTCATACTATGAGGGCAAGGAGTTTACCAGGCGCAAGGCACTCGAACAGGAGGTGGACAATCGCATGTCCATGGCCCTCAAGGCAGGGACTGGTCTTGACTCCGATGACACTCTGCTCAAGATGGTCCTAATCAACATATGCTCCTGTGTTACTGCGCACAATAGCAACCTCGGTAAGACTGTTCTGTCCGCATGCTTGCGAGATGTCATTCCTAACCACATATTAGCAAACTGGTCCGAAGAAGGCTCCCGAACTTATGGGTTCATTCTCCTCTTGAATGTTCGAATGATCCAGGCAATCGCGCACGTGCTGGGTCTTGAGATCACCGACCTACTCGAGCGTAATCGGGAGACCCCTCCCACGAAGGATGGTACCACAGATACCCAGCGGCCGGAAACCTTGTTCACGGCTGCATTCAAGCGGGTTTTGTTGCTCCTCCGGGTGTATATGGCTTGGCTTTGCTCGTACGGTGCTGAACTTGTCGAGTTCCAGGCTTACCTGGCTCCGCACTTTGGTACCATGTGCACCACACTGAGCAACACACTCACGCTTCTCTTCGAGCTTCTTGCAAGCAACCTGGAGCTCGGAAAGCCAGTGTCATGGAGATTTCCAGAAGACGAGATGACCATGAGCATCAAGTGCCTGAATGGGCCACACCTTCGCGATGGCTGCCAGCTGTATTACGACGCCTTCACACGCCAGCCGAAACCTCGCCGCGAAGATGTTCCCAGCGATAATGCAACAGACGACGACGTTATTTTTACCCGCATTCTCGATGTCGTGTGCTGCACTCTGGCCCTGTCCGACACGGGGTCAAGGTTCCCTTTCAATACGTCGACAATGATAAAGGACTCGCGCCAGCACACTACCGTCGTGTACCTGGCTGAGGGGAAGCCTGTTCCTGCAGCTACAGCACAAGCACAGAATGCACTACCTGCCACTGCAGCTGCCGGACCAGTTCCGATTCCTGCTGCTACAGTGCCAGCTGCTGTGCCTGTCTCTCTGGTACCAACTTCCCTGACAGCATCCGCGCCTCCGGTTCAGCATCCGATCCCCTCCAATGTTGCGACACCTGCGGCAACACAGCCAGTCGCTCCCAATACAGCCCGGCTAACTCCCGCGCGGCTAGCGGTGCCTCCAAGTCCCGCCAGGTCTTCCAAGTCTAATGAGCTTTCGGAGGACGCGGAGTTTTACGGACCTAATCTAAGAACTTCCTCAACTCCTGTTGGGAACCCTGCTGCCGCTGTTGCAGCCCAGTACGCTCAACTGTCGCAGGCTGTGGCCTCGGCTAAGACGCCTAAGCCAGCCCCTGTCGTATCGGAATACCCTATCGAGAACCAGCTCTTTCAAATCCTCAACGATTTTTTGGCTCCTCCTGAGACCGCTCGCAAGTCTCAGCCGCAGACACCGAGCCATGTGTCTGCACAGACAAACCCATACACGTATGCTTCCGTGACCACGGCAGAAGAGCCACCAAAAAGCCCACCGCCAGGCACTTCTGGCGCCAAGCCGTTTCCAACACTCCCTTGGAACTTTATTATAAACCCGGAACCTGTTGGATCGGTTATGCCTGGCTTTTCGCGACCGGCCAGCTCAGCTCATTCTCTTTCGCATGCGACACATGTGCGAAACGGCAGTCGGGGGTCTCCAGGCGACCTATCGTCATCTTCCCCTCAGTTCGGCACTGCAGTACCAAGCAACGGCCGCAGCAGTCAATCTCTCCAAACATATGCAAACATCTACGGTAGTCGGTCGACTTGGATATCCTACCAGCCTAACCAGCATCAACTCTTGGCGTCCAATGACCTGGCAGCAATTCCCAGTGCTGCTCCCCGCCAAAATCCTTGGGATGCTGCGGTCATCTCCTTCCGCACAGACACAAGCCAGCAAGGAGGAACCCATTACGCTGTGGCTTCTTCCTCAGACCGTGCCGTACCACCGAGCTCGTCCTTCTCTAATCTCGACTTATCTAGCAGCTCATCCAGCCTCCCTCCGGTGAACAGCTCTTGGGGCCTGCCAACAGCTCAGCAACAGCAGCGGAATGCTTCGCAAGGCATGACTGGGGCCGAGTCGTTGGCTACGCAGTACGCTCTGCGCTCCCGCCCATCCGAGGAGCAGTACCGGTGGGAACATAGTTTGGGTATCGGGGCTGATGGTACTTCGACCCCGGCAGGAAGGGCGTGGGCGCATGCCCGGACCACGAGTTCGGAAAATCCTCTTTTTCGGGGAACGACCGGGGGTAGTTGAAGACGGGAACTTTTGAAACGTAACAAAATTTTACCAGTTATAAGATGGAGACTGACATTCAACCTGGGGAATCCACTCCCTGAATAACAAACGCAACGCCGAGTCCGGTTTTTTTGCTTCGCTCTTTTGGGCTTTGTTGCAGCACACTTCGAGCAGGATGTCCAACTGATGGCACAGGAGGACTGGACTCAAAGGAAGAGGTTGCAAAGAAGGCCCCAGATCATGACTTTCAGGAAGCCGCGTAAGCAATTTTTGCGTGGCGAGGAAGTGGAGGTCAAGATCGATCGAGACTGCCAGTGTCTCATTTTTTTTTTCTTTTTGCCTTCGTGGCCCAAGCGAAAGGGTGTTTTCTGCTCGCAACAACAGGGAAGCAGATTATTAAACCACAATCGATTACTGCTTTCTTTGACTGACACGCCCAAGTTGATGTGACACTTGACACCTCCCAAACAAAATACTTGATGTGTGCCGTTGTTGAAACATTTAGCTCTACATTACCCACCATCCCTCCCTCATTGCTTTTTAGTTTTTGGATGTTCCTCCCTCCTGACTAGGTCCCGTACACCTTCCAACGCCCTTAACCCCGTGGCTCTATCTTGCAAAACACAAAGAATGTTGAGATCCGTCACTTATTCCTTATATATTGGTTGCATCTACTGCCTGGGGGTATAGGTCTGCTTAGGGAAGGGGTACCTACAAAGTCTTGGTTAGCTGATCTGTCTCAAGTGAGATATATAATAACAGAAAAACTTACGAAGGACCCAGCTCCCGGATGCTCAGCCGCGCCAGCCACTGGCCCATGTCAATGCAATCGGCCAGCGGGCGGCCCTCGACGATACCAGCGCACAGGCCGCCGGCGAAGGCATCGCCAGCGCCGTTGGTGTCACAGATCTCCTCCTTGGGAATCTCGTGGACAGGGTACTCCTTAACCTCGTCCTCGCCCTGGACAGCAACGATGGTTGGCTCAGTGCCATGGGTAATGATGGCCACGCGCTTGCGCTGAGGGTTTGCCTTGGGAAGGTTGGCCAGCGCCTTGGCGATCTCCTTGAGGTCCGTGGTGCCCAAGCCATGCGACTCGGCGTAGGCGGCGGCTTCCGTCTCGTTGCCGATCACATAGTCCCAGTAGGGCGCGGTCTCGTCCAGTGGGTCCTTGAAGAACTGCGGGATGAAGGGTGCCGCAAGGGACAGGATGAAAATCTTGTTTTTGGCGGCCGCCTCCTTGGCGAGCTCCATAATCGCGGGCGGGCAGACTGAAAACTTGTTAGTTAGTCTGTAGAATCTTGAAGAGAAACTAACAGGGCACGTCTAGTGCTCACCAGTCAGGTGGTAGCCACCGACATAGTAGACCTCGGCGTTCTCAACAAGAGCCCAGATGTCCGGGCGCTTGAGGTGCTCCAGGTCATAGTGATTGGCGGCGCCCAGGTCAGTGACCATGGAGCGGTTGTGACCAGTGATGACGACGCCGCAGCGGCCGGTAGGGATCTTGGGGTCGACGCGGTACTCGACGCGCAGGCCAGCCTCGTCGCATGTCTTGCGCAGGATGGCAGCATACTTATCGTCACCAGCACCGCCAATGTAGACGACGCTGTTGGGCGGTAGGATGTACTGCGCGCCACGGGCCGTGTTCTGGGCGGCACCACCGGCGATCAGCTTGGCGTCGTAGTTGTTGAGGAGTTCCTCATAGATGGGCAGGTGCTTCTCCTCAGCCAAAATGGCATCATTGGCCTTAAGCCCGTACTTCTCGAGCAGAGCCTCGTTGCCGAAGGCCTGGATATCTAGTGAGGTGGTGGCATGTTTATGTTAGTCGGCATCGGCAAAGAGGATGCGCAATAGGAAAAAAAAAACGAAGCTTCTTGTTGCCGAGTGACTCAAAATATCGCATTATTTACGTACCAAGGAGAGGGTTCTCTAGGCAGAGAAGTCTGTATTGCTTTGTAGACGCCATTGTGCTGAGCCGGCGGATGTGCTGTGGTGTAGTCGAGGCTGAGATTCGAGAGCAGAAAGGATTGATGCCCCTCGATCGCACAGCGCCAGTCCATAAGCAGAGGCGGGGCAGCAAATAGGTGGTGGGGTTGCTTGCGATTCGTCCGCCATCGGACAGTTCCCCTTTCGAGGAATAGGACTTGGCAAGCCCTAGGGACAAGGGCTTGGCATTGGCAACGACGGACCTCAGATTCGCTGACCCTGCGCGATACATTTCTCGAAGAAACTCCGGATAGAGGATAACTAACGGATGGAAATAATTAAAGGGAGACCATATCACAAGGTCAGAAGTTATGGAACTTGGATGGATGCAGAAGTCCGGTTCCCGACCCCTCACATCCCCAATATATATCCATAACATCCAGAGACTACCCAGGATGGAACGCAGGACTCGGTTGACAGCTTGACGTCAGGAGAATGGGCCAGGATGGACTGATCATTCGCCCCGACCTCTCATCATGCATGCCCCTCTCTTCCCGGCTTTCACAGGCTCACTTCCCTTACCGTGTTCCCATCACACCACATATCCATTGCATCCTACCTCTTACTGAATCACACAGGGCAAATGCCGGACAAATCATGGCTCGCTCAGGGGCGTAGCCGGTAGACCTGAGCTGTCCCAGAATTGAAGGAGCGCCCACTTTCATTCTCTCCCAAGAGTGTTCTTCTTGACTGCATGGCCTCGCCAGCCTTTGGCTTTCCCTGCGGCCCTTGATTCCCGAGGATCGCCCCGAGTATGCTGCCCCATCCACAAGCCCCGGGCCGTACCGCTTTTGGGAATCCTTATATTCATTCACGGCCAAATGCTCGTAAGAAAGAGCAAGTCTCCCGTCCGCCTTCGCAGTCCCATAACTACAAAGCAGCAAAAGACCAATGCAATCCGATGAACCCCTTGCCCAGATGAAGAACCATGATGAAAGCCTTTACTCCTTCGTCTTCTGGGTACCACGCAGCAGACCCGTCCTCCGCGCAGCAATGAGACCCGCCTTCTGACCCTGGGCGGCGTACCGCGAGATGGTCGACGCCTTACCAATGTGTTGATGGTTACCCTGTAGCACCATGTCAGATCCATAACTTTCCAAATATTCATTGCAGAAACAGCACTTACACCACCGTGAGGATGGTCAACAGGGTTCATGGCCACACCACGAGTCTTGGGCCAGCGGTTGCGCTTGACAGCGAACTTGTGCTTGGCACGAGAAGCCTTCAGGAGAGGCTTGTCGGTCCTGCCACCACCGGCGACGATACCGATCATACCACGAGAGCTGCTAGGGACGACCTTCTTGGCGCCGGACGGGAGCTTGATGCGGGTCTTGCCCTCATCGGGGTTATGGCCGACGACGGTGACGTAGTTACCCGAGGTGCGGCCGAGAGCACCACGGTCACCGGGCTTCTCCTCGACGTTCGAGACGACGGTACCCTCAGGGACCGAGGACAGGGGAAGGATGTTGCCGACGGTCAGGGCGGCGTTCTTGCCAGCGTAGATGAACTGGCCGGTGTACATGCCTTCATTGGCGATGAAGGTCTCGGTGATCTGCTTGTACTTGTAGGGCGACCTGAAAACGACACGGGCGAGGGGCGCGCCACGGCCGGGGTCGTGGATGATCTCCTTCACGATACCGCGGATGTAGCCATGGCGCTCGGCATAGTCGAGAGGGCGGAACTTCGCCGGGGCCTTCCGCAGGCGGGTGTGGGCAGTGAACACACTGCCGCGGCCCTTACGCTGGTTGCGGATCTAAATTCAAGCAAAAACACTCTCGTCAGCGCCATCTGAATCTCTGAATGCCCATTGCGTCGGTTTCCCCGCGCAAAAACAACCAATGCCAACTCGGTCGGTCGCCCGTCGTCGTCGCCGTCGAGAGTCTCGGTGCCGAATCGAGTCGAGAATTCGGAAACTGAAGCAAACGAATGGTGATACTTACGACGCGTCCCATGTTGCCCTTCCTACCTTGAAATTATGGAAGTGAGGGACTGGTGGCTCGGTGGTGATTGAAGTTGAGATTGCGGCACGAGGAAGCTCCAAATTGGTGAAGCGATAATTTTCCAAATTTCTGTGTGGAGCGCAAGCCACAAAATGGCTGTGGCTTGCCGAGTGCCCTAACGCGGAGGAAA
>Ga0065720_1020009_pt1 | contig 17830 bp, 19 predicted proteins | sample Thericmetagenome_FD_59107 | JGI IMG/M metagenome (GOLD analysis project Ga0065720, IMG submission 59107) | Thermophilic microbial communities from the Joint Bioenergy Institute, California, USA of rice/straw/compost enrichment - eDNA_2 v2... | ecosystem: Engineered > Solid waste > Grass >...
TATTAAAGTCTCCGATTTTGTCTTCCTTTTCTTCGACATTTAGATAGTCTACTTTTCCATCAAGAATATCTGAGACAATAGCCATCTTAGTTTGGAGTTTTTCATAGAGTAGGGAGTCAAGCGTGCCTTCTCCATATAAGTAATGATAGTTAACGCAGATTTTATCCTTCTGTCCCAGTCTATGAATTCTATCTTCTGCTTGCATCATAATAGCAGGAGTCCAATGCATCTCAGCAAAGACAACAGTACTTGCAGCAGTAAAATTCAAACCAACGCCAGCAGCTGTAAGCGAGAGAACAGCGACCTTCACATCCTCATTTTCTTGGAACAGCTTAACAGCCTCATATCTTTTCTTTGTGGGGACTGAACCATCTATTCTAATGTACTTGAGCTTCATCTTCTTAATTTCAGTCTCAATTCCATCCAGAACCTCTGTATGATGTGCGAAAACAAGAACCTTTATATCATTTTGCAAGAGATCATGCAAATATTCCTGAATTCCATTTATCTTAGCCAGGCCGGTCATTGTGTAGCATTGAAGAACATTGGGGTATTCATTCCCCTTTTCTTTTTCAAGATTTGCAGCCTGTTCTTCCAGATCAGCATCTGAGCTGAAGAAAGCCCCCATCATATTGTCTAGTATAGAGGCAATATCACTCTTGCTGGTCTTGGAGAGCAGCTCTTGGATCTTCTTGACCACACTGCTTTCAGTTTTTATTTCGATTTTCTGCCTTCTCTTAGGAGGCAATTCTGAAAGGACGTCCTTTTTTAATCTTCTGATCATGACAGAGTTCAATAACATATAATGGAGTTCTTTTACATTGGTAGCTCCATTGTAGTCAAGTCCACCGGACCATCTGTTAGGCTTAGGATCACAATATCTCTGGCCGAATTCCCTGAAATTTGTGAAGATGTCTGGTCTGATGATATGAAGTAGATTATAGAGTTCTTTGGGTTTGGCGAAGGCGGGAGTTCCTGTGAGGAGGATGCAACGTCTGCATCTCTTGATGATTGGCAGTAAATTTTCTGTTCTCTTTGCGTCTGAATTCTTCAAGTAATGAGCTTCATCAAGGATTGCTATCTGGAAATTGAAGTCTTCTAAGTTTTCTGACATCTTCGAAGCCAGATCATAAGACATAATCAAGACCTTAATATTTCTCTTGATCTCACTAGACGATTTAGTAATGACTTGAATATCCTTTGGCCCAATGTCGTCGATCCATCTTAGAACCTCGTCTCTCCAATTATATCTCTACATAATTAGGGAACGATACACGATGCGTATACCAAAGAGGAAGGGGCTATAACTAGGAAGGGCCATTCTGACTTGTACATACAGGCAAGTCCAAGGGCTTGGATTGTTTTACCAACACCCTAGGGGATTATTAGGGATAAATATAGGATATATACCATCTCATCTGCTATGAGGACTCTGCCAAAGTTCTTGATTCCGAATTCGATGCCTTTCTTTTGGAAGTCGTATAATTTGGACTGCATGTACTCAGAAAGTTCTGTGATCTTTTTCTATGATTAGTAAGCGATAAAAATGAAGTTTTTGTACAAGCTTTTCTTCGATATTGTACTCGATTTTCACTGTCTCTGATTTTGTTTTATACACAATAACTCCCGAAAATGGTTTGAGCATTTTCTCAACCATAGCTGGGATCTTAGCCAAGGGAATATTCATATTATCAGCCTCTATCTATCAAGTTATATTCCCATTTAAGCCTGAGTTACCCTGTTCAGAAGAGTATCCACATAATTTCGAGGCATGATCCATCCTTTGCTTTCATTATCAAACTTTCCTTCCAAAGACTAAAAAAGGAATTTTTATGCAGAATGAGAAAATATTACCTTGATGAGGCCTCTGAGGTTTTCAGTAAAAATTGAAAAAGCACCACTAAGAAGGACAGTATCCTTATTTATAAGTTGGATATTCAGAGCTTCCTTTCTTGCTGTTGCTTTATTGGGGTTCTAACTATTACTATGAGACTGAGAGGCATTACATAAGAAAATTTCTTCTTTCCTTTGCTGTTGTTATTATTGTTCATTGTGTAATCTCCAGGATGAAGTCACCTGATCTGAGAAAATTTATTTGAGTAGATAATGCGGTAAAGTATTTGAATTGAATTAAACAAACAACGAAGCACATCAGAAATATTCACAGCTCCCACAAAACTTTGTACTGGCCTACTGAAAAATCTAACCCAATTATTCATTGAGTCAAGCTACTCCATTAAGAAAGAATAGACCAATATTATCAAACTACAGCCTGTGGCTTCAAGAAAAGCATCTATCTGTCCAACACTTGTATTCCTTCTAAAGAGGAGTCTTTATTAGGTATAGTGTGATTTTCTGAGCAGAAACTCACATAAAAAGTATCTTAATCAAAGAAAATAAATTTCTGTAAATAGAATATAGCAAAGTATCTTTCTTTACATTCTCTATTGCTTGGCTTTTACCTTTCAATATAATTAGAGCTAAATCGAGACTGTTAGATAGAAAAGGTTCTAAAAGTAACAATTCTACATCATATTTTCTCGATTTGCTCCTAGATAGTTACTAGTCTTCAGTCATTAAATCGAAAAGCTCATTAATGTTATCCTGATGTATCCAACTAGGAATACATAACTTTTTGGGTCGTTCAGATTAATGATTGATTTGGAATTCTAGACTCATTGAAGATTGAAAAATAATTGCAAAAAGAGTGTTTTCTGTAAAAATAAAATTCAGAAGTTCTCTTTGTATAAGAGAGTTAGAGCGGGTTCTAATCTAAAGTCTTTAACATTGCACAATGATAATGAATAAGTGCGAAAAGCTGTTAAAATATCGGTCTTATAATTACTTTCTTTCGAAATTTAAATATTAATTTTCGCAACACACCGCGGATAACTCATGGATCTTGAGAACAACAACAATATGAACTTCCAGCCCGTCAACAATGGAGGCTTCAACAACCTCTTTGGTAATTCTAACTCCATGACCTTCCCAATGGGCATGAACCAAAACATGATGAATTTCAATACAAATAGCAACCCTTTCCCTTCTTTCCAACAACTCTCCAGCTTCCAGAACAACTTCCTTCAAAGTCAACAATCCTCATTCAACCTCTTCAACCAGAACATGCAGAATAACTTCTCTAATCAATCCTCAAACCTATTTCTTTTCCAAAATGTCCAATCTCCCACTGTGAACACCTGTAATGCCAACCCTGATCCAGATGATGATCCCAATGATGGTGAGTTCAACCCAAACGACGTTCCTGAAGACGAGTCCGACGACCAAGATGAAGAGGAAGACAACCAAACACCAGATGAATGTAAGATATAATTTTCATCCTTTGTTAATCCTTTTAGTTGGTGACTATACTGAAGATCCCAATTTTGATCTCCAGGACTATTTGCGTTTTCGTGAACAATGTCCTGACCCCCGGGCTGACGATGAGTAAAACTTTTAGGAAAATCAATTTAAATAGCATTGTAGCTTAAATTATCTTTTGTAGTCAATTTGAATAATATGAGTACTCTAACCTTTGTTGAGCATACTTGCATGGTATGTTTGTATCTGTCTTAGTCCAGGCATTAATTTTTGCTGTTTTACATTTCTCTGCATTTAACTAGTTGTTATAAATAATTTTATCACATGGGCGACAAACCAGATTCTGCCGTCCCTACTCAGGAAAGCCTAAAAACGGCTCCACCTTTTCTGAGCAATGAGCCTCGAGCCCAGAAAGAAGAGAAAAAGAAAGATCTCACTTTCTCACTAACTTCAATTGCGGACATCCAAGAAGATTATCTTAAACCGGTCTATGATGCCTTTATGGACCTGAACAAAAATGTGGGAAACCTTAATTATAAAATTGCTGATATTGTTCGAAAACAAAGCGATGATTTTGTAGCTGCTTATAAATATGAAATGACAATAATCCAGAGAGACCTCCAGGAAATAAGGAAAAAGTATGAGGACTTTATGGTGAAAGCGAATAAGAGTGACCATGTCCAGAGCTTGGAAAAGCAACTGGTATTTTTTAGGGATGAGGCCCAGAGAATGAAGGAGCTTCTCGAAAAAAGAGAAAAAGAAATTGCGCAACTTAAAAGCAAAATTAGCCTCCTAGAAGATGAAAGAAGGTTCCTCTCTGAGTATATCTTCAAATGCGTCAAGCAAAACAAGCTTATAAGGATAGACAAAGAGACCAAGTCTCCTAAGAAACCCGACAAGAATGCACCAGGTCAAAAAGGTTTTAGACAGCAAAAATACTCCATTGATAAAACGGAGATCTTCAACCATACAAAGGTTCCTGATATAGATACGACCATGATAGTATTCAATACAGGACTTGAAAAACTGGATGCTTTTCTGAATCAACTGAAGGACAGGGACTTTGAGGACAAGTATGCAATTCTTTGTGATATTGAAGAGTTCTACAAGGACTTAGTAACAAGCTATGAGCATAAGATTAAGGACATAAAGGATTCTTTCATGAGGCAAAAAGCCAAGCTACAAGGAGGACACTTCCTAAAGATGATGGAGAAGAGTGACCTGGCTGACTTTTTCCAGGAATGCGTGGACAAGGTCAAGACCAATATCATCAAGAGAAGGACAACCTCTAGACAAGAAAGGCTATCAGCAGACAAGAGAAAACGAATTATGGAACCACCCCAACAGAAAGTAACTGAGGCGGACTTTTTACTGAGCGATAAACAGGCGTTGCTTGAAGCTTTCCTATCTAACGATACTGTTGTTAAGCTAGTTAAGTATCTGATGCTCTGGTCTGGAGACCGCAGAGATACCAGGACAACAAATGATGCATTGGATCAGTCACTATATCTCAAAAAAGGAGATAATGACTCAGATTTGTCTATGTTTACGAATATCCTTAACGAAACCAAGATGAACTTTGCACAGAATAGTTACACGGGGCCATCCCCTGATGTAGTTAACTACAAGTTACCACAACTGACAGAGGGAGATATTGCGCATGGAAGGAGGAAGGTGTCAAACTCTGTGGATGTAAATCCTTATGAGCCTACAACGACAAAGTTTAATCAACTCTTTGGGTCTCCTAAGGTAACGCCGTTTAAACCTAAGAGTGCTTCTACTGCTAAGGAAGTAGTCCAAAGTTACAATTATTAGTAAAGATGAAAATGTTTTCCTATGTATATTTCTCTTGTGTAATTGGTTGTTAGTTGACAGAATACACAAAGGACTATAGTTACTTGTATGAGTAATAGAAGGGCCTGGGGAGTGGGCATGGGACCAGAAAGCTAAAAAAATTGTCAGAATCTTTTTTGATATAATTTAAATATTTGAGTCAAGAATTAGAAATTCAAAGTTTGCAGCAAAGTCGATTAGCAGTTAGAATTTAAAAATGCAATCGGTTTGAATTTAAATCAAATTCAGGTGGTACGCGCGACATACTTAAATTGATCCAAGCTCTCTTTATAATATATTCACATCACTTTCTCAAATGAAGAGGGTCCCCCTTGGTGAACTTAAATATCTTTCAGATCTTAATCCCCTTCTTAACAATTCCCTAAAGTCCAACCTTCTCCCTTCTGACCCTTCTCTTCCTGATAACAAACTTATATCTTGCCAAGAGAAGCATATAGATATAGTTAAGTCATTTTCCCCTAAACAGTCATCCTCCCACCTTACCCAAGAGGATGTCAAGACCCCTCCCAAGTATAAAGATGAAGAGAACTCATCTAGCCCATCCATAAAGAAGTCCATAACAAAGTCTGCTTCTTCAGGGGACAAAGCAAATTCTAAGCAAAGAAGATCCCTGAAGAAGCAACCATCCTGGTTTAAAATGAGAAATAGAAGAAGAGTGGGCCCTCAAATTCAAAAATCCACTGATACAAACATCAATATAAAGTATGCCATCACTCCTAAAAAGCTACTCAGTCAGCTAATACAGGAGCCCCAACCAGATACTAAGAATAGCATAGAGCCCGAAGAAGAAGAGGGCAGAACCCAAGAAGGAGAAGGAAGCACAGAAATTAAATTTTTAAATAAAAATTCGTTAAATAACGCGGATGCTCAAATGATGCAGGTACCTATACAGAGGTCAGTAATTTGCCTAAACAGCCTGAACACTGGCGTGAAGAGCATTTCTATTTCTGGATTTAACATAAATTTCGGAGGTTCTATGAACTCTTTTACTTTTCCGTCTACTCAGAAGACTGTTAAGTTCATTGTCTAGAGCCGAAAAATAGAAAAAAGAGCTTTCTCAAAAGAGTACTTAAATGTTATCTGTTAGTCCCAATTAGAAGTTGTGTACAGTGGCTGAATAAAAAATACATAGTAATATCCCTTTCTTTGTATTTTAATACATGTGTCTGATGTGTCCCCGAATCCCTTCCCACCCTCAAACTAGTTTGATATTCTAGATACAACGCATTATCTTCAAGAAACGAAAAACTTACGTATCTTCGTCTTCAGCTTCTATTCATTTTAACAAAAAATAACCGAATTCTTACCAGCAATGTCTGTGGTCAGTGCCATGAGCTCAGTAAGATGAGCATAATTCAAATTCAAAGTGACCATCAGAGCTGACATAGTTCTGTTATATTCTTGCTTTTGAATTCTGAAATTAGAAGAATCATGAACAAATTACTGCTTTAAGAAAGAATTGCGGCCAATTTCACAGAAGGTCTTCTTAGGGCATGAATTAAAGAATGATTTAGCGCCAAAGGAGCTGGATTGCTTGAAGCCACTAAAGAATTTAGAGGAAAATCTGCCAAAGGAATTCATGAAATTTAATTGAGGCTAGATAAAACAACACTTTTATAGATAAATCACTTTTGAATAATTCAAGCATAACACATTATTTTGTCACAATAAAAGACATAAGCTCCAACCATTCAGAAATAACAAAGAAAATGATAACATAATTATATAAATAGTTAATTTTGACAAAAACCTGAAACTATTATTACAAAAAAAGTGTTTTAACTTTCCTAATTTAGTGGAATGGTGTTTTAAAAGAAATCGTTTTATTCCCTGAAGAAAGACTCAGAATAGCTGTTCTTTCTTCCTGAGGAGGTGGGCTCCCCAATTCATCCAATGATGAGGCTGGTGCTGTTTTAACTTTCCTAACTTTTAGATTCAAAGTAGGCAGTTTTGTCTTTGGTGTTTCAGGAGAATTTAATGAGTCCTGTTTTTTCAGTTCAGGAGATCCCCATGGGTCATTTGTGTCACATGTATCTGCACACACCAAAGTGCCGGAATCCATAGTGCTTCTGAGTTTATTATTTTTTATTTCATTATCTATATCTGTCAAACTCACAAAACTATTCGCGTCAAAAATTGAAGATGTGAGATTTTCTCTTGGATCCTCAGGAATCGGCTCAAAGCCGTTCGCCTCTTCATCATGCATCTTTATCCTTCTTAAAACGCACAAGGCAGCCGCCTGATTTTTCATACAAAAGGAATTTTCTAGCAAAATTATAAAGGAACAGCCCTGTTTATACTATTCTCTAACCAGTCAAAGGTTATTTCTCTCTTGCCCTTAGATTCCCTGTCAACTATTTTCTTGAGAAGCTTTCTAATTCCTTCATAGTCAGGCTTTTGATCGAAGTCCATGTTTCTCGCATATGTGAGCAATTTCACTAACTCCACTAACAATTACTCTCAATCTCTCAGAATTCTTACAGCAGGCTTGGGATAACATTGCCTCGGGAGCAGTTTTAAGCTTCCATTTCCAAATTTCTTCAGGATCTTGATTTCTGTCTTTCAGACGAAATAGATCCCCTAATTAATAACGAATGGATGGAATTGCTATCACCTTTGGAATTGAAATAGAGTAAGATTAAGGCTATAGCTTCGATATCATCTCTACGAGATAGACCTGATTTCGGTTATATTCCTTAAATTTGATTTACTATATCCGAGGTGTGTATTTAAACTCGAAAAATTAGTTTCAATATTCGCATGATTTTCATCTTCCTTCCAAGGGATATGCTGACCGCTCTTGGTCAAATAGGGCTGGGCATCTGAAAGTCCAACAATATAAAGCTTGTCTTCCTCATCTTTGGGACCAATGAGAAATTTTTCGGGTGTGAGATGAGTATGCATATACCCTGCTTCGTGCAAGTCTTCGATGATGTTTATCTACTTGAATCAATAATTTCATAATAGTTCAACCATATGCAATCCGATCATTGCAATGGTCCTTAAGGTGAATTTGTAGCCCATTTTTTGAAATATGATCTGCAAGTTTGGACCTAATAGCTCCATTAGCGTAAGGCTAATATCGTTCTTTGTTGCTATTGCATAAAACTTAGGGGTTATTCCTATGTAGTTCTAGCCTTTGCAAAATTTCTATTTACCTTCCAATCTCTTCATGAGCACCTCCTCAGGGTCCTGCCCACCATCCACCTTGAGGTCTTTCTACTGAATTATGAAAATAAGGGTCTATACTACCATTTTAATGCAAATAGGAATATCAGGTTGGCTCTTTACACGACCTAGGCCATAAGTAGGGAAAATAATAATGTACATTTGTATATTGAAGAAAATCTTCCTCTATGGATCTTTTCCTCAAAGAGTAGTGCTGTGTCTTCGTTGGAAAATAGCTCTTCTGGAGTTTGAAACATACCAATATTTAGAAATTAATTTATTTGCACTTAAGCAATTTATATATAAATACCTAATCCGATCTTCCCGATACGGCTAGTGTATCATGGAGTAAGATTTGTTTAACAAACAATACATAGCCAGCTAAGTCCATTAATCAAATCACCCATGCAGTGCACATTAGTTCTTTTGGCTAATTAAGTGTGGTTTATTTCCTTAATCATCATTAAACGCTTAATTATTTAGAGGATTAGAGTTAATTTTGTCCCTTTAAGCGACCGCCTATTCGACTTAGACAATCATCAAAAACAAATTCCTAGCTGGAACAAAGAGTTCTAGGAGTGGATTTCATTTACTCAGTTTCAATGGTGGGTCGATCTTCAATTTTCTTCGGATATTTCACATCTAAAGATACAATTGCATGAGAGAAATAGCTTTCTAAGAGTCTAAAAATCCATAGAAATATGACTGTCCAAAATGAAATTAATTGGCCAAATTTTGGGTTGAAAATCTCAATTGAAAGAAAACACCAGTAAGAGAAACTTTTCCTAGCTGTAGATAATATGAAAGGGAGGTTAAGAAGAGAGATAATTTTCCTTTATTTTTGCCCTGAGAGCAGAAAATTTGCTTTTCTGATCTGTTCATGTGATGAATTCAGTCAAATACTGATTTTAAAATTTATTCCATTTCCCTAGGATATCAAAAGTTAAGCGATGCAAGAGAGAAAACCCGAAAAGATAGATAAGGTGTTAAAGAAAGAGCTCGAGAATAAGGAATATAAGGAGTTGATGGAACTCCAACATAACGTCAAAATCCAGCCTGAACTCTTCATCAAGGAAACAAGCCAGGCCGTCAATACATTTAAGGAAGAGTATAATAAAGTCAAAGCAGCTCCAGCTTCAAAGAATGAAAGGTTCATCCACTACTGTTCATTCCTCGCGCATGTAAGAATATCTACTCACATCCCTTACCCTCTAGGTTTCCGATATCTTCCACAAGGACTTGGCCTTCTTATCAGGATTTTTGTTTGAACTCCTTCTGACCTATGGAACTATCATGAATCCCTATAACAGAATTAAGGTTGTCAAATGTATCATCCTTATGAGAAATAAGGGTGTTATCCAACCCATTGAGTACCTTTCAGTTAATTTTTTGTAATCTCCTAGCGCCTTGAATAACTTCTTCAAGCTTTTGACCATCAAGGACAAGGAAATGAGATCAGTCATCATTAACCATATTATCAATGATATAAAGAATATGAATGCCCACAAGAAGAACCTAGCTGTTAACAAGCAGGTCCAGAACTACATTTTCGACATCCTTAAGCATAACACCGACACCCTCGCAAAGAGAGCCATATTCATTATGATCGAACTATACAAGAAGCAGGTCTGGAACGATGCAAAGACAGTCAACGTCATTGCATCCGGTTGCTTCAATGAGAACCAAAAGGTTCTCATGATGGCCTGTCATTTCCTCATTGAAACCACTGAAGTCAACTACGCCGCTGAATCTGACTCTGAAGATGACGAGGCCGAAGTTGAAATCAGCAAAAAGGACACTCACCACTCCAAGAAGACCAAAGCCAAAGAAGCTAGAAAAGAAAGAGAACTTAAGAGGCTCAAGAGAAGAGAAAGAAGAAAGAGCAGAATCCAGCTCATGAGAAACTTCTTCCCTATTGATATGATCAACAATCCCCAGGACTTCTGTGATAAATTATTCGCCCAATTAAAGAAAAAGAACTTCAAATTTGAAGCTACTTTGGCCATGATGGCCGTCCTAGGCAGAATGATAGGACGACATAAGCTTATTGTCCTCAATTTCTACCCCTTCATGATGAAGTACATGTTCCCTCACCAAAAGGAAATCGCCAAAATCTTGGCTTATGTCGCTGAATCTTGCCACGAATTGACACCTCCTGATGAGCTCGAGACCGTCCTAAAGCATTTGATTGACAATTTTGTCAATGAAAGAGTCAATGATGATAAGATCACCATGGGTCTTAGAACCATCCGTGAAATGAGTGAAAAGGCCCCAACTTTCATGGACGAATTCAGCTTGAATTATTGTGCTGAATTCAAGAATTACAAAGAAAAGAACGTTGCTGCTGCCGCAAGATCCCTTATTAACTACTTCAGAGATGTTAATCCTGATCTCTTAAGCAAGAAATTCAGAGGAAGATTTGACTTCTTGGATAAGAAGTCTGAAAGAAAGACCTACATGTACGGTGAACTTAAGATTAACGAGAGAGTTGATGGTGCTGAGTTGCTTCAACCTGGTATTTTATACATTGAGAATTATAGTAATATTGTTAGAAGGCGATGTTCCTATTGAATGGGACCGTATATTGACCGATGAGGATTTCAAGAAGATCAAGATCTTGAAGAGAAGAAAGATGGAGCAGGAGATTGAAAGGAGAGAAAATTTGAATCACTTTATCAAAGAAAAGAAAGAAGATGATGATGACGACGAAGAAGGATTCGAAATCGAAGACGATGAGGATGAAGATGGAGAAGAAGGAGAAGAAATTGATGATGGATTGGAAGCAGAAGAAGGGGATGAAGACTATGTCAATGTCCCTGATCTTTCCTCTGATGAAGAAGGAGAGGAACTTGAATTCATTGATGGAGAAGAGGAAGATGATGAAGAAGGAGAAGAAGAAGATGATGATGATGATGAAGAAGGCGAAGAAGATGGAGAAGAAGGAGAAGGTGAAGAAGGTAAAAAGGAAGGAGCAGAAAAGGAAGAAGGAAAAGAAGGAGAAGGTGCAAGCAAGAAGCCAAAGTCCAAAAAGGAGAAGAAAGATAAAAAGAAGGACAAGAAGGCTAGTTCAAAAAGCGAACTGGAATCTGAAGATGAAGGAGATGATAATGAAATTGAAGATTGGCAATTGGAAGAGTTTGAGGACAGTGATGAAGACAACCCACATGGTTTCGTTTCAGCTGATGCGATTGCTCGTTTCAGACTCAGAAAAGCGTAAATTTTTGTGGTATTTTTTTCTGATTTTGTAGTGCAAGAAAAGAGCTTGAAAGAGAGAGAAGGAAGAATGAGCCTAAGCAGAGATGGTACACAGGACCTAAGCCAAAGAAGGGAAGTAAGACTAACGAGGAGAAACAAAAGAACAAACCTTTGCTTATGTTAAGACCTAAGAAGAACAAGGAAAAGCACGCCTTGGAGAATATAACGAGAAAGATAAAGAAAATCAAGACCCAGTTAGGTCATGTCAGAAGTCGCAAAGACTACAAGAGAAAGCTCATAAAAAGACAGAGAAAAATGAAGTAAAAGCTTAATTTAAAGGGATTTGTGTCCTATAAATATCTTTCCATGTTTATTGTAATCAATTGTGTAAGATTATCAATATAGCCCTTGTTATCAGCATATTTCCCATGCTTCCCTACGTCTAGCTTTCCTCCCTACAGGAAATATTTCATGACTGGTACATCTCCCGGTCGATTTGGGTGAATTTACTTAAACCTAAAGATTAGTATCAAATATTTTCAATAAAAATTATCACTCAAATGAGTTCAAATTACCTCACTGTTCAAGAGAAAGTCAAGTTGCTAGAAGACAACCTAAAGAAGGCAGACGTTCTCCTTGACAAAAGATTCCTCTTCTTCGCTTTCAACTGCCTTGTATCTCCATTTTTCATTTATATTAATTCAACAGGGAAAAAATACCGAAGTCCAGCTCCAGAATGGTAACCGTGCTCAAGGAACTTTCTACACCTCCAACTTCGAAAACGGAGGAGTCGTCCTGAAAAACTACAAGGAGTTAAATGGAGGGGAATCCACTGCTCAAAAAGTTCTTAACTCAAAGGATTTCGTATATCTCCTCGTTCCAGAAGTAGAAGACCCTCCCATCATAAAGCCTAAGCAAAGTAGTTATCTCATCCATAAAGTCTAACAAATATAGAGGAAGTTTTCAAGACAGACACAGAAATCTCAAAAAATAGGTTCTCTGGTCAAAGAAATCTCGTCAAGTACTAAATAAATCTCTTTTCTAAATGTTTAGGTGGAATCAAGAAGATTTCGGAGGAGAGACCCTAGAACAAGGCCTAGAGGAGATGGCCAGCGCCACCTCTAGGAATTGGAATCAGTTTGAGATCAACGAGAAAAAGTTCGGTATTACCAGTGAATGGGAAGAAGGAAGATATACAGTAGAGGTCGACTTTAATAAGGTCGACCCCAAACTTTTGGAAAAAGCTAAGCAAATCGAAGCTGTAAATAACAAAAATTTGTCGTGATAATCTTAGGAAATCTTGGCCGGCACAAGCGAATATGAAAGTAGACATGTTAGAGAAGAAAGAGGTCTCATTGGCCAAGCTGAAGATGAAGACGAAGAGGAGTTATATTCTTCTGTTATCAGTAAAAAACCAAGGATACAAATTAAAGGATTTAGGAACTGAACAAAAGCCCCCTGAGAAACCCAATCTTCCTAAATTTGTAAACCTGAAGAAGAATCCTTCCAAAACTGAGGAAAAACCTGCTAGCGAACCTAAACAAGAAGTTAAAAATGAATGGCTTAAGCCAAAAGACACCTCCCATAAAGGAAACTACTTAGATATTCCCCAACAGAACCCCAAGAGAGACGGCAAAGCTGATGGCAAAACTAATTTACAAGCTTTAGACCTCCCTCCAGCCAAAAAGATTCCCGAGGATGCCCGTACCATATTAATTTAAGCTCCCTAAAATATTAGATCAAAAGTTCAATGAATTCAAGAAAAGAGAAGAGCAACAAGAGGCTGCCAGAATGAAAGCTAGCCAAGATACCTCTAAGAATGAAGGTGGTGAAGTTCCGAAGATCAACCTTCAATTTGAGGAATCTCCTCCCAATAAGAATAAATTATCTTTGAGAGCTTCTTCGTTCGAAGTCGGCACCAACGAACTGAACTCAATCAACATGAGCCGAACCTCTCATTCAACTCAATCTACCAGTGAAATCGAAGCCAAAAAGACCGTTCAGCCCACTACCCCACAACCTCAAATGGTTACTTTACATCCCACTTTGACTACCAAGTATTATATGTCATACCGTGGTCTAATTATCTCATAGATTCAAGATAAAGTTGACTGAAAGAGACCTGAAAAAGTCAGAAACATCCTTCCAGGATTACGTTGTAGCAAACTGGGAAAAGAAGACCCACTTCTACGACCCTGAGAAGTTCAATTGTAATTGGAAAATTCAAAAGCAAGCAGTTTCCTCCCAAACTTCCCTTTCTCAAACTACAACTCCAAAATCTTCCACTTCCACAGGAACCTCACTACAAAGTACCAGCACAGCCTTTACCAGTTCCAACTCTGATCAAACTAGAGTACAGCTTCTATTTAATTTCTTAACCTTCTAGTCTAAGGCCAAGTCCTTCCCTAATCAAAGCCCTCAACATCACACCCAGCACCAAGGCCAGCATCATCATCACCACAATCAAATGCAACAGCCACATAATCCAGGCTTTATTCCTCAGCCCATGATGATGAATATGAGCCCCTACATGATGTATCCTATGCAATATATTCCTATGAATATGGGAGGAAACTATTACCAGTATCCAAAGAACCCACAATACATAGATACTCTACATCCCCAATTCAATATGTCAATGCCCTATTCACAGACCCCTAACCCCAACCAACGCCAGGGATCTGGTAAACTGTATAAGAAGGGTTCCAGCAATCAGGGTCAGAATCAAAACCAACAAAATCAGAATCAGAATCAATAAATGACCTCAGTCGATAAATTAGGATACTTAATGTTATTTTTTGTGTTGTTTGTTTTAAGCGAATGTCTTATCCATGTAGTTGGACAATAGTATTATCTTCCTCCTAGAAGATAAATCAAATTTAATCTCATCTTTCCTCTTAACAAGCCTTTATCTACAGAAATTCATAAGATAATCTCAGATCTCTCAAAGTATCACCAGAATTAGGACAATTACTCCTTACTTTGATTTTCTAATATACTTTATTAATTAAAATGGCCGATTATTCTCATATGCAAAGCTCGTTCTACACTGAGAACGCAGCTCTCAACCAGTCTTCTCTATCCAATTTGAACAATTCATCTACACTTCTTCAAAGCCCTCCATCTCTAGGTAAATCCAAAAAGCGAGTCGCTGATACTACCAAATTAAAAGTTCAAATTGAACATCCCAGGAGGTCTCTGACAAAAAACTCTGTAGAAACATCTCACATTAAGGAAGAGAAGAGCAGGAAGCATCATCATGATAAAGAACACGAAAAAAAGTAGAAATAGATATCAAAAAAGAATGAATTTTAGATCAACAAAATCAGAAGGCAATGTAATAAGAGCACATATGCGAGAAGACCAGATAAAGCGATTGAAAAAGACCAGCAGAAGAATTGACACTGTCGCTGCTGTTTTGGCATTTTTGTCAGGAGTCATAGTCTATAATGAAGTAAAATGACATAGAAGAGATCTCATTTTTAGAATGAAGAGTTCCACAGAGAGAAATTTGATGATAATGGGAACCGCACAAAGCATGCAGACGAAAGTAACGGTATTTGCACAGCCTTAAGAATCGTGAATATGCTTATTACCTTTGCCATTTGTAAAAAATATGATTATACTGCTAATCCCAAAGGCATCCTAGTCTATATGCATTATCGATACAAGCTCAAGATTTTGAAGCTTAGAAAACTGAAGCTTGCAGAAGGTTGACAGAAAAATTCAATAGACTTCATTATTAGATACTTTGAGCAGTGCAGGCCTTCTTCCAATGCTCATTGCAGAACTCGCATTGTGTATAATTTTCACTCCTCCTGGGGTAGATACTGCTATCACAGGAAAACTTTTGGGATATAAATACACATATACTATTGATGCTATTTTCTCTGTTATCACCCTGTTAAAAAGTTATTTGGTCCTAAGACTTTATGGCCAGTACTCTCCTTGGACCAGCGATAGATCCGCTAAAATCTGGTAGGTTTAGTGGGATTTCTTCTTAGAAATTAGCGCAAAGCACCATGCTCAAGCCTCTGTGACTTTTGCTATCAAGTCTGAATTGAAAAAGAGGCCTTATCTCATGCTTGGTATCATGATGATTGTCACAATCATCTACCTGGGATTTGCCATTAGAACCTTTGAAATGTAAAAAGCTAGAAATTTTGCCTTTAATAATTCAGGTCCTATGAAGGAAACAAAGCCTTAAGCTCCTTTGATTTCAACTACTTGGCAAACGCCTTCTGGCTGACTATCATTACTATGACCACGGGTACTTTAATAACTAGCCTATTCTAAATTTGATAGTGGGCTTTGGGGATGGTTATCCTTCAACACATTTGGGAAGAGCTGTTGGTGTAGTGGCTTGTATTATCGGTATGCTACTTGTTTCCCTGATGGTTGTCTCTCTCACAAACGCTTCAGAGTTCACCACAGAGGAGTCCAAAGTAATTGATTTAAACCGCATTTGATTTTGCGAAGGCTTTCTACATCCTGAAGAGAATATATGCTAATGATGAGGCGAAAGAGAAGGCCGCGAACGTTATAAAAAGCATATTCAAGCTCCGAAAAGTCGTTCGGGCAGGTGATGTAAGCAAGACTGTGGAGAAATTCGTCTGGCTAACAAAACTCAAGAAACAAATTGCTGTATTCAAAAATGACTATAGGTACTGGATGGAATCTTGTAGTTTAATGGTTTTAGAGTAGCCAATTCACAGAATCTGCCTGTGGACGAAATGCTTAAGAATCTACAAGAGAAACTGGAAAATGACATTAATGATATAAAGAAGGAAGTTGTGGCTATTCCAGAGTTGGATGCCAGATGCTCAGCTCTCAGAGTAAGTAGAATAAGTCCCTGGGTCTAAAATGTGTAGGAGAGACAGACTAAGATCTCGAATAGGTTGGAAGAGATTGTAAAAATTCAAACTTCTATCGCGGATTACTTGATAAAATTAAATCAGATCAAGAGGAACTAAGAATTCTTAGTTTGATGACATTGGTGAGCAATAGTTGCTTACTATATATCCTTTATTTACTTGTGCACGTGAGATGGTAAATGTATTTGTGCTGTATTATAAGAAATTCTGGAGAAATCCAGAGGGGAAGATTTAAATTTGAGCAAAATTTTTTTGAAAATTAAGCAGAGAGAAATAAAAATAGCAGTTAACGCGAGATTTGAAAAGTGAGCAATAGAATTTGCAGGATATAAAGTAAATCGATTCAATTTGAATTTAAAATTTGAAACAGAATAGATCTGAACATGCGCAAATTATTATTTAAGTTTGATTCAAAAATTCAAAAATAATCTGCTCAAAAACATCTTATTCGCCAACTTCAAGACCTAAAATGGATTTCGGTACGTCTCCCCAATAACATCAATAACCCTCTACTAGAAACCCTTAATTCCCAAACCAACATCTCTTCTCTCTCTACTGCTGTCGACTGCAGCCAACAAACCAACATTTCAACTCCCGACTCCCAGATGTCCGCCAAGGCTCCTATTAGCCTGGAAAGCAAGATAAAATCCACCATCCAAGAGTCTATCAATGCCCTCCCCTTCAAGAAGCCTATTTTTACTATCCTTAGAAACTGTACACCCGCAAATTTGAGGTAATTTCAGCCATTTTCAAATTCTTATCATCTTGTAGCAATGACAACGCCTCAGAGACCTCTAAAGTCATGGTCAACTATAACAGGAAGGAAAAGAGCCTCGGAGAGCTCAGCAAGAAATTCCTTATGATGTTCGGAAGAATTGACAAGTGCGTCATTTCTCTTGAGACTGTCACTCAAGAACTCGGTACTATAATTCATAAATTTTACTTACCCCTTAGGAGTTGAAAGAAGAAGAATCTATGACATCATCAACATCCTCGAAAGTCTTGGAGTTGTCTTCCGCAAAGGCAAGAACAACTATCAATGGAATGGACTCAGGTCCATCAACCAAACTATTAACAGAATTGAAAAGGAAAGCTGTATGAGCGACTCCAAGATGAGCCAGAACTACGACCTGAGCGATGACGAAGAAAGCAGCTCAGGAAAGCCATCCAAAAAAGAGAAATCTCTTGGACTTTTGTCAAATGGCTTCATCAAGCTCTTCTTCACCTGGAAGAACATCATCTCTCTCGAGCAAGCCGCCAAGAAGCTCTCCTCCGATAACATCGAAGAAAATAAAATCAAGACCAAGGTAAGACTATTCCCAGTATTTTCCTAATATTTATTAGATCAGAAGATTATACGATATTGCCAATGTCTTCACCGCCCTTGGATTGATCAAGAAGACCTGTCTCGAAGAGTCCAG
>Ga0065720_1020010_pt1 | contig 17828 bp, 13 predicted proteins | sample Thericmetagenome_FD_59107 | JGI IMG/M metagenome (GOLD analysis project Ga0065720, IMG submission 59107) | Thermophilic microbial communities from the Joint Bioenergy Institute, California, USA of rice/straw/compost enrichment - eDNA_2 v2... | ecosystem: Engineered > Solid waste > Grass >...
CCCGCCGGGCCGCACCGTCTCCCCGGAAGAGGTTCGTCGTGACACCATCCACCGGAACACCGCCGGACGCCGCGGAACTGCGCCGCCGGGTCGCCGAGTTCGTCGCGGAGCACGACCCCGCCGCCACCGACCAGACCGAGTTCCTCGCCGCCCGCTTCGACGCGGGCCTGGCCTGGGTGCACTTCCCCGTGGGCGCGGGCGGCCTGGGCGCTCCCCGCGCCCTGCAGAACGTCGTCGACGCGGAGTTCGAACGCCACGGCTTCGTCCCCGCGGGCCGCGAGGGCCTGGTCATCGGCCTGGGCATGGCCGCGCCCACCATCGCGGCCTTCGGCACCCGGGAGCAGCGGGACCGCTTCCTCAAGCCGCTCTACACCGGCGAGGAGGTCTGGTGCCAGTTGTTCAGCGAACCCGGCGCCGGGTCGGACCTGGCCGCCGTGGGCACCCGCGCGGTCCGCGACGGCGCGGACTGGGTGGTCCACGGCCAGAAGGTGTGGACCTCGCTGGCCCACCGGGCACGCTGGGCCCTCCTGCTGGCCCGCACCGATCCCGAGGTGCCCAAGCACCGCGGGCTGACCTACTTCATCTGCGACATGACCGCTCCGGGCGTGGACGTGCGGCCGCTGCGGCAGATCACCGGGGAGGCCGAGTTCAACGAGGTCTACCTGGACGGGGTGCGGCTGCCCGACAGCCTGCGGCTCGGCGAGGTCGGCCAGGGCTGGAAGGTCGCCCTGACCACCCTGATGAACGAGCGGGTCTCCATCGGCGGCCGTCCCGAGCCCCGCGAGGGCGGACTGATCGGGATCGTCAGCGACCTGTGGCGCACCCGCCCCGAACTGCGCACCCGCGGGCTGCACGAGGAGCTGCTGAGGCTGTGGGTGGCCGCCGAGGCCGCCCGGCTGACCAGGGAACGGCTGCGCCAGCAGACGGCCGTCGGCCAGCCCGGCCCCGAGGGGTCGGCGGTCAAGCTCTCCTTCGCCGAGCTCAACCAGCGCATCAGCGGGCTGGAACTGGAACTCCTGGGCGTCGACGGCCTCACCTACGACGACTGGTCGTTCCGCCGCCCCGACGGGCCGGACCTGCTGGGCCGTGGCGCAGGCTTCCGCTACCTGCGCTCCCGGGGGAACTCGATCGAGGGCGGGACCTCGGAGATCCTGCGCACCGTCATCGCCGAACGCGTCCTGGGCCTGCCCGCCGAGCCGCGCACCGACAAGGACGTCGCCTGGAAGGACCTGCCGAGGTGAGCACATCCGAGCCGAACCTGCTGTACAGCGACGTCGAGCAGGAGCTGCGCGCCAGCGTGCGGCAGCTGCTGGCCGACAGGTGCCCGTGGCGGTCGGTGCTGGACCGGGTGTCGGGTCCGGGAGACCCGGCCGAGGCCGCCGACCTCGCGCTGTGGCGGGAGCTGGCGGCCCTGGGGGTGGCCGGCCTGTCCGTCGCCGAGGACCTGGGCGGGGCGGGCGCCACGGCGCGCGAGAGCTCGGTGGTCGCCGAGGAGCTGGGGCGCGCCGTGGCCCCGGTGCCGTTCCTGGGCAGCGCCGTGCTGGCCACCTCCGCCCTGACCGCGCTGGACGGCCGGGAGCCGGTCCGCGCGCTGCTGGCCGACCTGGCCGCGGGCGGGCGCACCGCCGCTCTGGCGGTGCCGCTGTCCACCGCACCCGGAGCGGACTTCCCCACCCTGGTGCGAGCCGAGGGCGGGACCCTGCACGGAACCGTCCCCGGCGTGGCCGACGCACTCACCGCCGACGTCCTGGTGGTGCCCGCCGTGGCCGCGGACGGCCCCGGCCTGTACCTGGTGGAGGCCGACCGGGCGGTGCGCACTCCCGTGGTGAGCCTGGACCAGACCCGGCCGCTGGCCGAGGTGCGCCTGGACGGGGCCGCGGCGGTGGCGGTGGCCTCCGGGCGGCGAGCGGCCGACGCGCTGGAGTCCGCCCTTGTGGCGGGGGCGGCGCTGCTGGCCGCCGAGCAGCTCGGCGCGGCGGAGTGGGCGCTGGACACGACCGTGGCCCACCTGAAGGAGCGGGTGCAGTTCGGCCGCCCGCTCGGGTCCTTCCAGGCCCTCAAGCACCGGCTCGCCGACCTGTGGGTCTCCCTCTCCCAGGCCCGGGCGGTGGTGCGCAACGCGGCGGGCGCGCTGGCCGACGGCTCGCCGGACGCCCCGCTGGCCGCGGCCCTGGCGCAGGCGTTCGTGTCGGAGGTGGCGGTGCGCGCCGCGGAGGAGGCGGTGCAGTTGCACGGGGGCACCGGCTTCACCTGGGAGTATCCGGTCCACCTGTACCTGAAGCGCGCCAAGAGCTCCGCCATCGCCCTCGGCACGGCCGACCGGCACCGCGCCAGGATCGCCGAACTGGTGGACCTGCCTCCCGCGCCGTGATGCGGCCCGCGCCTGCCGCTAGGCGTCGCCGCCGTCCACCGCGGCGACGACCGTGGCCACGGCGTGCTCGACGCACTCGATCCCGCTGAAGTAGTCGGGGTGGTGGTCGGAGAGCACCGCGATGAGGTACTCGTGGTCGGCGCTCACGACGCGCCCCGCACTGGTGACGGTCCACCGGTCCCCGTCGCTGCTGCGGGGCACCCAGCCGTTCTTCAGCTCCACCGTGTCGCCCTCGCCCGCTGCCGCCGACACGCCCCACGCCTGCTCCGGTGCGACGTTTCCCAGCAGCTCCCGGGCGTAGTCGCGGCTGCGCTCGGACAGTGGGCTCATCCCGGTGAAGACGGCGCGCAGCAGGCGGAGCTGGTCGGTGGTGGTGGTCCGGGTGGCGCCCCACACGCCGCCGGCGCCGGGTTCGGTGGCGTGCAGCCCGAGCCGTTCGTTCCCCGCGACGAACCCCTGGTCGAAGCCGATGCGCGCGTACAGTTCGTCGGCGGCGTCGTTGTCGCTGTAGCGGATCATCTCGGCGGCCAGGCGGCGTTCGTCGGCGGAGAGCTCGCGGTCCTCGTCGTCGGCCTGGAGCAGGAGCAGCGCGAGGATGTTGAGCTTGGCCAGGCTCGCCGTGGCGTAGGTCCGGTCCGCGCCGTAGGAGTAGGTGGCGCCGCTGCGCAGGTCGTGCAGTGCGATCGAGAGCCGGCAGTCCCGTCCGGTGAGGTAGCCGTCCAGGGTGCGGGTGAGCCTGTCGTACTCGTCCGCGCTCAGGGGCGGCGGCTGCGGTTCGGGCTCCGGTGCGGTCTGCTCCGGGGGAGACGGCTTCGTCCGCAGCAGCGGCTCGGGGGAGCGGGAGGCGCCGGGGGAGAACACCGCGAGCACCGTCGTGGCGAGCAGGAAGAGCACCGTCCCCAGGATTGCCCCGCGCAACGGCACGGATTCGGGCGGATGGGCGGGCGACGCCGAACGCTTTCGCATGTCGAAACGCCTTCGAAAAAATGAAACGGGTCCGCGATGCGGACTGGTTCCCCCACCATGCCACAGCGGAGGCGGGCGTTCACCCCGGGAAACGCCGTGTCGTCCCGGGCCGCGGCGGCGCGCGTTCCGGCTCCGCGGGCCGCCCTAGTCGATGCCCCGGGCGTTCATGGCCGCGCCGAGCGCCTCGGCCGAGCGGATCAGGTTCACGATGACCGGCACCACCATGCGGTGGGCTCCGCCGCTGAGGCCCCGCGCCAGGTACGCCTCGCGCGAGGTCCGCCAGGACTGGGCCACCATCGGGATGCAGCGGATGGTCAGCGCCAGCACCAGCCCCACCCGCTCCGGACGCACCCCCACCCGCCGCAGCGGCCGGGCCAGGCGCTCGAACAGGGCGAGCATCTCGCTGACCCGGGTGGTGCGGGTGACCAGTCCGGCCAGCAGCACGGCCGCGGCGAGCTGGGAGCAGACGCGCACCGCGGTCTGTGCGTCGGTGAGGAGGAGGTGGAAGGCCGCGACGACCGCGAGGAACAGCAGCACCGGCCGGAAGGCGTGCCACAGGTGGCCGGCCAGTCCGAACAGCGGGTACAGCAGGACGACGGCGGCCGCGGCCCCCAGCGACACCCAGGGGTCGCCCAGCACCAGCAGCACGGTGACCACGCCCAGCAGGACGAGCAGTTTCGCCCCGGCCGGAATCCGGTACGGCAGCGAGGTCCCGGGGACGTACAGGCCGATCGTGTTCACGGGTGCTGCCCCATCAGGTCGACGTAGTACTCGACGGCGGCCTCGGGAGCGCCGTCGAACACGATCCTTCCGGCGTCCATGACCAGCACCCGGTCGAACCCGGCGAGCGTGTCGAGGTGGTGGGTGAGCAGGATGACCTGCTGGGGCAGGGCGCGCAGGGTCTCGGTGACGATCCGCACGTTGCGCAGGTCCAGCAGGGTGGTCGGCTCGTCGCAGACCAGGACCCGCGGTTCGGTGACCATGACCGAGGCCAGGGCCAGCATCTGCTTCTGCCCGCCGGACAGCAGGTGGGCGGGGTGGTCGCGGTGGTCGGCCAGACCGTGCCGGGCCAGGACCGCGTCCACCCGCTCCTCGATCTCGGCCCGGCCGAGTCCGCTGCCGCGCAGTCCGATCCGCACGTCCTCGGCGACCGTGGGCATGATGATCTGGGTGTCGGCGTCGGAGAACACGAAGCCGACCCGGCGGCGGACCTCCCGGGCGTGCGTGCGGGTGTCCAGGCCGTCGACGAGCACCCGGCCCGCGTCCGGGACGACGAGGCCGTTGAGCATCCGCGCCAGGGTCGACTTGCCCGACCCGTTGGCGCCGATCAGGCCGATGCGGTGCTCGCTCAGCTCCAGGGAGACGCCGTCGACGACCACCCGGTCGCCGTAGGCGTGGGTCACGTTCTCCAGCCGGATCATGGGTCACCAGTCCCGCTCAGGCGACCCGGTTGCCCGCGGGCGGCACCGGGTAGGCGCGGTGCACGCTGGTCGCGATGAGGGTGGCCACGACCACCTTGACGACGTCGCCGGGCACGAAGGCCGCCAGGGCGACCAGGGCGGCGGTCAGGTCCAGTCCGGCGACCAGCGCCATCCAGGGGCCGCCGATCAGGTAGCACACCACGATTCCGCCGGCCAGGTTGATCACCAGGCCGCGCCAGAACCGGTACTTCGGCAGCATGCGGTCGGTGAGCAGGCCGATGAACAGCGCGACGAAGATCCAACTGACGAGGAAGCCGCCGGAGGCTCCGGCGAAGGAGGCCAGTCCTCCTGCCCCGCCGGACAGGATCGGCAGTCCGGCCGCCGCCAGCGCGAGGAAGGTCACGACCGCCAGGACGCCGCGTTTGGCACCGAGGATGCTGGGGGCGAGGACGACGACCAGGGTCTGCAAGGTGATCGGCACGCTGCCGACGGGGATCCCGGGCACCAGGCTCATTGCGGCGAGCAGGGCGGCGAACAGGGCGATGAGTGCGAGGTCGCGCGTGGCCAGGCCGCGGTAGCGGGGGGCGGGCGGTGGGGAGACGGTCATGGGCCACTCCTCGTACTTGTCGGGATTTTGGAGGAAATCTCCAGCCCCATTGTGGCCACTCGACCGTGAGCAGGAGGAATGGGGAGTGGGACAGCTTTCCCGGCGAGGAAGTTGTGGGGACTGTCCAAGGACCTCCCGGGTTTTCCGCACCGTCGTGACCTTCGTCCCGCTCCTGGGGAGGCGGCCCGCCGCGCCGACGGGCGTCGCCTCCCGTCGGCGCGGCGCGGGCTCATCCGGCCTGGGCGGGCAGCACGCACACCGGGGTGGGGATCTCGAAGGTGTGGTGCGGCGGTCGGGGGACACCGTCGTCCGGGTCCACCGCGAGCACCGTCAGCGTCTCGGAGTTCTGGTTGGCCACCACGACGTACCCGTCGACCAGCGCGAAGTGGCGCGGCCAGGCTCCCCCGGTGGGGGTGTCGGCCAGGTGGCGCACCCGGGTCCCGTCGGCCGACACCTCGAAGGTGGCGATGGTGTCGGCGCCCCGGTTGGCGACGTAGAGGCGGCGCTCGTCCGCGGAGAGCGCGATCTCCGCCGGGTAGTTGTCCCCCTCGGCCCCGGTCGCGGGCACGGACTCCACGGCCTCGGCCCGCGCGGCGGCGGGGTCGAAGCGCAGGACGTGCACCCGCGAGTCCAGTTCTCCGGCCACGTACAGGTGGCCGGAGGAGTGCACCGCCAGGTGGCGCGGACCACTGCCCGGCGCCAGGCGGGCCGCGACGTGCTGCGGTCCGGCGGGGCGGTCGGCGGCGGCGTCGAAGGGGAAGCAGCGCAGTTCGTCGGTGCCGAGGTCGACGACCAGGAGGTGGGTGCCGCCCGGGGCGGGGTAGACGCTGTGCGCGTGCGGTCCCTCCTGCCGTTCGGCGTTGGGTCCCGAACCGGTGTGGGTCAGCCGCTGGACCGGTTTCCCGGGAACGCCGTCCGGGCCGAGGGGGTGCACGCTGACGCTGCCGTCTCCGTAGTTGGCGGCGATCAGGTGCCGTCCCGCCGGGTGGGCCAGCAGGTGGCAGGGGTAGGAGCCGTCCGTCGGGGCGCCGCCCAGATCGGCCAGCCGCCGCTGCCCGGTGACGCTGAAGGCGCTGACGCGCCCCTCACCGAGTTCGTTGACCGCGTAGAGCCGCTGCCCGTCGGCGGAGCGGACCACGAACGAGGGGCCGCTGGCCGGGACCGCCAGTTCCGCCTCGGCCAGGGTGCCGCTTCCGGTGTCCAACCAGACGCTCTGCACCCCCGCCGCGCTGCCCGTGATTCCGGAATCGGGTGTGTAGGAGCCGATCCACAGCAGCCGGCGTCGTGTCATCGGGTTCCTTCCGGTTGTCGCACGCCCCCGCCTTCCGGGGGCCAGCGACACTCTATGCCGCCGCCCCCGATCCGGACAGTGTCGGTCCGTTCACCGGGGGCGGCGGTCCGGAGGCGTGTTCAGTCCAGGAGGTCCTGGAGCGCCCGGCGCTGGGTGTCGGTGAAGAAGTGTCCGCCGGGCAGCCGCTCCAGGCGGAACGGTCCGGTGGTGTGCTGCTGCCAGGCGCGTAGTCCCTCGTCGGTGACGACGGGGTCGTCGGTGCCGCCCACGACGGTCAGCGGGACGTCCAGCGGCGGTCCGGGGCGCCAGGTGTAGGCGGAGACCGCCGCGAAGTCGGTTCTCATCTCCTCGCCGAAGGCGCGCGCCAGCTCCTCGTCGTGGAGCAGGACCTCGGGGATCCCGCCGTAGTAGTCGGCGACGGCGTGGACCAGGGCGACCGGATCGGTGGGCAGGTCCACCTTCCGCGGCAGGTGCGGCGCGTCCGCCCCGCTGACCACCAGCCGGGTGACCTCCCGCCCGCGCCGCCGCAGTTCCCGGGCGGTCTCGTAGGCCGAGAGCGCGCCCAGGCTGTGGCCGTAGAGGGTGAGCGGGCCGTCGAGGTCCTCCAGCGCGTCGGTCTGCTGCCGGACGTAGTCGGACCACGGGTCGGATGCGGCACCCGTGGCCTTCTGGTGGCGTACCGTGGCGACCCACACGGTGAACCTGTCACCCAGTTCGGCCGCCCAGGGGCGGTAGGCGGTGGGCAGCCCTCCCGCGTGCAGGAAGCAGACGAGGTCGGCCTCGGCGGTCGGTTCGGCGAAGCGGTGCACACCGGGGCGTGTCGACGGGCTGGTCCGTGCCTGGTTCATAGGTTCGGGCCTCGTTTCCCTTTTCTAGACACAACGCCGCAAACCTACCCACTTTTCTTTTGCGGGACACCCGGCGGGGAGAAGGGGCGGTCGCAGGACCGCGCCGCCTCCGGGGCCGCCGGAGCGGGGCGGTCGCCCGCGCGACGGAGCCGACGGACGGGCGGCCCCGTCTGCGGCCCGTGGCCCTCCTCCCCCGTTGCGGGAGGCCACAGGCCCGACGGTGCGGCCGGGCGCCCGTCCCGGACGCGGCTCCGGGCGCGGGGAGGCTCAGTCGGCCTCCCGCTGCCGCTCCCTGGCCCGCGAGAGCGTGTAGCGCAGCAGCGTCTTGAGGACGTTGCCGCTCTCCAAGCGGTCGCGCGCGTCGAACTCGACGATCGGCACCTCGGGGCCGACCTCGACGGCCTCCCGGATCTGCTCGAGGGTGTAGTCCAGCTTCCCGTCGAACTTGTTCACCGCGATGAGGTAGGGGATGTCCTGCTTCTTCTCGAAGTAGTCGATCGCGTCGAAGCAGTCCGCCAGCCGGCGGGCGTCGACCACCACGACCGCGCCGATCGCCCCGCGCACTAGGTCGTCCCACATGAACCAGAACCGCGCCTGCCCCGGGGTGCCGAACATGTACATGATCAGCTCGTCGTCCAGGGTGAGGCGGCCGAAGTCCATCGCCACGGTGGTGGTGACCTTGTCCGGTGTGGCGGAGACGTCGTCGTGGGCGACGCTCGCCTCGGTCATCACCGCCTCGGTGGTGACCGGCGGGATCTCCGACACCGAGCCGACCAGTGTCGTCTTGCCCGCGCCGAAGCCTCCCGCGATGACGATCTTGGTCGACGCCACAGAGGGGCGCTTATTGGAAGAGACGTTCGAGGCCACGGAGCGCCCTTTCCAGTACTTGGTTCTCGGACGGGCTGTGCCCGGTGATCGTGGGGTGGATGTAGACGAGTCCCTGGTCGGCCAGGTCGCTGATGAGCACCTGGGTGACGCCCAGCGGCAGCTTCAGCTCCGCCGAGATCTCCGCCACCGAGCGCACCTGCGCGCACAACCGGTAGATCCGCTCCGACTCCGGCATCAGGTTGCGAGGCGGCTCGACCCGTTCGTCCGCGCGGGAGACCAGGGTCTGCACCATCAGCGGATGGCGCGACCGGGTGCGTCCGCCGGTGAAGGTGTACGGGCGGATGCGCGCTCTCCGTCGTCTGCGGTGACTCCTCATGGAAATGGCTTCCTCTTCATCTTTCGCCCAGCGCCGTCACCGGGGTCAGCGGACGATCTCGCGCAGTTCGGAGCGGAGCTGCGGGGTGAGCACGTGACCGGCGTTCTCCACGAGCAGGGTCATCTGGTAGGCGACGATCTTCATGTCGGCTTCCTTGGAGGTCAGCACCGCCAGCGAGGAACCGTCGCTGATGGACATGACGAACAGGTAGCCGTGCTTCATCCGCAGGATGAGCTGCTCGGAGTCTCCCTTGCCGAACATCCGCGCGGTGCCCTCGGCCAGGCTCTGCAGACCGCTGGCGATCGCGGCGAGCTGCTCGGCGTGCTCCTCGGGGAAGTCCCGGGACGCGGTCAGCAGCAGGCCGTCGGAGGAGACCACGATCGCGTGTTCGACGCCTGGCACTTCGGAAACGAAGTTGGAGACGAGCCAGGTGAAGTTCTCAGCGCTCTCACTCAAGCGGTTGTCCATGTCCGTCCTGCTCCTGTTGTGGCGGGGATGTGGCTGCACGGGGCATTCATCGCTCGTTCTCGGTGGCGGCGCGTTCGCCTTCGAGGAACTCCGCGAGGTCCGCGCGGATGCGCGCGGCCCGGCTCTCGGCGTCCTCCGGCTCGTCCGCCGCCTCCTGGACCGGTGTGCCCGGCAGGGGAAGAGGTGTTCGGTTGCTGCGGTGTGCGCCGCGTCGGGGCAGTCCCGCAGCGGTGAAGGCGGGGCCGTCGTCCCTGCTGGGCGGGCGCGGTGTGGGGGAGGTCATGGCGGGCGGGCTCATCGTTGCTGGGGCGGCGGTCACGGTCTCGAACACGGGCTCGGGCTTGGGGCCCTCCTCGCCGACCAGCTCGGTCGGCACGACCACATGGGCGCTGATGCCGCGGAAGGCGCGCGCCTGCAGCTGTACCTGGAACCCGTGCCGGTGCGCGATCCGCCCCACCACGAACATGCCCATGTGCCGGAGGGTGTCCTCGTCCAGGACCGGGGCGCACTGCAAGCGCCGGTTGATCTCCGCGAGCTGGTCCTCGGGGAGGCCGATGCCCTCGTCCTCGACGGTGATGAGCAGGCGCCCGTCGCCCATGCTCTGGGCGCTCATGACGACCTGGGCGTAGTCCGGGGACTTGGCGGTGGCGTTGTCCAGCAGTTCGGCCAGCAGGTGGCTGAGGTCGTCGGACACCCGGCCCTCGATGAAGAGAGGGGGGATCCGGCCCAGGCGGACCCGGTCGTAGTCGCCGATCTCGGAGATCGCCGCACGGCAGACGTCCAGCAGCGAGACGGGCTCCATCTGCGGGTCCCCGGTGTCCTGGCCGGCGAGGATGAGCAGGTTCTCGCCGTTGCGCCGCATCCGGGTGGCGAGGTTGTCGATCTTGAACAGCTTCTCGAGGAGTTCGGAGTCCTCGGTGGTGTCCTCGAGCTCCTCGACGATGTCCAGCAGCGACTCGACCAGGGTCAGGTCGCGCATGGCCAGGTTGACCAGCGCGCTGGTGACGTCGTTCTCGGAGACCTCGAGCCGGTCGCGGTGCGCGTCCTCCTGCTCCTGGACGGCGGGCTGTTCCTGGACCGCGGCCTGCTCCTGGGAGACGGCCTCCTGGACGGCCTCGGCCCGGGGCGCCGTCTCGGCCTGCTCGGCCGCGGGCTCGGGCTCCTGCTGCACGGCGGGCGGCGCCTGGTAGCCGGGGGCGTACTGCTCCGCCGGGGCCGCGGGCGCCGGGGGTGCCGCCGGGTCCTGCTGCCCTCCGTAGGGGGCCGGGGGGTGGCCGTGGGGGGCGTACGGCTGCACCGGGGGGTAGCCGTACGGCGTCGGCGGGAAGTACTCCTGCGGATAGGGCTGGTAGCCCTGCGGGTACGGGTAGCCCTGCGGGTAGGGGTGGTAGCCCTCCTGCGGGGGGTACGGCTGTTCCTGCGGGTAGCCCTGGGGAGCCGGATAGCCGTACGGGACCGCCTCGGAGCCGGGGGAGTGCTTCGGCGTCCTACCGAGCCTGGCGAAGATCCGGGAGAACAGGCGGCGGGGTGTCCCCGACCTCCCGTCACGGGAGGAGTCCGCCTCCGCCTGCGGCGCGTGCGACAGGGGGTGCCCCGTGTGCTCACCTGGTGACGGCACCTGTGCCACGGCACATCTCCTCAATATTGCGGGGGCTGTTTGACATCGGCGGCGCGGTTGCGGTAAGGGCATCCACTCTCACGGGTCGCGCCGTAGCCGGTTGCGTACGGCAGGAGCACCGTGCGCAGGGACGACGGCGTCGGCCACGGGACGTGACCGCCATTCCTGACAGCATGCCGCCTAAATGCTGATAAAGAGTGAATCGGCGGTCACACTAGCACAGAAAAGCCTAGCCCTTCGGCAAAGCCGACGTTTTCCAAGCTGATCGGCGGTGACCGCAACCCACCTTTCCGTCACACTCCGCAACAGTCGGCGGCCGCCCGTCCCGGCTCCGCAGGGCCGCGCCGCAGCGCAGCTCCTCCGGCATTCTTGAAGAGAGGGCACCACTCTCTCACACCGACAGAAGAGTGACACTCGTCACTTTTTCTCGATTCTTTAGACAATCTGGATGCATATGTGCTTGTCGTTCCGTCCAGCCGGAACAGCGAACGCCGCGTACTCTCCTGTCCTTTTCCGGGAAAGCACCGACACCCCGAAGAATTCCACGACGGCCCTCTCCGCCATTTGCCGTTTTCCCGGGAATCGGAATGCCGGGAGCGGCCCCGGCGCCCGCGGCTGCGGGGCGGTGCTCAGCCGCCCCCTCCCGACCGGACCTCGCTGATGGCCTTGAGGATGCGCTTGTCGGAGACCGCGTGGGCGGTGCCCACCTCCTGCGCGAAGTAGCTGATCCGCAGCTCCTCCAGCATCCAGCGGATGCTCTCGTGCTCCGGGCCGGGCGGCACCCCCGGGGGCAGGCTGTCCAGGAGCTGTTGGTACGCCTGGCGCATCTGCGCCACCTTGGCCGTGTTCACCTGGTCCCGCCGGGGGTTGTGCGGCAGCCGGGACAGCCGCACCTCGATCCCCCGCAGGTAGCGGACGAGGTCCCGCAGCCTCCGGTACCCGACGGCGGTGACGAACCCCGGCCCCACCAGCGCGCCGAGCTGGTTCTGGATGTCGGTGACCGACGGCAGCACCGCCAGGCTCGTGGTCCCCTTGAGCTGCTTCTCCAGCCGCTGCGCCGCGGCCAGGATCTTCTCCACCGTGGCGAGGATGTCCATGACCCGCTCGACCAGGTGGACCCGGACGTGCTCACGCAGTTTCGCGAAGGCGTCCGGGTCCCACACCGGACCGCCCGCCTCCGCGACCAGCGCGTCCACGCCGCAGGCCACGCAGTCGTCGAAGAGCGCGGCCACCGAGCCGTGCGGGCTGCGGCTGAGCACCAGCTTGCTCTGGTTGCTCAGGTGGCCCTGGAGGAACCGGGCCGGGGAGGGCACGGTGAGCATGAGCAGCCGCCGGGTGCCCGCGACCATGGCGTGCCGCTGGGCCGCCGCGTTGTCGAAGATGCGCACCCCCACGCTCGTCCCCTCGTCCACCAGCGCCGGATAGCCCCTGATCACGTGCCCGGCGGTGCGGCGCTCGAAGGTCCGGGGCAGCGGACCGAAGTCCCAGGAGGTCAGTCCGGTGCGCTCGATCCCGGCGGCCTCGGCCGAGATCGCCTCGCGCAGCCGCGGTTGCAGGCGGCGGCGCAGCTCCTCCAGGTCCTTGGCCTCGGCGAGGGAGCGTCCCTTCTCGTCCACGGCGCGGAAGGTCATCCGCAGGTGGTCGGGCACCCGGTCCAGTTGCCAGTCGTCGACCGTGACCCGGGGGCCGCCCATCGCGGTGAGCTCCCGGGACAGCGCCTCCAGCAGCGGCTCGGTGCGAGGCCTGAGCCGCTTGAGCACCGCGGCGGCGTGGTCGGGCACCGGGACGAAGCTGCGCCGGATCGCCTTGGGCAGCGACCGCATCAGCGCCGTCACCAGCTCCTCCCGCAGGCCCGGGATCTGCCAGTCGAACCCCTCGGCGCTGACCTGGTTGAGCACCTTCAGCGGGATGTGCACGGTCACCCCGTCGGCCGCCTCCCCCGGCTCGAACTGGTAGGTGAGCCGGAAGCGGTGCTCGCCCTGCTGCCAGAAGTCCGGGTAGTCCTCCTCGGTGACCTCGCCCGCCGCGTCGCTGACCAGCATCGACCGGTCGAAGTGCAGCAGGCGGGGCTGGGTGCGGCGCACCCGCTTCCACCAACTGTCGAAGTGGCGGACCGAGACCACCTCGGCGCCGACGCGCTGGTCGTAGAAGTCGAACAGGACCTCGTCGTCGACGAGGATGTCGCGGCGGCGGGCGCGGTGCTCCAGGTCCTCGACCTCTTCCAGGAGCCTGCGGTTGGCGTGGAAGAACTCGTGCCGGGTGTCCCACTCCCCCTGCACCAAGGCGTTCCGGAGGAACAGCTCCCGCGCCGTCTTCGGGTCGATGCGGCCGTAGTCGACCTTGCGCTGCGTGACGAGCGGCACCCCGTACAGCGTCACCCGTTCGTAGGCCATGACCGCGCCCCGCCGCTTCTCCCAGTGCGGTTCGCTGTAGGTGCGTTTGACCAGGTGGCCGGCGAGCTCCTCCACCCACTCGGGTTCGATCCGGGCGTTGACGCGCGCCCACAGCCGCGAGGTCTCCACCAGCTCGGCCGACATCACCCACCGCGGCTGCTTCTTGAACAGCGCCGAGCCGGGGAAGATCGCGAAGCGGGCGCCCCTCGCCCCCAGGTACTCGTGCTTCTCGGGGTCCTTCAGCCCGATGTGGGAGAGCAGGCCCGACAGCAGGGACAGGTGGATGCGCTTGGAGTCGGCGGGCGCGGTGTTGACCTCGATGCCCAGGGACCGCACGATCTGCTTGAGCTGGGAGTAGATGTCCTGCCACTCCCGTACCCGCAGGTAGTTGAGGAACTCCTCGCGGCACATGCGCCGGAACTGGTTGCCCGACAGCTCCTGCTGCCGCTCGCGCAGGTGGTTCCAGAGGTTCAGGTAGGCCAGGAAGTCCGACTCCGGGTCGGCGAAGCGGGCGTGCTTCTGGGCCGCGGCCTGCTGCTGCTCGACCGGGCGCTCCCGCGGGTCCTGGATGGACAGCGCCGCGGTGATGACCATGACCTCGTGCACGCAGCCGTTGCGTTCGGCCTCCAGGACCATCCGGCCCAGCCGCGGGTCGATGGGCAGTTGGGCGAGCCTGCGGCCCAGCGGGGTGAGCCGGGTCCGCCCGTCCTCCGCCTGTTGCAGCGCGCCCAGTTCGGTGAGCAGCGCGACACCGTCCTTGACCTGGCGCCGGTCGGGGCCGTCCACGAACGGGAACTCCGCGACGTCGCCGAGCCCGAGCGCGGCCATCTGCAGGATGACCGAGGCCAGGTTGGTGCGCAGGATCTCGGGGTCGGTGAACTCCGGGCGGGAGAGGAAGTCCTCCTCCGAGTACAGCCGGATGCAGACGCCCTCCGCGACCCGGCCGCAGCGGCCCTTGCGCTGGTTGGCCGACGCCTGCGAGATCCGCTCGATCGGCAGCCGCTGCACCTTGGTGCGGTGGCTGTAGCGGGAGATGCGGGCGGTTCCGGGGTCCACCACGTACCTGATGCCCGGGACCGTCAGCGAGGTCTCGGCCACGTTGGTGGCCAGCACGACGCGCCGCCGGGAGTGCGGCCGGAACACGCGCTGCTGCTCCGCCGCGGACAGCCGCGCGTACAGCGGCAGGATGTCCACGGCCTGCGGGCTGCCCTCGGGGTAGCGGCGGGCCAGGTGCTTGCCGAGCGCCTCGGCGGTGTCGCGGATCTCGCGTTCGCCGCTGAGGAAGACCAGGATGTCGCCGGGGCCCTCGGCGCACAGCTCGTCCACGGCGTCGCAGATGCCCTGGATCTGGTCGCGGTCGTCGGTGACGGCGTTGGCGTTGGCGTCGGCGTCGTCGTCCACCAGCGCCTCGGCGGCCAGCGGCCGGTAGCGCACCTCCACCGGGTAGGTGCGGCCCGAGACCTCGATGATGGGCGCGTCGTCGAAGTGCCGGGAGAAGCGCTCGGGGTCGATGGTGGCCGAGGTGATGATCACCTTCAGGTCGGGGCGGCGGGGCAGCAGCCGCTTGAGGTAGCCGAGGATGAAGTCGATGTTGAGGCTGCGCTCGTGGGCCTCGTCGATGATGAGGGTGTCGTAGTCGCGCAGCATCCGGTCCCGCTGGATCTCGGCCAGCAGGATGCCGTCGGTCATCAGCTTGACCAGGGTGTTGTCGCTGGAGGTGTCGGTGAAGCGGACCTTGTAGCCGACGCCCTCGCCCAGCGTGGTGCCCAACTCCTCGGCGATGCGCTCGGCGACGGTGCGCGCGGCCAGCCGCCGCGGCTGGGTGTGGCCGATCTGTCCGAGGACTCCCCGCCCCAGTTCCAGGCAGATCTTGGGGAGCTGGGTGGTCTTGCCGGATCCGGTCTCCCCCGCCACGACCACCACCTGGTGGTCGCGCACCGCGGCGAGGATGTCGTCCTTGCGCTGGCTGATCGGCAGCTCGGGCGGGTAGTCGATCGAGGGGAAGGCCGAGCGGCGCCGTTCGACCCTGGCCTCGCAGTCGTCGATGTCGGCGCTGATCTCCGCGGCGACGGAGCGGCGTCGGTCGAGGTCGCGGATCTTCTCCGCGCCGTCGATGCGGCGGCGCAGTCGGTGGCGGTCGCGCGGCATGAGGCCGGGCAGGCGGCGCCGCAGGTCGGCAAGCGGGGATTTCACGGACGGCGTTTTCATCGCACAGCCAGCATAGGCACCGTGCCAACCGGTTTTTCCCGGGCGGCCCGGGTCGCACCGCGGTGTCGGGGCCGCCCCCGGGGGACCGGAAGCGGGCCGGGACGGGGTTCCCGCCCGGCCTTACGGCCGCCGCGCCCGCCCTCGGGGCCGTCCCGTTCAGGCTGCGGGGTGGCCGCCCGCCGGGCCGCCGGGCCAGGCCGGGGGACCGCCGGCACCGGGTGCCGGGCCGCCGGGGCCGGCCGGGGGCCGCGGCGCCTGCCCCGCGGCCGTGCCCCGGTGCAGCAGGATGCCGAGGCCGCTCGCGCCCAGCAGCACCAGCCCCACGACCAGGAGCAGCAGCGCGCCGCCGATGGCCCCGTCGGTCCAGTCCCAGATCGCCTCGGGGACCGCGAGGGTGATGCCGATGACTCCGGCGCCGATCAGCACCCACACCCGCCACCAGCGGTAGAGCACCAGGGACAGCACGGCGACCGCCAGGGTCAGCGCGTAGGCGAGCGGGGCGTAGCTCTCGCCGTCGAACAGCGGGGCCTGCGCGCCGAACAGCGCGAACGAGGCGGCGACGACCAGGCCGGTCCGCTGGTTGGGCAGCCGCAGCGCGACCGCTCCCCACAGCAGCCCGAGAGCGAGCGTGGCCAGCCCGTAGGGCAGCATCTCGTTGCTGATCAGGTCGAGGTCCTCCAGGACCGACCACAGCGCCCAGGCGCTGAGGCCCCCGCAGGTCAGCAGGCCGATCGCGGTGGGGGCCGCGGCGTAGCCGAGCAGCGCGAGCACCAGGCCGAGCAGGGCGGGTCCGGTGGTGCTCTCGGGTTCGAGGGCCACGCCCACGGCCATGGTCGCGGCGATCGAGGTGAGGACGAACAGGGTGCCGCCGATGCGGCGGCGGGTGTCGGGGAGGGGGCCGCGGCGCAGCAGCCGGGTGCCCGCCGCGGCGAGGCCGCCGAGGCCCGCCAGCACGGCCACCGCCGTCAGCAGGCCGACCCGGACGACCTGCTCCAGGTCCTCCCAGGAGGCCGCCACCAGGGCGACCACTCCGGCGAACACCAGTCCGCCGCCGACGAAGCCGATGATCTCGGTCCAGCGCGCCGGGGCGCTGCCGCCCTCGGCCGCGCGCAGCTCGACCTCGACCGCGTGTGCCTGCTCCGCGGAGAGGATCCCCCGTGCGACGAGGGAGCGCAGTGCCCTGGCACGGGCCTCTTCGGTGTGCCGGACGTCGACCATCATGGCCCCTCTCTTGGTCCCGCGCCTGGACGCGCCCAGTAGTCCCTTCCTTTTACCACCTCTTGAGTTGCGCGCCACCCCTGTCTGGTTCGCGTAGAACGCGAAGTTCTGCCTTGGGTGCGCGGGACGGCCGCCGCGTTCTAAGCTCGAAGCTCCACCGCCCCAGCACACCCAGGGACCGTTCACGTGACACCGACTCCGCGCCGCACCGCAGTTGCCCGTCGCCTCCGCCTCCCCCGGGGTGCACGGTGAAGGCGCGCGGTCCCCGGCGCCTCAAGCCGCTACAGCCGGACGACCCTCCCTCGATGGGGCCCTACCGGCTGATCGGACGGATCGGCTCGGGCGGCATGGGCACCGTCTACGCGGGGGTCGCCGAGGGCATCGAGGGCTATCTGGCGGTCAAGGTGATCCACCGCGAGCACGCGGCCAACCCGGAGTTCCGCCGCAACTTCGCTCGCGAGGCCAGGCTGATGGTGCGGGTGGACAGCCCCTGCGTCCCCCGGTTCGTCCACGCCGACGTGGAGGCCGAGCAGCCGTGGCTGGTCACCGAGTTCGTCGCCGGGCCGACCCTGCGCCACCACGTGGAGCGGTTCTCCGCGCTGCGCGGCGGCATGCTGCTGGGGCTGGCCGCGGGAACGGTGGAGGCGCTGTGCGCCATCCACTCCGCGGGGATCGTGCACCGCGACCTCAAGCCGAGCAACGTGATCCTCGCCGCCACCGGGCCCAAGGTGGTGGACTTCGGCATCGCCCAGGCCGACGAGGACCCCACCCTGCACCTGAGGCTGCGCCGCATGTACCGGCGGGCGCGGGAGCGGGGGGTCTCCCCGCCGCGGCGTCCGCTGCGCCCCGGCCGCCCGGCCGCCGCGCGGAATCGCCGCTCGCTGGTGGGCACGCCCGGGTGGATCAGCCCCGAGCAGTACCGGGGGCAGCCCGTCACCGAACGCTCCGACGTGTTCCTGTGGGGGGCTCTGGTGGCGTTCGCCGCGGCCCGCCACGACCCGTTCGGGCACGGCTCCCCCCAGGAGCTCGCGCACCGGGTGGTGGCCGAGGAGCCCGACCTGGACGGCCTGCCGCCGGGGCTGGAGCGGCTGGTGCTGGCGGCCATGGCCAAGAACCCCGCGGACCGCCCGCTCCCCGGCGAGCTGCTCGACGAGGTCCTGGCGCTGGCCGGGGCGGAGGCCGCGCCGGGGGCGACGCGGCGGCAGCGGGTCCGGG
>Ga0065720_1020011_pt1 | contig 17813 bp, 20 predicted proteins | sample Thericmetagenome_FD_59107 | JGI IMG/M metagenome (GOLD analysis project Ga0065720, IMG submission 59107) | Thermophilic microbial communities from the Joint Bioenergy Institute, California, USA of rice/straw/compost enrichment - eDNA_2 v2... | ecosystem: Engineered > Solid waste > Grass >...
AAGAAGCTCTCTGACATCAGAGCGAGAGATTTTAAAAATTGCAAATCCTTCTGATGCGAATAATGGTGAGACATATTTATCACCTCCTGGCAAGAAATCAAACTTTTTTACTTCCTCGAAATCTCAAATTTCCTCAAATGACGAGTCTTAATATCTTCTTTGAGTTGTACATTATTTGTCGTCCTAGCTGTTATCCAATTTTCAACAATTGTGGATGATGGATGTATAAGCATGTAAATTGTATTTAGCAGAGAAATACTTGAAAAAGTACTTGAGCTATAAATGATCTTTAAGTAGGGCATAATCCCATGCAAACAGGGTTACTTAGAAAGCTCCATAGCGGTGAACAGATAGAATTGAAAAGTTATTAAATTCAAAAATTCGTTTAAAATAATAACAAGAAGATGGCACACGTACCTAAAATCAAAAATAAGGCTAATTGGTTTAGGAAGTGAAGAACAATTCAGATAGCTTCTACATAGGTGATGATGCCCCAGAGCTGAGGTAACATTTTTATGATTCTCTTTTCTGATGATCCAATAGCCAAGCACATTCAGAGGAGCATCCCCAAAGGAAAGTAGTTCAGAACAGAAGTGATAGTCCAGTTTTCGGGTTGCCAACTCGTGGAAATAATGCAATGCTGGTTGAGGAGGATCTTCAAAATATCTCTCCTATACAAGGAAAAATGGATAAAAAGAAACAAAATAAAGATCCTGCACAAATTATTGAAGAACTTAAAGACAAATTAAGAAGAACGACACAGGCACTCCATGAGCATCAAGAGGAATATAAGTAATATTGACAAATTCTGTCATAATCCATAAGGCAACAGCTTCTTCATATTGAAACGATCAATATGATGACTAAATATCAACTCGTCTTCATAAAGATGGAGGCAGCCTTAATCAAATTGGCTAACATTATGAAGACTAGGTATAGCTTTATAAGAATATCTAATCTCTAAGGGATTCACTACACGTTTCATTTGCATTTAGTAGAATCTTCCAATTTGCAAGGTCTCAGTCAGTCATAAAAAAGCTGAAGACTCAGGTTATCTATTTCAACCTCAAAGACAATATCGAAAAAATGGTTCGGGGACTCTCACAATTACAAAGAGGGTCTTTGAATAGAGGATTTAGAGCTATTTGGCTTCTATCAAAGCTTTACAAGGCTGAAAAGCACTTCAAAGAAGAAAGGGAGAAATATATTAAAAGCTTCAACGAGTCTCTATTGGCTAAAGATGCTGAAATAACTACTTATAAAAAGAAAATAGAAGACTTAAATGGGGTTGTTATTGCATCCAGGACCAAGGAGGCTGACTTATTGGCAAAGCTCAAGCAAAGGGAGAAGCAAATTCAAAGCTTAGAAGCAGAGAGAGCTGATATTATTAAATCTAAGAAGAGTTCAGGTGGTGAAAATGCTCAAGAAATAAAAGCTCTCGAGGAACAAATCAGAGAATTACAGCAAGAAAATGAGGAACTGAGAGAGAAGCTTAGTACTGCTGAATATAGTGTTGGAAGCTTCGTGAAAGAAATGTCGGAGATGCTTGACTCGCATGAACTTTCTACAAATGTTGGTTCAGATAATAATTCATTTAACAACCCTGACTTCGAAGAAGACTTGGATTTAATTAATAGAGTGAAAGATAAAGGACAAGGAGCCTTCTTCTCTAAGGGAAAAGATTCCTCCAATAAGAATATCCAGATGAAACACTCTTCCAATCAGGCCGCTTATAATAGATATAAATAATAAACTCAGAGGGTCTATCCGAGGATTCTTGAATGCTTAATGATATATTATAAGATGACTGTGTAACTTCAAATTTTCTTAAAGTTGAAATGCATTTTATCAAATCTATTGTATTACTAGGCCATTCTGGTCATTTATTTTTGAAGATAATCCCAACACTTTATCATATTATCAACTTATTGAGACACACTTTGAAAAATCATGAAATGTTAACTCAGTAAAGAAACCCTTTTCATAGAAAATTACTTATTACTAAAGTTAAACGTTTCGAAGAGTATCTTGATCCCTTCCTTTGATAGGCATTGATAAACAGGTGGAGACTATACTCTATTTCAAAAAATCTTGATAAAAGTGTGATTGAAGGATTGGGAACATAACTTGGCAGTCTCTAAACTTTATAGTTCTTCTCTGCAAAGATATGCTGTACAAGCTTGTACAATTATATAACTAGAACGACATTTATGAAATAATTCCTCTGGCTTGTCCGACTAAGTGTTTGTGGATCTTTGGTTGGACCTAATTCTAATTACATCCTATTTTTAGAATAGTTTACGCAAGCTTCGACACAGGTGACGTAGTCTCTAAGAGGGTACATGCAACTCTTTTCGGGATCAGCTCCAACGAGGGATTTAAGGGTGGATTCGCATCTTCCCAATTTATCTTTCCAGTATTTACATTCGGGATCACAGTGGGCAATCAACATGTCTTTGGGGTCTTGACCTCTGCTGAGCATGTTCTTGACAGTTTCTAAGGGTCAATCTTCAATTAAGACTTAGAGTACCTTCTATATTGGACATTGCCTCAAATAAATATTAATCGAATCTGTACAATATATTAACTTTGATTGTTTAAAGATTTAGAAGTTTCCGAGTAACACTTTAGAAAAGCTAATCTATTGTACTATCATCCATAATTTGTTCATCATTGATTCTTCTGTTTCATGATGATCTAGCTTTTCTAATCTCTCGATAAATTGATAGTTGAGTTAAAGAAAATCTCTATTGTATTCATAAAAGTGTATTTTTGAATCAGGAAAATCAAATTTTCAATGATATTTGAAGAATGATTTTAATGTTTTCAGTTGATAAATGAATTGTAAAAGATTGAGTAAACATTTTCAAAAGGAATGTATTCTTTACAATATTCTACCTAAGCAAGCGTATGCTTAGATATTCACTATATATTTTACTAGAAACACACTATATTGATAGCAAGAAAAATATCAATACGTACAAAATTACACATTAATTTTCATCTGAGGCTGCTCCTTAGGCATGTTGAATGGATGGATAACCTCCAAAGTAAACTTTTTAGAACCTTCTTCTAATTCTTGCAAGGGATAAGAATCATCTAAATAATAAAGGTCTTTAGAGTATGTTAATACCATTCTCAACTTTTGCATACCTACTGTCACTCAGGTCTGTCTTTACAATGAGTCTTAACTTTCCAAAATATTCTTGATTTATTTTAATTTCTTTGCCCGCACAGTCTATATTCCAGTTCTTCATCACGTTAAAAAGTCTGGTTCGAAACTCTTCTCCAGTATAACTTTTCTAAAATTTAAGAAATCTAAATAGGAAAATTCATACCCTTGCAAAGAACAAAAATGGATGTGAGAAGGTTTCTCCATCTCTGGTAGTCTGGACCCCATATACAGGGAAATACTAAATTTTGTAAATGATAAAATTCTAATTGTTACTTTATCTTCAGATTTCTCTTCATACATTTTCAGGATATACTCAACTCTGAGTCTGTATTTCTGCATATATAAAGAAATTTCTTGATCTGGAACAGCTCTGCCAATAAGGACATTTTTCTTCTTTTCAAGTACAACTGCTTTCAGATTAAATTCACTAATAGTCATTTTCATAGGCAAGTTTCATTACCCATCCATTTTTTCCATGTCAGCTAGTCTTTGTTCGATAAAAATATTTTTGCTCTCAATCTCATCAATAAGCTGCAAAACTGTGGCGTCTTTGTCCATGAACAGTTCCTCCTCTTTTGTGAGAGTGTTGGTTATAAACGAATAATAAGAAATCTATAATTTCAATCTTGTTTATAAACCCTCTACCATAACTCTTTGCTTTCTGTCAAGCTCTTCCACTTCTATTTTAGATTCCTCACACTGAACTCTTTCATCATGCTTAACTAGGTCGGCTAGTGTTAGAGTCAAACTGTCAGCATATGAAATAGGGTTATAATTAAAAGCATTCTTCCATTTGGACTTAATGATAATCCTACTGGGTGGTACTTCACTACCGTAAATATGGTCCGAAATGTATTGAGTAAGCTAGGGATAATTAAAAAATTATTTTAAGCTATACCTCATCATATCTCATCCCTCCATCAAGAAGCTTCCTGAACCCTTCTCGATTGTCTTTTGGATTTGGAATGAATGTTACCCACACTCTTTCAGACAAAAGTTTGTAATATTCAGCTGCAGTCACATAGTCACTTCTGTCTTGAATAAACTCAAAAACGAAGACATGACCATATTCAGCAGATTCGTCATCTATAGGTGTTTCTGGAGAAAGCTTTTCCAAGAGATATTTCTTTTTATCTTCTCTATAAAAAGTTGCTTTGCTAAAGTCTCTGGTAGAGTATTTCTGTTGAAGCTCATCAATCAAGTCTCTGACCAATGCATTTTTCTAATCATTTATTTTTTGAAATCAATCAAGTACCCTCATGAGATAATAGTCTAGCATTCTGAGAACAGGCTTTTCACCAGTCACTGTGTAGACCTTCAAGAATATGAAGAGATACTTTTCATCCATCAAATCATTGAGTATTGGGCCTGCCCTCTTAAAGACGATGTTTTCAACCTTTTCATCTTCGGGAATGTCTTGCATAATTTCAATTTCTGGATCATATTCTACGAACTCTACGGTATTTTTGCACTTGATTCCAAAGTATTCAGAATGATACGGTTCTCTCAATTTGAAGATATAAGGGTAATTGTTTCTTGTTATTGTATGGACAAAGAATATAGCTTTAGTTTGACTTTGATTTTGATTTACTCCAGTGCATAGGATATTTAGGCTCGTCCCTCCAGAACCTAAAAGACTTCTTTTTGTTACTGGAGTAAACTGTTCACGATTGGTACTAATCTTCCAAACCATAAGCTCTTCCTTATTTTATTAGGAAATCACAAAAGAAATATTACAATTGGAATATGAGTATTATCTGATATAAATTTCATGAGGTCTTGAACTTTGAAATTCTTTTTCAAGTAGACTTTGAACCTCTTGTTTTTGCTTTTCAAAAATCTAACAATATAGTCATCATCCCTAGCTCCCATTTTATAGAAAGTTAATCCGGGCTCTTGAATTGATTTCAAAAGCTCAAAGCTTGTTATATAAATCTTGATGTACTCATCATTTTTCCTTCTCTATAAAATTAGAAGATATTATTTGCTACAAACTCTTTCTTCTTCTAATTTTTTATTGGTTTCAATTTCTTCTCTTAATTGTGCAGGAACATCCTTTTCAGTAACAGGGCTTAGCAATTCCTTTATTCTATCTATTCTGATGTATACAAGCATATAAGCGTTTGCAGGATTGGAAGACTCCCAGGTTTCAATTTCTTTTGATTCTAACTCAATCAACTTTTTATTTCCAAAGAAATACTATTTAGTCTAGCTTCAGTATGAGTGCCACCAAAGTTAGCCTCAAAGACCTCATCTGGTTCAGCCAGGTCGACTATATCATCATTGAATTTATACCATTGACCATCACCTTCTAATAGTTGAAAGAAGTAGAAATAATAATTACCTGGGTTTGGTCTGATAAAGGCATAGTAATGACCAGAAGTTGCTGAACCACCACTATGGACTAAAACACTGAAAAGTTTATATCTTGTCTCCTGGACGTTTTCTGAATAGGTATACTTCTCCAAATCGATTTCATCATAAAACTCGCAATAGTCCGAGACTTTAACCATTGTTTCTTTTTGATAGTCAAATTCAAATCTCTTTAACTGGACCATAAGAACTGGAGGTAGAGTTAGGATCTTTTGACCTTTCTTAGCATCTTGTTTGCCATACTGGTCTGTCTCTAGTTTATTATCTCCATCTAGTATTTCTTCCTATATGATTAGTGAGAACCAAAGAGTTTGATACTGTAATAAACAAGTCCAAAGATTCATAGATAGTATGGCACCCTTTAACCATTAGTTGCAGTTCAACAAATTTCTCGGCTCTTTTCGATTCATAATCAACATCCAAACATTTGATCAAGGTGATAGTCTTTCCCTCAAAGAGTTTATTTAATTGTCCATCAAGTTCTGGAATGTCTTTCATCTTCTTTTCTAAGGCCTCTAAAAAGAGCAAGCAAAATTCTTGAACATCTTGTTGCACATTAGCCTGTCTTCTATCCCATCCAAAAGATTTCTAAAATATTACTCGTAACTTTTTGATTTTACAATTAGTTCTCCAGTTGAGACTGGTTTCTTTGAAAATTTGAGATTATAAAAGAGTCTTTGCAAAGCAATCAGTAAAGAAGTATTTCCGTTTGATTTTTCATGTGGTACCTGGTTGTTCAATTTGATGAACTTTTGTATTACCTTAAAAATTAGTTTTTGAAAAGCTGCAAGATTGTAAAGGGTTTGTAAAAAGCTATTCATATAACAGAGATTGCCTGAGTTAATAAGCCCAAGGAGATTTGAGGAAGAAGTTTGGATTCTTTTATTTTCTTTAATTGTACATTCAATAATTAGGGCATCATTCAGAACAAGATTAATCTGAGGGAGCATTTTCTCAGGTAATTGAATGCCATAGTCTCGAGTACTTGGGTTAAATGTTCGAACAAAAGCTTTTTCAGTGTCTAAGGAGCCTAATCTGAGTGTGATTCTAAATACGATATTCACATTTCTCTCCCATTCTACAGAAATTATACTCTAACAATAATAATTATAACCTGGATCATTTTTTTCTCTTTCATCAAGAATCGCTTCTAGTCCAATATAGCATCTAGCCAGACCTTGATCTGATTTATCAATATCTGCAATCAATTTCCACTTCTTTTTCCAACCTGTAGGGAAAGTTATGCTATCCAGCTAAGGATTGATCAATTTAGAAGCTAACAACTATACTCTTATTGTCCCTTCTCCATCCAGCAGTCTTTTTAATGGAATAGTCCAAAAGACACGGACTTTATCTAATGAATATTCGAAATATCTTATGCTCTCTTCAAAGTCAATGTCCAGGCCAGTCTCAGGGGAAAATCCTGGCTTCAAATATTTCATTAATGTATTTTGTGTAGATTTATCTTGGTTAATATGCTTATATTCAAAGTCATCATCTAGGTTCCTGTTAATCAAGAGATATTTTAGTTTACAATGGTCTCTGGGAAAGTCAGTGTTTCTTGAGCGAAGGTTATACTCTCTATATTCTATGTCCATGTCAGGTCTATTCGGAGATCTTCCTCGATTAGGTGTATGAAAACCGTTTTCTCTATTTTTTCCTAGGTTTTCAGGAATATATTCATCGTCCATATCATTCTTTCTAGACACGCTAGAATCATCAAACCACTCACTCTCCATGATCGTTTCCTGTTATGATCTTTTCTTGTTCAAATAAAATTTATTATCTTGTAAAAAGAACCGGGCTAACAAAAGTTCAAGCCTACTGAAAAAAAGAATAACCATTTCCATTATTGCATTACAGTATATCTTCAAAACTTTGTCATATATGTTATGTTAGATCCTATATAAATCGTCGAAACTCACAACAAAAGACAAGATTTCATGTGTTCGATGTTTTAGAAGCCCCCGAGACTTGATGAATGTTTCAATAATTAACGAGAAGAAACCTGTGCATATCTCTCAGAATTAACTTATAATTTCCATTTATAATTTTAACAATCTAACTTTGATAAGCATGTAATAGTATGAACACTACCCAATGAAATATTCAGAGATAATTGAGACTACAAAATGAAATACTGGTAGCACTTCACTACCAATTCTTAGGATTTATTATAATTCTATCTGAATGCTATTCCTTTGTAAAAAAAAAAACAAAAGGTAGATCTCAAGCTCATTGAGACAGTTTAAAGGAGATGTAAATAAAGAGCAAGTGATTATGCAAGTGATTATGTTATATACAGACAAGGGTATTACAATATTAAATTCATAAACAAAATGTTATGAATCACTTACTTACCTACCCAGACGGTCTTGACGTTGGTGAATTCTCTAGCTCCATGGACGCCACATTCTCTACCGTATCCGCTTTCTTTAACTCCTCCTGATGGCATCTTAGAATCAGATTTAGTCAAATTATTGATGAAAAGAGCTCCTGCTTCAATATTTCTACCAAATTGAAGAGCTCTTTCTTCATCCTTGCTAATGACGATTGATCCCAGGCCATATTGAGTGTTATTAGCCAATCTGAGTGCTTCTTCTTCAGTCCTGTACTTGAGTAAAGCAAAGATGGGGCCGAAGGTCTCTTCTTGAACGAGTGGATTCTTCTCGTCAACTTCAACAATAGCTGGGATAAAATAGTAGCCATTCTTAAGTTCTTCTAAATCGGGCTTCTCTCCTCCATATAAGAGTTTACCTCCAGCTTTTAATCCTTCTTTTAGTTGATGTTGAACACCTTCCAAAACTCTCTTAGCGGCAAGTGGGCCAAGTTTTGTATCCTTCTTCATTGGGTCTCCAATTTTCACACTCTTGACCTTTTCAATGAGTTTGCTGACGAATTCATCATAAACGCTTTCATCAATAATAAATCTCTTGGCACAAGAACAAACTTGTCCAGCGTTTCTAAGCCTGCTAGAAACTGCAACATTGACTGCAATGTCAAGATCAGCGTCTTTCATAACTACAAGAGGATCACTTCCTCCAAGTTCCATAATGGACTTCTTACAATACTTTCCAGCAAGAGAAGCAATTGTGGACCCTCCTTTTGTGCTTCCTGTAAAGGAGACACCTCTAACGTATTTGTGACCAATAATAATTTCAGATTGTTCTTGAGTAGTTAACAAAAATTGGAATTCTCCTTGGTCAAATCCAGCCAATTTAAAGGCCTCTTCAACACACATACCGGTTCTAGGGCATGAGCTTGCAACTTTGCTCAAAATAGTATTACCAACAGCCAATGCAGGAGCAGCACCCTTGAAGACTAACCAGAATGGGAAGTTAAAAGGAGCAATGAAGAAGACAGGTCCAATTGGTTGGTACTCAACAAAACTTTTCTTCGCATCAGTTGGAACGTGTTCTTCAGCTAGGAACATTTCTAAGTTGTTGGCACAATATTCACAGTGTTTAGCAGCCTTTTGCACTTCAGCAATAGACTCTTGGTAAGGCTTTCCCATTTCGCTTGTAATGACTTCTGCATACTTAGGAGCATTCTCAAGGAGAACTTTTGACAGTTTTAAGAACTTTTCCTTACGAACATTGATATCAGACTTTCTGTGACTTTGGAAAGCCTCCCAGGAGCGTTCGATTTTTTGGATAAGTTCTTCATTAGAGAGAGGCTTGAATTCTTCAATGACTCTTCCTGTGTGAGGATTGATGGATTTCATAGGGTCTAGTTTTAAACTGAGGATATTTTTTTTATAGAAGCATTCGAAATTTTCAACTTATATATCAATTTTTAGTTTAAGGCAAAAGAAAATTCCTGGCTAGTTCTTGCCTAAAAAATCATCAGAGATAGGTTAGCCTTAATTAGCCTTGCCTTAATTTAGTTTAGTGTTAGCTCTTAATTTGTAACACCTTAAAATGTTCTTGTCATGAGGGATAATCGACCTATAGCAATTCTCTTTTTTTAAACATGTAATAGTCAAAATTTACATCCTTAATCGAATATATTTTGGAACATTCGACTGGTTGGCAAATCAACTCGGGTTATTCTCAGGTACATTCTGGAAAAAACGTTTAAATCTGTGAGAAGAGTGGAATTTCACACAGAACCTCCAAAAAAATTAACTTGGAAAAAGAATTCGAATTCGAACAATAAAAACTACCAGAACTGAGTAGAAAGATCAAATTTATTGCGTTGTATTAAGTTTTATTGCTTCAGGAGAAATCAATAATTCCAAGCAATAAAATTTATTTTGCAGAAAGAATCAGATTTCTAAATAATCAAAACCATCTTTTATTTTCTGATCATGTTGTCATCCATTTGAATTTAGACATACAGTAATTTTACGAAGATATCTGGTAAGCACTCACCTAACCGGGTTGAACTGCTTCCTATTAGAATGAATAACAAACCCTGGGAAGTGAAAGAAACAATCCCAGACACCAAAAATGATATAACCCAAATTATGTATGTAAAAATAAGTCTCAAAGAAAATCAAAATATGCCATGTGTACTTTATCAATGTTCAATTGCTAGAAATATATTAAAGTGTATGATCAGACTTGACATGTTAAATTTAATCATTACAAAAAAGGTTATTGGCTATTTTTCCCTGTTAATTTTATTTATACATGCGCTCGAATGTGATTATAATCTCTGTTTATTCTGCCTAATTTTGGATCCAATTCAGCTTATTTTCCTTATTATTCAGCTTATTATTATGTCAGTTAACTTTTTCACCGATGATTCTGATAAGACTTCATGTCCGTCTGATGCTTTTGATGACGCCTATGAAGTTTCCGTCAAAACCAAAGTTTCTCAGTCTGCTAAGAAGAAGAAGCCCAAGAGAAACCGTTCTGCCTTCATCATATTTAGCAGCGAGGTAAATAAGACTACTTTTGACTCATATCTTTAGATGAGGACAAAACTAAGATCTGATGATCGAGAAAAACTAAATTCTAATGAAATGATGGTTAAGCTCGCCGAGCTATGGAAGAATCTCCCTGAGACTGAGAAGAAGAAGTTCTACCACCAAGCCGAAAAAGAAAAGGAGCGCTATCATAACGAACTTAACAGCTTTTATCAAAATTTCCCTGCTGAAGTTATTCAAAACAAAACCAAGAAGAATCATATTAAGAAACCCTGTTCTGCATATGCTCTTTACTTGAAAGAAAAGAAACAGGAGATTAAAAATGAAAATCCAGACTTGAAAATGGCAGACATTCTCAAAGTTGTTGCCGAAAGGTTGCCTAACTTATAACCTTCTTGTTAATGTCATAGATGGAAGAATCTTGATGACGAAGAGAGAATAATTTACCAAAGAATGGCTCAAACTGAAAAAGAGATGGCTAAGGCTAAACTTAACGAGGTTCTGCAATTGCAATCGGAAGACCCAGCCTCTCAAAAGAAGTCTGCCCAGTCTAAAAAGAAGGTCTCAAGTCCCAAGAAAGGTGCAAAACCCAGTCAGGAAGCTGTTAAGGTCGAGGAAAAGGACACCAAGGTTGAAGCTGACTTCAGAAGTGAAGAACCTCCCATTGTTAAAAAACAGCAAACCTTTAATTTCTCCCTCCCAACTCCTAACATGAGTTTGCCTGCCTTCAATTTTCCCTTCTTGCTCCCCCCTCAAAACCAGCCCGTTATGAGCCATAACAACAGTAATGTAACTGAAAGCGCTTACAAGAATGATTTCATAATGCCAGAATTTCCTTACAATCCATTCTCCAAGCTGCCATCTGTTGAACCCTTATTCATGTCAAAGTACAACAGCAAGGATGATCCTAGGTTCTCCAAAGGTGACAGCCAAGTCTGGAACTTCCCTGCTGAGAATTTCATGAACAGGATGTCAAGCGATAGACTAGACCTTATGAACTTCCAATCATTCAAGCTTGACAACTACGACGAAGTCATCAAGAAGGAGGAAAACTTCACGGATTCAGATGACGAGTATTTAGCTTCCACTACTACCAATTTAACCCCTACCAGCAGTGTCTCAACCACTAGAGCTACTATGAATAGCGTCTTGATCAGTGCTCTTCCCCAATCAGATTTCGATCCTCTTAACGTAAGTTATTTTGTCACAAAGATAATTTTCTAGCTTGACAACGGATTCGATACCTATATCTATTGAAGTAATGGAATTATGAAGGCTGGGCTTGTTCCCATAAACGCCTTATTCTAGCCTCTATATATTTTGGAGTCTAGCTTACATAACAGTCATTAAATATTATGAACTACTAAGACAGAACAAGGAATAAATAAAATCTTACTAATACTAATGTCGATACTACTCATAACTAACTACATAGTTATAACAAGCGCTAAGAATAGTTAGTAATATTTGACTACCTATAAGTTTTTAATTCTCAGTATCTCTGTCTGAGGATTAACTTGATACTGAAGCCTTGTCCTGATCAATTGGGCTAATTTCCTGGATTTTGGGAGGGTTAAGTTGACTGTTAGCTTTTAAAACATAGGAATATCTGTATCAAATTTATTGAAGAATTTGATTGAATTCGAAAACTCATATAGTTTTTTTGCTGTTCCGATAGGTATCTAATATTATGAAGACTAATAAACCAATACCTTTGGTAGACTACTAGAACAATGGTTCGTTCATTTCAATTGCTTTGAGATCCCTGACTTATTTAACATTATTATCGACTTATTGTGAATTTTAGTCTTTATGTAACATCTTTTCTTAAACCAGTTTAAACTTTCAAAAAGTCAGTTTCCCTTTAGAAGATCTCGTACATGATACTTAGCAGGCACTCAATAGAGATATGAATAAGATATTCACTCATTAAGGCATAAAAAGTTCCAAGGGCTTAGTGACAAATCTGTTCAATGTAGGGTCCCATCTAGTAATAAATTGTTCAGTAATGGGAGTATCTTTCTATGATGGTTAGAATGATAAAAAAGGATATTTACAGCATAGTCTCCATTTTCAGTTTCATAAGAGATATTAAGTTCAGTCACCTTTGAGGAAATAATATCAGTGTTCAAGTCTTTCTTGAGGTAAACTCTGACAGCTTCACATTTATCAAGAGAGATGGAAGGAGCACTAAAGATTAGCAAATGATAATTGAGATTACTGGTTCTTGGTTCTAATTTCTAAGTTTTTGCAGCTGACAGCTTCAACAGTTGAGATGACAGTCTAAATGTTACAAAATAAGGAATTTTCAGTTACATCGAAAACCAAGGTAACTCTGAAGCAGTGTGAAAGCATAATGGTCTTGACTTTCCCTTCAACGTTGATAATACTATTCATGCACTTATCAATATAAACAACCTGACTGATTGTTGCCTCGTTTACAACCACATTAGTGTTGTCAACATAGTTTTCCTAAGCTGTAAACAAGATAAATGTAATTAATACAACAAAGACACTAGTGTCACTGTACTTGATTGATGGAGCTCCAGTAATCTTGATTTCTTTTTCTTGATTACCAAAAGAAAGAGATTGAGTTTTGGGCTTGGTCTTAGGCTCGAGGGGTGGCTGGTTATCAACAACTCCCTTAGGTTTTCTCTCAGCCTTTCTTAACCCTGCTGTGATAGCCTCACCCTTGTTAATTTCATCGAACAAGGCCTTTCTGTCTCCTGCTCCTCCTTGGGGAACTGGTTTAGCTTCACCAAGTTGTTCTTCAAGAGTTGGGAGCTTAACAGTCATTTTAGGAGGTTCAAGAGTTGATTGCTTAGGCTTTTCTTGGGGCTTGGAGGGTTCAGCACTGGCATTAAAGAGACTGTTATAGTCACCTTCAGTCTATTTCTTTATCATTTGAGCATTATTTTTTTTACCTTTCCTTTCCAGATCAATCCTGTAGGGTAATGGTCTTTGGTATAGTCTGTGCTTATTAGTGGAGTAGTCAAAGTCTTTACCCTTCAGTCCACGTAAGAGAGTGTAAAAGGCATCAATCCAAGCAGTTTGAGGAGCAACTCTAATTATGACTCCAACACTTTTTAGAATTACCTTAAGACTTTAACTTTGTTTCCATTGTAAACAGTTGGCTCAATAACTCCTTCAATATAGCTTACAGGAGAATCCTATAGTTTAGAGATTATTTCTTCTTTTGTACAGTCAAAATCCAAAGGGCAGCTCCAATACCTTCTTTCAAGGTCTTTCCATGATCAGTCAACTTTCTTGGGTAAATATATTTATCATCAATGATCTTGGCCTTGCTTCTAATAAAATCAGCGATTTTTTTGAAGACATCATCAGTTGGTCTCTTGGCTGAGGCAGCAAAACCAATGACTTTATCAACCCATCTGAAAGTATCAACAGTGATTTGAGTCTAAATAATATCTCAATCATTTTCCAAATATAAATACCATATCAACAATATCAGCATTTTCAGTTTCTTGAGCCTTTTGAAGAAAGTCTGAATAAAACTTCTCCATAAAGTCGTTTGTTGTAGTTTGCTGGGAAGTTTGAGCTTGAGATTGAGTTGAAGTTGTTGTAGATTGAGTAGAGTTTGTGCTTGCATTAGGTGAGATGTTCTTAGCTGCTTCAAGTCTCTCAACAGCTCTTTCTAAACGCTGAACAAGGGCTTCTAACTTGGACTCCATTATACAGATACAATAACTCGAAATAAATTTTTTATGTTATTATCTATATTTAATTGTGCGCAAAGATTTTGAGGATGAACTTAGGATTATGAGAGAGAGGCCGGAGATGCTAAAGAGCACAATTATTGTGAAAAGGAATTAACACAATAAGCAAATGATGTAAAAACCATCAAGCAACATTTAAGATACAGGGTCAGAACGAAACAAAATTCATGAACATTTGTTATAATTAGTAGTCTTCAGAAGCTCCATTTGGATAGAACTTTTTAACTCTACCATCTGGGAATGTACGAACCTTTAGTCCATCAGGGTATATGACATCCTAAACAATTATTTCCTTCTAAAATTCATTTACTCTTTGTCCGGAAGTATATATGACTGTCTTTATCTTTTGTGCATTTACTCTTTGGATAGTACCATCAGCAAACATAGTTTCTTCTTCCTCATTCGCGAAGATGAACTTCTTGGTTCCATCAGAGAAGCTACAGATTTAATCAAAATTCAAAAGTGAAATACTAAATCTCTTTGGTACCATCAGGGTTGTGGAATTCTATTTGATTATTGGCAAATCTATATATCTAGCAAGATCAGTCAAAGAAACAAGATTTTTACATTCTCTCCATTTGGAAGAGTGGTTTGGGTGGTTTGAGCGTCAGCAAAGTAATAGACTATAGTAGAGTCAGGAAGAGTTTGTTTAATATCCTTGTTGGTAAAGTGAACAACAGTATATCCATCAGGGAAAACTTCTCTCCTCACTCCATTGTGGAAAACAACTTCCTTCTTACCATCAGCATAGACCCTTTGAATCTAAAACTTAAGCAATGAAAATTATGAAATTACCTTGCCATCAGTAGAGACAGTCTGATTTATGATCTTGCTCACTTCTCCTTGTCTTTCCAGATATTTTCTGAAATAAGGATTGGCATCATATCTATAGTCATCGATGTTGAATTTTCTTATTCCAACTCTGGTTTCGTTTTGGAAGTTAAAGTTAATTTGTTTGCCATTGCCGAATCCTTTAGGAGTCTCATAGTTGTCCTTTTTGGGAGATCTGTTACTATATCCAAAATCATTAGTTTCTAAGGTTGATAGATGGATATTATCTGGTGCGTTTCTTCTGACACTGTTTTCTCCTCTTCTCGTTGTAGTATTAGGAGGAGAGTTCCTCTTGCTATTAGGCTGAGTCTTATTATTTGACATGTTGCTCTTATTGGTTTGATTTCTGGAGCCAGGTCTATTGACAATATCTTCATATCTCAAGTCTTCGTCCTCATTCTCTTGGCTGTCCTCTTCTTCTTCATCTTCCTCTTGAATAGCGTCATCGTATTCCTGGTTATCCTCATCTTCGTCTTCTCTTTGGTCTTCTTCCTCCTCCTCTTCCTCATGGATAGCTGGCTTTGATTTCCTCTTCTCCAATGGATTGTATCCTTTATTCTGAGAAGTGGATGGAGCTTTGCCGTTAGCACTCTTTGTTCTCCATTGATCATATAACTTGAGTTCTTCAGTGAGCTCCTTATTTCTTGTGGTCAGTTCTTCGACTTGTCTCTTCAATCTGTTAATAGTTAGCTTAGAACTCTTGTCCTTCATTTGCATATCTTCCTTGAGCTTCTCAATTTGCTTCTTGAGATTCTCGATTTCTTCTCTTTCCTTCCTGTTTGGCATGTTCTGCAAAGCTTTATTATTTCTTTCTGCCAGTCTTTTGTCCTTGTTAATTTTCTTAATTTCTTCCTTTTTCCATTCTTCAAATTCTTGCATTTCCTTTTCTTTTTGCTTATTCCAATCTTGGACATCCTTGTTAAGATTCCTGAGAAGATCCTCATGCTTTTGACGGATCTTCTTGACTCTTTCATTTTCAAGCTTGAACTTAGCAATTTCAGAATTGAGAGCTTCAATCTTTTCATTGATAACAGATTGAATTTTTTCGTCTTGTTCTTGCTCCTCAGCTTTCTTGGCCTTTTCTGCTAATTTCTTATTCTTAGCATTCTCACCTCCATAAAAGTATTTGTCAACGAGATTAGATCTTTTAGGATAGCCGTCATCTTCTTTATCATTATCACTAGCAAATTCCTCTTCGTCATTGAATTTGAACTCAGGACTTTGAAGTTTGAAGTCATCAGGACTCGAGTCTCCGTGATGACTGGTGTATTTCTCTAAGTTATATTCCTTTTCAAAAGCATTGTCTTCATTCTCTTCTTCTTCCTCCTCCTCCTCTTGTTCATCTTTATCAGAATAGTAGGCCTTGAAATTGAACTTCTTTCTATAATTTGATTCTTCCTCTTGTTTCTTGCTGGGGCCAGCTTGAGTTTTAGGTCTTTCAGTAGTCTTTTCATTCTCCTTATTTATATTTCCTTTTCCTCCACCGACACCTGCTCCTCTTGTTAAGAACTTTTTAGGTTCCTTTGATTTGTTCTTGGTTTCATTTTGCTCTTCAGAGGATGCATTATCGAATTTGCCAAATGTCATCGCCTTGCTACTGGCGTTTTTCAGGGTGGGAGTAGAGCTAGTATTTCCGCTAGTGATGGAGACCTTAGAGCTTTGCTTATTGAAAGGATTAGAGGAAGCATCATCAAATCCAGTGAAATTATCTTTCTCGCTTGGAGTATTTCCACCTTCCTTGTTAGTTCTCATAGCAGCACTTGAAAGATGAGTTCTGGATCCTTTTTTCAAGAATTCTCTCTTGACAGGGGGTCCTTTAGTTTGTGGTCCTTTTGCTATTGCTGAAGGATTCTTACGAAGTTGTTCTTCAAGGAGGGCTTCAAAGTCTTTATTGGCCTTTCCTGAAATAGGTATATCATCGAATACATCTTTGTATTCATGGACGACATTATTACTTTCTTCAGTGCTTTCATCTTGATCTCGTGACTCACTTTCTTCTTTTTTGGGTGCTGTTTTTGGCCTCTTATCATTGACAGTTTTGCTGGTAGCACTTTTAATTGGCATATCATCAAAATTCATTACATTCTTATTGTTGGCTCCCTTGACAGGTATATCGTCAAAATTAATGACGTTTCTGTTTGATCCACCAACAGGAATATCATCAAAATTTTTTATATTACCAGTGGTAGATACAGCGGCGCCTTTGATAGGTATATCATCAAAGTTTATAACATTCTTGTTACCAGCTCCTTTAACAGGTATATCATCAAAATTAATGACGTTTTTGTTTGATCCACCAACAGGAATATCATCAAAATTCTTTATATTACCAGTGGTAGATACAGTAGCTCCCTTGATGGGCATATCGTCAAAGTTAGCAGTGCTTTTTCCAGTACCTTTGATTGGCATATCCTCGAAATTAACAATACTCTTAGTGTTCATGTCAGATTTGGCTACAACTTCTTCGAATTTGGCTGTATTTTGAGCTGAATTAATGGGCTTCTCTTCAAAGTTATTTTCCTGACCTTTTCGGTCGTAAGGATTATAGGATGTTGCTGGTCTATTCTGCTTGGTGGACTCGGTAAGGAAACCTGTTTCAGGTTGATTGAAGAAATTCTCGGAATTCAAAGTCCTATTAGTCTTATTTCTAAGCACTGGATATTCATTATTATCTTCATCACCAGGCAATGCGCAGAGTTCACTTTTAGATGGAAGTCTACCAGTTTCCTCGAGTTCATCTCTTTTTAATTTTTGGGCAGACCCAGCCAGACTATTGGTCCCGCTGGTGCCATATTCACTTTGTGAAAGTGATTGATAAAATTTG
>Ga0065720_1020012_pt1 | contig 17806 bp, 16 predicted proteins | sample Thericmetagenome_FD_59107 | JGI IMG/M metagenome (GOLD analysis project Ga0065720, IMG submission 59107) | Thermophilic microbial communities from the Joint Bioenergy Institute, California, USA of rice/straw/compost enrichment - eDNA_2 v2... | ecosystem: Engineered > Solid waste > Grass >...
AAAAAAAAAAAAAAAAAAAAAAAGCAAAAAGCAAAGATATTTGAGATCGCTCTCACCTAATCCTAAATAGTCATATCTATAAAAACCAAAAGACTTTGAGTACGCCAATTTAATTCAGAATGATATTAGATATCTTGTTGATAAAGATCATACTTAGATCCATACTTTGAATATTATGTTTTATTTTGGCAAATAGCCCAAAGAGAAAGTTTGGAAATTTTTAGCTTAATTGTGCGATATTAGTATAAGTGAAACTTTTATTAAAGATAAGAAAGCAGGTTGAACATCAAGAACAATGCCTTCCGAAAGTGTAAAAGTTATGGTTCGTGTTCGTCCTATGAACCAGCGTGAGAAGGACAAAAATTGTAAAAATATTGTTGAAGTTGACACAGCTGCCATGCAAATAACTTTGACAAATCCAGAAGACAATGATACACAAAAGGTTTTCTCTTTTGACGCAGTTTTTCCTCAAGACAGCCCACAACAAACTGTCTACGAGCAGGCTGCATTTCAACTTGTTGAGTCTGTTATTGAAGGCTATAATGGGACCATATTTGCCTATGGTCAAACAGGATGTGGCAAAACCCATACTATGATGGGAGTTCCAAACAGTGAGGAATTAAAGGGAATTATCCCAAGAGCATTTGCGCATATTTTTGGCAATATCGAGTCTAATACTTCTAAGAATTTCCTGGTTAGATGCTCTTATATTGAGATTTACAATGAGGAAATTCATGACTTAATTGGACCTGATGTTAGAGCTAAGATGGAACTAAAGGAGTCTCCAGAGAAGGGACTATTTATCAAAAACTTGACCATGAGCGTTGTCAAATCAATTCCAGAAATAGAAAGACTAATGATCCTCGGAACGAAAAATCGAAGTGTTGGAGAGACAGCTATGAATAAAGATTCCTCTAGATCCCACTCCATCTTCACAATCTACATTGAAGCATCCGAAACCGACGATAAAGGCAACCAGAGAATAACAGCCGGCAAGTTAAATTTAGTTGATCTTGCCGGTTCTGAAAGGCAAAGCAAAACCGGAGCCACTGGTGATAGGCTAAAGGAAGCTAACAAAATCAACCTTTCTCTATCAGCCTTGGGAAATGTTATTTCAGCTTTAGTCGATGGAAAAAGCAGCCATATACCCTACAGAGATTCTAAATTAACCAGATTGCTTCAGGACTCTCTGGGCGGTAATACTAAAACCGTTATGGTAGCAAACGTTTCTCCAGCAAGTGACAATTATGATGAAACTCTAGGAACTCTGAGATATGCCAGCAGAGCCAAGAATATTAAAAATCAGCCCAAAGTGAATGAAGATCCTAAAGATGCTATGCTTAGAGAATATGCTGAAGAAATTAAAAGATTGAAAGCACTACTTGAAAGTGGGGGTGGGGCCGCAGCTCTGGCAGGAACGAAGTCAGGAGAAAAAAGATCGAAAGATGTATCAGAGAAATCTCCAACGAATAAAGGCAAAGGAAAAGAGAGATATGAGAATGAACTCAAGCAAACTGAGGAACAGATGCTTGAAGAAAGGAGAAAAAGAGAAGAGCTCGAAGCAAGGCTAAAGGAATTGGAGAAACATCTGGTAGGTGGGCAGCATGCTACAGATACAGAAACAGATGAGAAAAGACAATATCAGGAAATGCTTCAAAAGCTGAAACATCAAGAGGAAATGCAAGAAGCGATCTTGAGAGAAAAGAGACAGAAGGAAGAAGAGGTTATGCTTGTTGAGAAGAAATATTCCAGCTTGCAGGAAGAAGTTGAGGATTTGAGAAAGGTTCTCAAAAAACTGAGAAAGAAGTATAAAAATGCAAAAGCAGAAGTTGAAGATCTATATCGAGAGCATGAGATGGGAAAAGAGGATCTTTTGGATACTATTAGACTCTTAGAAAAGGACGCGAAGACTAACTACCAAATTATGATTCAAATCCTGCCTGGAGAAGAAATAGAGAAAATAAAAAGAAAGGCAAAATGGATAGACGAGAAAAATGAGTTTGTTGTGCCACCATTCTTGGTCAGACAACGAAAAGTTAAGTTCCCTAAGCTTCCTTACGGTCAAGGTAAGATTTATATTTTCAAACTATTTATTGCACAATAGCTTTTGACTTGGTCAAGGAAGATTGGAGAAACAGAGAAATCGAAATATTAGAGGAAGAGGAGGTTGAATCTCCTGAAAGTGTGGTCGCAGCGTTCTGGGGAAATAAGGATGGATCGAGTTCAAGGTTAAGTTTAGGAGCACCGACGAATCATAAAAATTCTAGAAACAAAGACGATAGTATGCATTCAAGTAAGGATATAATTATTGAATATAAACCTTCTTAGTTCAAAAATCAAGTAGCAAAGAATCTTTCAACTCGAGCCCTGCTCAAAAGGGCAGTAAAGGTACATTGCATAACCAGGTTCCGAGATACAATTCTAATGCGAACTCTGTTCAAAACTCATATATATTTGAAAGCCAAATGGGGATGGGGCAGAAGAAATTGTCTAAGAACATTCTCCTGGAACCTATTAATGCTGATGGTATTATCAACAGAAATCCTTCTGGCCTTAGAGACAAATACCAAGAATCTGAGCATACTAGTCACTTACCTAGTTTGAAAGGAAGAGGTAATAACTTTTCATTTGATTATTAAATCGAATAGTTCAATTGAAGCCACTGAATAACTTGAGCAATAATAGAGGGATGAAATTACAATTCAAGGCGACAGTTTTAATTAACAATGATGGGAATCAAATAACTGGGGCAGAACTTAAGGACATGGACTTCGAATAAAAATTTTCCATTAGAAGGAAACTTACTTACTAAAATCATTATTTCTTTTGTGTTGTGTGTTATTTTAATGTAAAACACTCTCAATGCGGTATTCTAACAAATGATATATTATTATTATCATTATCAATGGCGAGTTTTGTATTAGTTTGTTTTGCAAGATTAAGGGCAAGATAAATAGATTAAACACAGGAACAAAATTTATCAAGCTTAAAATACAAGTAATTTTAGTTTTCAATGATAAGATTAAGTTTTAGGATTTTCAGCCATTTCCTCCATGATAACAAAAGTAAACATCAAAGGAAGATTTCTTTCAATTTTCTCCTTCGTTAAGAATGGGAATAATGATGCATAATTATCCTTCTTACCATATCTCTCTTCGATCTCATTCAAATCATGTTTCTGTAGCTAAAAGAATAACAATATCATCATATTTCCTTACTAAGTCTTTAATAATTTTGTATGCCTTCAAAAATGCATCTATTCCAAAAACATCTTCCAATAACAACCTTAGGTTCTAGAAAATAAACACATGAACAGAAGAAAATACTTCAAGTTTGTTATAATCAGACATGTATTCTATGCTCTTATCGTCATCCTGTGGCTTGTCTTGAGAAGGAGCATTCTAAGTCAATCAATCAAAGTATAAGAAATAATTACATTAGTTCCTGGTTCATCATCCAAGTCATCATCTCTGTCTTCTTCATTATCGTCTTTATCAGAATTTTTCTTGTCACTTGAGGCAGTCTCAGCATTGTTGTCTGGCTCAGTATCGGGATCTTGAATCTTCCAATTACTAAATCTATAACTAAGGTCTTACAATCTTGTTAAGCTCCTGAATCAAATCATCGAATTCCTTGAGTTCTTCTCTCTCTTTATTGTTCAAAACTTGGTTTGCTTCAATCTTTTCCTTCATCTTTTGGATTTCTAATTGCATTTCATTGACTTCCATCCATTTATTCTTTCTGACTTCTTCCCTTCTAGTTACTGGTTTCTCTTCGATCTTTTTCTCTTCAACTTCTCTTTCCTTTGGCTTTTCTATTTCCCTTGGTTTCTCTATGGGCTTCTCCTTAACTATCTCTTTTGGCTTAGTCTCAGGCTTTGATCCATTTGTTGAATTTGATCCTGAAGAGTCATTTGCAGTTTGTCTATCCTACAAACTTAATATATTATAAGATATCCACTACTTTATTAGCCTCAATGACCCAAGCAGGTCTTTTCCTCTCCTCTCTCTTTGGAATTTCTGCTTCTTTCTTGACTACTGGCTTATTCTCAATGACTGCGGGCTTATTATCATTGACTGTGGGCTTATTGTCATCTTTGCCAGAGTTGTTTTCTGATTCGAAGCCGATGAACTCAAATTTGACGCCATTCCTTCCAGCTTCCTAACACTTTTAATAAAAGTAGGTTTGAATATACTCTCTTCTTCTTAAGATCATCAAGCATCTGCTTTCTCTTTTCCTCTCTTTCTCTTTCCCTTTGTTCTCTTGCCTTTTCGGCTTCCGCTCTTCTCTTTTCGTCTTCAGCGAGTTTTTCCTTTAGACTTGGCTTATCATCAGACTTTTTTTTATGTTTGTCTTCACTTACAGCTTGTCTTACAGGCTTCTTGTCCTTCTTAGGAGCCTCATAGAATGCGACGAAGCCACCCCCACCTCCAAATATCTCTCTTTCAGCTGCTTTTTGCAAAGGTCTCTCTCGATTTGCATGATGGCTGGGTGGAGCCCTGAAGTCATTCTTGTTAATATCAACAACTTGCTTTGGCTCGACCTTCAAATCCTTGGCAGGATCATTGATAGGCTTGTTAACCCATCTATTTTTATTCAATTCTAAGTTAGCGTTATATGGAGCTACTTCCTTTTTATTAGCAGGCTCTTTATTATCAAGCCAATTATATCTATCTAGATTTTGTGGCTTGACTTCTTTCTTGACTTCGGGTTGGGGGTGTGGGTGAGGCTTCCTCAGAGGATCTTTAGAGTTATCCGAACTAGGTTTTTTAGCCTTTAGATCAGGAGGTAAGTTCTTGTTATCATTGGGATTCATGTCTGAATATACTCTTTGAAGTTGGGCCATAGGGTCTTCATGTTTCAGCCTTCCCTCTGAAGGAGCTCTTCCGAATTGCTTTTGTTGGTTTTGCATTTGATTGTAAGGGATATCTTTAGAAGCGTCAACGATCTTTGGTCCATTATATGGTGGAATGTTTTGAGGGTAGTAGGGCTTGTCTTTGGAGGCGTCGACAATTTTTGGACCATTATAAGGCTGAACAGGTGGTTTTTGTTGAACTTGTTGTTGATTTCCTTGCATGTAGTGATAGTTAGGCTTAACCTGATTATTTTGCTGGTTATTGGAAGGACCAGCACTAGGAGGCTTATTGGAAATTGGTTGTCTATTGCCCTGATTAGATTGAGGAGGAGCTTGCTGTTGAATAACAGGCTTTTGTTGTTGGTTTGAGACTGGGTTCTGGAGAGGGGGCTTTTGGGCGTTAGGATCCTGCTTATTGGCATTATTGGAGGGAAGGGGTGGTTTTTGTTGATTTGGATTTAGTTCTTGTTTTAATAAGTTTTGAGGAATTGGGACTTCGTTGTTGACTTGCTTGACATCATAGAGTTTTATTTCTCCTTGCGCAAATTTCTTAAAAGTGAGTTGGAAAGAAAAATAACTTTACTTTATTGTGGAGAATTGTGTGTGAGAATTCAGTAATTCTGACACTTTCAGATAAGAAATTTTTTATTCTCTCCTGAATTATAGGCATTTTAAGGATTTGATTAGTAGTTGGTCTTTTATTAGGATCAAGCTGTAACAAAGAAGCGACAAGGTTCTTCAAGTCTTTTGAGTAAACACTTGGGATAGGATTATATTGTCCTTTAACAATCTTCATAGCTAAGAAGGGCAGAGATGAAGCATCAAAAGGTGGCTTTAGAGCACAGAGTTCATATAGCACGACTCCCAAAGACCAGATATCTGATTTGAAACTGTAAGCTTTGCCATTGATAATTTCAGGCGACAAATAGTAAGGAGTACCAACCATGGTTCTAGCATTTTCCCTTGTACTTGAAAGGACACGAGCTATACCAAAATCTCCCAACTTGATGATGTTTGTTTTGGTAAGAAAGATATTCTGGCATTTTAAATCTCTATGCAGCACTTTACGATCGTGGACGTGCTTTAAGGCTAAACAAATTTGAGTAAACCAATCTATGATTTGCGATTCACTGAAATAAGTTCCCCTTTGAGCACTGACTTTCTTAGCCAAATCACCACCTAGCAACTAAGTTTAAATTCTAATGAAGATACCATCAGCGTAGTCCATAACTATACACAGTTTGCCTCTTTTGGTTTTATATACTTCTCTGAATCGAACAATGTTAGGATGATTAAATGCTTCCAATATCTTTGCTTCCTTGAGAGTTTCTTTCTTTTCTGCATCAGTCATTTTGCTTAGGTCAACTTGTTTGATGACACAGAGGGAGCCGTCTCTTACGCATTCAACCAGATATGCTTTACCAAAGGATCCTTCTCCCAATAATTTAATTCTCTTATAGTATTCATATTCTTGTTGCTGTGCCATTTTATTTTAGAGTTTATTCCAATCTTAATAACCTAATTCAGAAAGTATCTCTGAAACAATTTCCGTTTTTATTTTCTAAGGGATATTGCCTATCCTATTTCCTAAATCTCAATTATCCTCTAGGGTTTCCAATGATACTTGGTCTACTTCTATTTTCTATTATATCCTATTCTTGAACAAAGAATTCTCCCTATATCAGAAAAATTCCTGAAAGAAATTAACTGGGCTTGATACATATAGAGAAATGCCCAGGATTCGTTTCATGATAAGACTGACTCCAACAAGAATTTATATACTGAACCTCTTGATCATTTCCTTCTGTATGTATGTGTTGAATTGTGATCCTACTCTTCTTGTCAGACGGTAGTCGAAATCTTTAACTTAGAATGTTAAATAAGATATTTATCTCTCTGGAATGATTGAATATGGGATCTTTCCTTAGTGAATGTTTAAATGCTCACTAAAAATATATCTCATGCTATTGGTTCTTTAGCTCAGAGCTGTGAGTCTTAATTTCTAGATAGAAATTTCTTTGGAATTCTCTAAGCAGTCAGGCATAATGAGTGAAGGACATTATGTTAAAAATCATTTTACGAGATCAGATATATATGCTTATTCGTCGTCTCCACCTTCGTTCTCAGCACCTTCTTCACCACCTGCAGTTTCTCCTTCAAAGGATTGGAAGACAACAGGAGCAACAATTTTATAGGCTTGGCTTAATCTTTCAAAGCAGTTAGCAGCAGCTTGTCTATCAGAATCAGTAGCATCGGGGTTCTTGATGATGTATTTGAAGCAAGTTCTGTAGATAGCGTTGCTAGCAATCTCTCCCAAAGTTTGATTCATTTTTACTATCGAGGATCTAATAAAAACTAAATTTGATAGTTAATCAAAAACATAAAAGAGTATCAATTTAAAGATTTCGACTCACATAATGTTAATGTAAAAATAATACAAATGGAAAATTGGAGGCTTGATTTTGAATATTCAAAGGATAAATACCTACACATGACAGAATTTAAAATAGAAGTTCCAAAATTGAGCGCTTAGTGCTTGTTCTTAGTCAAGATCTTTGATAGTAAGATATAATCTTTTTGCCACAGGTCCTTATCCTGCATCGTCTTGAATTTTCGCCATTCTAATTGTTTCTTTTTAAATTCAGCAAATTCTTCGATCTTTTTACATTTAATCACACTTTAAGTTAGAATTACCATCTTGGTCTGCTCTTCCAATTCCTTTTTCCTTTTCAAAAGTTTCTCTATGGCTTGCTTTTGTGCATTTTCTTGTAATTCTTTCTTCCTGGCAGCACGCTTTTCCTCTTTGACAATTTCTTTTATATGATGCTTTTCATACTTATAATTAAGAAAAATCTCTTTAACTTTACTGCTCTGAGCAAATCATCCGTAATCCGTGCTTTCTCTTGCAATGCGTCTAATTGTTTCTTCGTTCTAGTATCATTGATATTTTCTTTCTGAATCTGGATTGTTTCCTTCTTCTCCTGCTCATTCTTCTTTGCTAAGTAATTCTCAAGCCTTTTTCTCTATTTCATTAGCTACAACAGTAGCGCGTCTCTTACCTCTTTTAATTCATGCTTTCTATCCGCTTCTTCCTTTTGCTTTTCTGTTGAGACAATCAATTGTTTCACCTAATCCTTTATCCAGAAAACCTTAGAAGTTACATATCGGTCATGCTCGGCCAGCATTTTGCCAACGCGAGATTTATATTCTTGGGCTTCCTTTCTCACTTCCTCTATATCCTGTTCATTTTCAAGTTGAGCTGTAAGTGGACTTTTCGAAATACCCAAATTCTTCTTACTAGTGCTGTTGCTGCTTGGAGTGAATTGAACCTTCTTCGTGGAAGCGCTATCTTGAGTGGTTTTCGTGGGGCCAGAGGTAGTGTTGTACCTGTGGTCGAAACTTTTACTTGAATCAAATCTGTCAAAGCTCTTGGCGAGATTTTTGGTTGGCGTTTTCATATCAAGCTGAGATCCCTTTTGAATAGATTTGATCTTTTCCTCGAGATCTTTTCTCTTTTCACCTAGCTTCTTCAAGCTATCGCTGCTCTTTTGTAAATTATCTTCAAAATAGCCCATCATAGGGGATTGCTTCTTCTCAGTTGTCAAATTAGAATAATTCTTTTCGAGAGTAGACTGTGTGGTGTTGTGGTTAGAAGCAACTGAAGAATATTGAGTTCTAAAGTTCTTTTCATTTGACTGATACTTAGAAATAGAACTGTAATTGCTGCTATGAACGTTAGGAGATGCAGATACCGGTCTCTTTTCGGCTCTTTCAGCTTTAGACCCAGGAGTGAGAGACTCATCACGATCGTATGTATACCAAAATTTGTAGAATTCAATTGCAGTGGAAACAAATTCAAAGATTTGATAGTAGGCATCGTGTTGAGAACTAGTCAACTGAGGAGGAATTTGATCCAAGCTTCTCTGGGCTTCAATGATATTTTTTCTAGGAACTTCACCTCTGATAGTGAGTTCCTTAAAGAACGATATAGCATTTATCAATTTTGTAGGATTTGTGAAAAAGACCTTAATTTCGCTCCAGTCAATTTCCTAATGATTTTATCTTAGATTTTCTCTATTTTACCTTTGAGTCAGAATATGCTTCTGGAATAGCATCATCAATACCAGCTAATAATTTGATAAGAGCCTGACTGCATAGCAATACGACAATATGTGGCTTTATGATAGTCCTTAAATTCTAAAAAATAAGCTTTGGATATTTAGAATGTTACTAAGAATGTTTTGATGTGTACTTTCCTTGCAACTTGTTCAAGCCTCTTTGTTAATTCTCTTCTAGTTTCTTCTCTCATCTTTTGAGAGTCTCCTCTAAAGGTTGCCTCCTCATCCTGAGATCCCAATACACTGCTTTGGTGTTGGAGATGGAATGAACTAGGAGCTTCACTCTTGCTAATATTGTTCTGATTATGTGGACTTTGGAAGTTGGATAAAATATCTGTTTGGGATTTATCTATAGAAACCGAAAGATCTAGATTAGAGCGAGACTTGTCGCGACAGTACTGAGCCATTTCAAGTAGTCGCATTTTAGGATCGCTCTTCAGTTTCTTTTCTATTTCTTTTTCAAGACTTGTACTACGATATCTAATTCCAAGAATCTCATCAGCAGTCTTTTTCTTCTTAGGTGTTGATTTTCTTGAATTGTCTATTGTTTTATTGGTAGGCTGAACGTCATCAACCCTGTGAATGCTGTCATCAAATTTTTGGAAGGGATAATAATATAAACTGGAGTTTAGTGAACTTGAACGGTTCTTTTTCGTTTCAAGAATGAATGAAGTGGATCCCTTCTGATTCTGACTTTGATTTTTGGCTGTAGTTTTCTTCACGGGTCCTGTCTTCAACAAACCGGATTGGTTCAAGGACTTATTTAAAGATTTATTCAATGACTTGTTGCTTGCCTTATGAACAGACTTATTTAGACTTGGATTTGGATCAAATGCAGTGACTTTAGGCTTCTTTGTGGTCGTGGCTGCTTTGATTATAGACTTTATTGGAGTAACTTTTTGATCTCTAGTTGTAGATTGTTCATTATGCTCTTCCTTAATTGCCGAATTTGTTAATTTCTTCTGATGAGCCATCAAGTTGGCCTTGACCCTTTGTAAGTGGCTTGGACTTGATTTTCTACTATCATAGTCTGAAGGAGATTCAAAGCTGGAATCCATCTTTCTTGGCATTGTAGAAAATCTATCATTAGGATCATATTCTTTGCTGGCATTGATCACATGAGAATCATCGGAAAGCTTTGTATTATAAAATGACGCATTTGCAGAGTCCTTTGTTGGGGATTTCTCTCGAACTTGTCCTGTTTTTGGTGTTGTGTTGCTAAAGAGATCCCTTAAAGGTATAGAGCCAAGCAAGCTTTGCTGACTGGCACTAGGTTGAAACATCTTATATTCTGGCATGCTGGAATCTGTTTGATATAATTTATCATATTGGGTTCCACTCTGGAAGGAGTCATCTATAGGCTTGTGATCTACTCGATCATAGATCGCTGATGTGTTAGACATATAATTTCTAATATCAGGATCATTTGGTTTGGTGTATACTTTGGAGTCTCTGAGATTATTTGGAGATAATCTTCCAGGATACTGCGGGCTTTCTAGACTATATTTAGCCCGGATATAAGGGTCATTGCTGATTCTGGTTCTTATAGGAGAGCTATAATCAATATTTTTGAGTGGAGATATCCTCTGAGCTTGATCTCGGTTATAGTCCATGAAATTATCGATTGTTTTATTCAGGTAATAGGGTTCTTGCGTGTATTTGTAATTATGATATGGACTTTGGTAAGTCGGACTCTGATTATTTATACGTTGGTTTATTATATCTTCATTTTTTAAGCTTCTAGCAGGAGAAAGGCTCTTTTTTCTCTCTAAATAACTCTCTACAAGATCAGTAACAAAACAATAATATTACCATATATTTGTTGCTCTTTTTCGGCTATTTCAAGATCTATATGTGGTGGGGATGTCATTTTATTTTGTTTTAGCCTCTCGATAAATTTCAAATCCTCATTTAAAAGGGATGCAAATCTCTCTGCAGCTCCGCCTGACAAATTTCATAATTGTGTAAGTTAGATACCTTTAGACGTCTTCTTCTTTTGAGAATTGTTCATTTGCAATTGCACAATATAAATTCGTTAACTTTAATTTATTTATTGCGAACTATATATGCGAGCTCTAACTATATACTAAATATCCTTCAGGATCCCTCCCTACCGAGTATAAACACCACAATCCCTCATTCAAAATACTCATAACCCTGTCTAGCTAATCATATAAAGCTTTCTTCTTTTCCCCACTTAAAATAACAATTTGGATGGGGGTACCTGGTGAGCTATTAAGGCCATTTTGAAACCAAGCCATACTCACAATGATTTTAGGTCTTTATATAATGCTTCTATCTTTGCTTCCAAGACCGGCCCAATGCAAAGTGCTGTATGAGTCCCTCTTTGTACTTGAGTCTTTCCTGCATCTCTGACCAAGTGATAATTTAATTCGAGTTTTTTAGCCTCTTCAGATAGTCTTTGCAGTTCTTCGTCGGACTTGACACTAAAAATTTTCATCCTTTTTTCCTCTTCCCATTTTGTTATGACTTCGTTAGACGACTTGATTCCCTTTTTATATGCGCCTAATAGCGCGTGGCCAACTTGAGCGGCTATTTTTCCAACTCCCAAATTTAAGTCTTTTCTTACAACTATCATCATGATATATGGATTTACTAATTTAGGAACTGAAACAGGCTGGTGTCGTTCGTTAGAGCCGTCTGTTGATACTTCTGGTTGTTGAACAGGATTTGTCTCAATAGAAACTTTACTATTGTCATTTTGAGATTTATTGGTCTCAATATCAAGGGGAACCCCACTTATATCTTGATTATTGCTCTTATCAGTAAAGGGAGAATTTTCCATAGATCCGCTAAAGGTTATTCTTTGTTTCTATTTAGCGTTTTTAACTTTGGAATTATCCAAGTTAGCTGAAAAGGATTTAGATTTTTATTTCAAATCCATTTATATTATCAGCTGATTTGGAAGATTGAGTATAGGAAGGTCGAGTGAAGTAAACTAGGCTATTTAGACTTAGAATTTATACTCATATTAATAGGATAATGTGGCCCAAACTCTATATATAGCTTACAAAAATATTCTGATAAGGAAGGAGAGATTCAAATAGAGAACTGTAAGTACAATGAAGAAATAGACATAGGGCTTGTTATCAGTATTGAAAATGACTTCATCACTAACCGGAGGTGTTAGACCTTCTTGGATTTTCTTCCTGACTTCTTCTTGTAATTCTTCCACTGACAATTTTTCCACTGTTTCCTTGGGAATTCTCTCAAGATATCTAATAATAACAGTTCCTAGAAAATCAATTTTATTGTCTCTTGACTACCTGGGGTTGGCATCATTTGGCCTGGCTTAAAGAGCCTGTTTGCTCCAATAATAGCGACAGGAACAATATCAACTTTAGCTGTTTTAGCAACATGGAAGGGTCCTTTCTTGAATGGAAGCAGCTCATCTGGACCACTTGAAGGGCTTCTTCTTCTAGTTCCCTCTGGGGCTATTGATAAAGTTTTCTTCTCTTCGATAGCCATCAAGCAGGCGCTATCAAGAGCTCCAATTGCTGATTTTAAATTATCTCTGTCAATCGGTATTTGCCCTCCCATTCTAAGCAAGAAGCCAACTAAGGGGATTTTGAATAAATCTTTTTTTGCGACAAAGTGTGAGTAGTAGGGCCATGTTATGTCTAAAAGTATTATGCTAAATCAGTTAGTCTTACGGATTAAGGGTGGGTCGAGGTTGCTTCCGTGTGAAAACATCAAAATAACATTGTCGTGCTTGCTTTTAGGAATTTCAGTCTATGATTTATCAGGCCAGTAAGGAATTGCTTACCTTAAAGTCGGCAATATAATGAATACCAAAGAGCCAGAACATTCCCTGTTCAAAGAACCTGTATCCATATTCATAGAAGTGTCTTCTTTTGAAGTTTTTGCTAAAGAATCCTCCCAATTTATCATCCAATTTCGACCATAAAGGCCTGAGATAAACCTCAACGGCCAGGAAAGAACAGACGACTATAAAATGATAGAGGAAGCATATTCCTCTCAGGAGTCTTTCGACCTGAGGAAGTAAATTCTTCATTTCTCTAAACGCGAACTGAAATAAATTATAAATAATTGAGGAATGTTGTGTTATTCGTAACATAATCCTTAAAGCAAAGATTAAAGCTTTATTTTGGTGAGAATGCCAAGTGTAGATCCACCGACTCTCCAGTGGTTATCTCAGAAGGATGCATTTCAATTTCAGGAAGCAGCCCTAAGATAACAGAAGAGAAAAGACTGGATGATTAAAAAGTACTATTTTCAGAAGAAAACTAGAATTTCGTGTAAAGGGTTGTTCAACAGGACCTTGCTCTATGCTAAGTATAATTACTCAACTTTGAGAGATCCCATGGAGATATTCTTGCAAGCGTTTCTACTGAGATAGCCATGACAGGGACTAGCCCAAGGATGTTCTTGCGTCAGATATATGTATTTCTGAGGAATAATCAATCAGAAGCTATAAAAATTAATCTGGATAATCTTCAAAATTAGATGGGACACATTCTTATTAACATAAACATAGAGTTTATAGTTATGTGAATTATACAAATTATAAGAAAGTGTATCCTGAGTCCACCAATATTTGATCAGATTCAGATCTTTTTAGATTAGTTATTGTCTGAAGATGCGATTTTTTCTTTTTTATCGTGCTTTGATCCTCCCAAACAAGCTGGACTCTGTTGAACAAAGTTATTCTTTTGCCACTCTTCTACTGTCCTTGCTACAATAGATAGGGCATGGACTCCTGATTGAAGTTCTTCCTTGAGGGCCTCCTGAACGCTTCTATGTTTATCGATAAGTTGCATTCCTTTAAATTTATCAGAAACAACAATAACTTTGAAGTGAGTTTCTGATCCTTTGGGGACGGAATGCATGTGGCTTTCATTGAGGACCTCTAAATGAGCAGGCTCGAATTTAGAGGTCAATTTCTTCATGATTTGTTGAGCGACAGGGCCTAGAGTTTGCTTCAGATTATTCATTTTGTTAATACAATAAAATTTATTTCTATAGAGATATGCAGGAGCTGAGAAAATTTACAGATTTCCTATCTGAGCTTAGGATGATAGAGACCAAAAGGCCTCTCACTCACCCTAAAGTTGCTTTGATGGGATCACCTAAATCAGGTAAAACATCTCTTTTGGAGTGTCTTCTTGGAATTCAGCTCTTTGAAAATGGTTGTGAAGCGAATGTAAAATATTTAGAAATCAATACAAGAACCACAGACTCACAGAACGATATTTCCCTTGTTTTAGAAAACACAGGTGAGAAGTATACAGACCTAGAAGCTTTTCAGGGAAGATTACAGGAATATACTAAAAGAATGAGGCAAGAATATGATGAAATTCTTAGTATCACAATTTCTTCCAATTTCTTGCCAAAATGGACATTAATTGAATTACCAAGTTTAGCATATATAGACCCTGATACAAAAGATGAAGCCTTTCTGGAGCAGGAAAATATTAAAAGAAAGATCGCTAAAAAAATTATAAAAGATGAGAGCATTATTATCGTATGTGTTCTCTCCGCCTTGGAGAGTTTCGAAGATTCAAGAGTTCTCGAATATGCTCGAGAATTTGACCCTGCTGGAGAGAGAACATTGGGAATTATAACAAAATACGATATACTTGACAACGAAGATAAAAAGCAAGAAGTGAGAGCGATCTTATCTGGGGGTAAATATCCCTTGAAACATGGATATAATTCAATAAATACAGCCTTTGCTAGGATAATGGCTCTCAATGATTCAAAAGCTCCAGAGGCAGAGGATAGTGCTCCTAAGCAAGTCAAAGGTTCCATGGAAACTGAAGTGATTATTAGAAGACTCAAAAAAATAATTTGCTTTACTATGAGAACGAGGTTTCCATCTCTGTTCAATGAATTTCAGGCAAAAGGCAAGGAATATGAAGAGGAGTTGGAGGAATTAGGAGAAGATATGGATTTGGATAATGAAGATACATTTAAAATCTTATGGAGATTATCCAATACTCTATGCAATCATCTTCGAGATGCTATTTCCGGTAGCTACATGGGGACGAATAAGAAAAAGAAAGTGACTCTTTCTTGTGGAGCTTATATCAGAAGTTTATTCCATTATTTGTATAGGAAAGAAGATTATCAATCCCTTTTTGAGACAATGTCTTACACAGATGAGGAAATAAAAGCTGTTATGAAGAATCATAACTCAGTCTCGCTTGAAGGTTTCATTACTTCAGAATCCTTCAAGATTCTAGTTTGTGACAGGCTTCAGCACCTCGAAGAACCCACCTTCACTACATTCCAAAAGATCTGCGACAGTCTACTAGAAGCCTCAAAATCTCTTTTAGATAAACATTTCTCAAGATTACCTGAACTCAAGGAGAATCTTGAATTGTTTTTTGAGGAAATGTATAAAAGAGAAAAAGAGAAGACAACCGCAATATTGAAACCTCTATTGGAGGCTGAGTTATACTACATTTTCTGTAATGATCCTGAGAAAGTGTTTCAAAATGTCTATGCTCTCTCCAGGAAAACAGAAGATCCTTCAACTTCTACAGCTGACCAAATTTTCGATCAGATGATTCACGAACTGAAAGAATCTTGTAAGCTTTACTGTGAAAATGTCTTGCTCAGTTTGAGAGATTTGGTTCCTAAGATCATCGGACAATACTTTTTGAATGTCATATATAGTAACGTTCATATTTGGTTAACTAACCATATCAATAAGGCTGTTGCTGAGAATCCAAACCTGCTAAAATTGACTAAAGGTCAGATTGAAGAAAGAAAAGTCATTGAGAACAGATTGAGAGTTATAACCAAGCTAAAACAATATATGATTCAAGATTCTAGTCTCTATCAGTTCCTTCGAGACCCTAACTTAGAAGAAAACATTTTCAATAAATATCAGAAGAGAAAAGACGAGTATTTCAAAAGAATTGAAGATTCTTCAAAAAGACTATACAGTCAAAAGAAAGCCAAAGAGCCCGTTAAAAAGAAGAAAGAGAACTTCTTCCAGAAATTCAAGGAATGGTTTTCTTCAAAGTCTAAGAAAAAGAAGCCCAAGTATGGACTTGATCCCGATGCTAAGAATGAGCAGATAATTACCAAGGACCTTAGATACCCAAAAGAAGATTTTGCACCTGAAGAGTTTGCAATCAAAAGAATGCGTGCAAACAGTCTTGATATGAATGCTGGATCTGACGAAGCGAAAGCTCAGGCTCTTATTACAGATTTTGTCTTGATAGAAGATTATTATACAAAAGACCAAGAAGTTCACAATCTTTCACTTACCAAGAAAGAATGGATGCTTTGTATCGATCAAGGAACTTTCGATAATATTGAGAAAGAAAGGCTGTCTGTTAGTCTCCAGCACGGTGTGCCAAATGAGCTTCGAGCTAGTGTTTGGGCAACTTTAGCTAATATCAAGAAGCAAAAAGCAGGGCATCCTAAATTATTGTATGAACGTCTATGCAAGATTCCAACAAAATGGGATTCAATTATTTCAAAGGATGTCCCAAGAACATATACAAGAGAGCCATTCTTTAAAAAGCCCGAATACCAGGCACAAGAAAGGCTGCATAGAATACTTAGGGCATATGCAAACTTCGATCCGGAATTAGGATATACTCAAGGAATGAATTCTCTGGCTGGGCTGCTTCTAATGGTTATGTCAAACTACAACCAAAGTGAACAGAAGGATTATTACCAGATTCCAAAGAGTTGTGAGAAGAATTGTTTCTGGATCATGGTTTACATTATGAATTTCAAAGACTTCAGACAGATGTTTGTTGACAACTGTCCCAGGCTGATGGAAAATCTGTTTAAGTTTGAACAATTGATTAAGGAGGAGATTCCAGATGTGTTTGCTCATATGGAGAATGAAGCCATTATGGTGCAAGGCTGTTTCGCTGGTTACTTCTTGACAGTCTGTTGCCAGACTTGCCCAGTAGAATTTAGTAAGAGAATTATGGATGTGTTCTTGTTGAATGGAGAGCCTGTAATATTTGATGTTTTGGTAAAGGTCATGATGACTTGCAAGAAAGAGATCCTTGCATTGAAAGGAGAGAAACTGTTCTCATTCTTGAAAAGCGATATGATGCATACTTGCTTTGAAAAGTACAAGAGAGAGCTAAATAGGGTAATTCCTAAGGTATAAAAACTTGAATATTCTCAATTATGTCAATCATTTTGTAAATGTCATTATACACTTTCTGACTGACTATTTTATTCCATGGACTCTTTGAGCTTTTCACAAATCTACTTTCTTCTAGTTGATCAAATTATTAAGTCTTAAGAAATTGAAGCCAAAATAAATTTAAAAGATTTCTGGAATGTCTTCAGAAAAAGAAAAGCAAGCTCTACTTGAACAGAGCGAGAAAAATGGTACTATAAACAATGGAGTAGATAGTAAAATTGATCCTGAAAAAGACAGGTATCTGAATGATTGCTTATTGAACCCTTTAGAAAAGAGTCTAAGAAGGAAAAGAAAGAGAAAAAGTCCAAAAAGCATAAGAAGCGAAGGTAACAATATTTTTTCTTACTTACAGGTGAAGAAGTAGTAGTTCCAGTAGCTCTGATTCAGATTCTAGATCAAAATCTAGATCCAAATCTCGTTCTGAATCCAGAAAAAAGCATAGTAAGAAAAAGAAACATAGATCTCGTTCTCGATCTGAAAGAAGAAAGAAAAGTGACTCTAGATCAAGGTATAATAATTCAGAAAATAATTAGATCCCAGGAAACATAAACATAAAAGATCTAGGTCAAGATCCAGATCAAGATCCAGATCACGATCACGCTCTAGATCTAAGAACAGGAGCAGAAGAGATAAGGATAGAAAGAGAAGCAGATCAAAGGATAAAAA
>Ga0065720_1003378_pt1 | contig 17802 bp, 15 predicted proteins | sample Thericmetagenome_FD_59107 | JGI IMG/M metagenome (GOLD analysis project Ga0065720, IMG submission 59107) | Thermophilic microbial communities from the Joint Bioenergy Institute, California, USA of rice/straw/compost enrichment - eDNA_2 v2... | ecosystem: Engineered > Solid waste > Grass >...
CCCGACTTCCTCGCGGTGATCGGCGCGGTCGACGACTTCGGCGTGCTGATGTGGCTCACCGCGAGCCTGCTCGCCGAGAGCGGGCGCTACCTCGACTGGGAGCGCCGCCGCCTGCCCGGCCACCCCGAGCCCGCGGGCCCCGCAGGCGCCGAGTTCGGCCCCGAGCACGGCACGGCCCGCCGCCGTGCCCGCGCCGGGCGCTGAGCCATCGACGGCGGGGCCGTCAGATGGTCTCCATGCGCAGCCAGGCGCGGGACGGCAGCGGGTGGCCGAAGAGCCGCGCGGCGTTGCCGTAGGCGACGCGCGCGATGTCGGTGGGTGGCAGCGCCGCGAGGTTGCGGGAGATGGTGCGCTGCGTGTCCGGCCAGGTCGAGTCCGCGTGCGGGTAGCCGCTCTCGAGTAATACGTGCTCCAGCCCGACGGCGAGCCGTACCCCGGAGAGTGCGTGGTCGTTGAGGGTGCCGAAGTAGAAGTTGCGACGCAGCACCTCGCTGGGGCGCAGCCCGCTGTCCCACTCGGTCTCGCCGACCGGGTGGTCGAGCGCGTAGTCGGCCCGTTCGGCGAGCATCGGCAGCCAGCCGACGCCTCCCTCCACGATCAGGATGCGCAGCTTCGGGAAGCGCAGCGGGATGCCGGACCAGAGCCAGTCCGCGCAGGCGAACATGGCGCTCGCCGGGATGAGCGTGGTGATCGCCTCGATGGGGGTGTCGGGCGAGGGCACCGGCGCCCACGACGCGGAGCCGGTGTGCAGGCACACCACGGTGCCGGTCTCCTCGCAGGCGGCGAAGAACGGATCCCAGTGGCGGGAGTGGATCGAGGGCAGTCGCAGCCGGGAGGGAAACTCCGGAAAGAGCACGGCCTTGAAGCCCCGCTCGGCGTTCGCCCGGATCTCTTTGGCGGCGAGCTCGGGGTCGGGCAGCCACGGCAGTTGCAGCGCGATGATGCGCTCGGGGTAGGTGCCCGCCCACACCTCGACGTGCCAGTCGTTCCAGGCCCGGATGAGCGCGAGGCCGAGGTCCTGGTCCCGGGTCTTGGAAAAGACCGTTCCAGCCTGGCCCGCGAGCATTCCGGGAAAGCACAGGGCCGCCCAGATGCCGGCCCGATCCATGTCCGCGATCCGGGCCTCGATGTCGTAGCAGCCGGGGCGCATCTGGTCGAAGCGCACCGGGTCGAGGGTGCGCTTCTCAGTCGGCAGCCCGGCGCCGACGTCGAGCCCGGCGCAGGGGTAGGTGGCGCCACCGTAGCGCCATACCTGGTGCCCCGACTCGGTCTCCACGACCTTGGGGGCGAGCTCGGCATACTTCGCCGGCAGGCGTCCCTCGAACAGGTCGGGCGGCTCGATGAGGTGGTCGTCCGCCGAGATGATCACATAGTCCCGCCGCCTTGGCTCGGGGTCGGGAAGAGTCGGCGGAGTAGTCACAGAGAAAACCGTAAGCCCACCGAATAACGTGGTTCAAGCTGGCAGGTCTCCGGTCGGTATCCTTTGCTTCACCCCCAGCGGTTACCCGGTTACTTTTTCGGTTGATTCCCGAATTTTCCCAGGTGGCGGGGAGGTCGCGGCGGCCTTCCGGTCGCGCACCTCACGGCGAATGAGAACGAACCAGCCGCCCACCGCGATGGGAATGAACAACCACCACTGGAAGCTGTAGGCGAGGTTCAATCCGCCCTTCCCGTCCGGCTCCGGATCGGGCACCGGCTCGGGCGCGCTCGCGGCCGCGGGCTCCTGCCGGCCGAGCTGGACGTAGCCCCCGTAGAGCCGGTACGGCAGGCGCTTGGCGAGCTCCGGCGTGTTGATCAACATGATCTGCCCGGGAGGCAGCCCGGGGCGCTCGGAGATGCCGCTGTTCTCCTCGGTCTCGGCCGGGCGCAGCCTGCCGTGCACGGTGACCTCGCCGGTGGTCGCGGCGGGCACCTGCGGGGGCGCCTCCGCGGTCGGGCCGTTCGGCACCCAGCCGCGGTTCACCAGCACGGCCGTGCCCTCGCCGGTGACGAGCGGGGTCAGCACGTAGTAGCCGACCTTGCCGTGCTGGGTGCGGCGCCGTACCAGCAGCTCGTGGGCCGGGTCGAAGCGGCCGGACACGGTGACCGCCCGGTACTTCACCTCCTCGCCGACCGACCCGCCGACCGTGGTGAGCCGGTCGAGCGGCACCGCGGGCGCCGCGAGGTTCGCCTCGGTGCGCTCGGCGTTCGCCGAACGCGCCTCGTACCGGCTGAACTGCCACTGGCCGAGCAGCAGGAAGGCCGGGATGACCAGCAGGACCAGCAGGTGCAGCGCCAGCCATCGCGGGGTGAGCAGGAACCGGTACACGACTCCAGGGTATGTACGGCCCGGCGCGGTCCCGCACCCGGAAGGCCCCGTTGTGGATGAGCTGTTGTGGATGAGCTGTGGGGACCCGCCCGCCCTGTGACGCGGGCGCCACCGGCCGGGTCACGTGGCCAGTCGACGTGGCCAGTCGACGGGGCCGGGCGGCACGGCCGGGCGACGGGGTCAGGCGACGCGGGCGCCGGGGCCGGGGATCGGGACGACCTCGCGGGCGCCGCCCAGCTCGTGGCCTTCGTCACACCGCAGGTACTGCCGGACCGGGGCGCCGCAGCCGCGGTGGGTGACGATCACCGGCGGGCCCTCGGGGTCGGCGAGGTAGCGATCGCCCCAGTGCATGAGCGCGATCAGGATCGGGTAGAGGTCGAGGCCCTTGTCGGTGAGCCGGTACTCGTGGCGCTGCCGCTGCCCGGGCTCGCGGTACGGCACCTTGCGCAGCAGCCCCTCCTCGACGAGGCGGTTGAGGCGGGCGCTGAGCACCTGCCGGGGGGCGCCGGTGCGCGCCTGAAGGTCGGCGAACCGGCGGGTGCCGGTGAACGCCTCGCGCAGCACGAGGAAGGTCCATTTCTCGCCGACGATCGCGAGGGTGCGCGCGATCGAGCAGTTCTCGGTGGAGAAACGCGGCCGGGGCGGTCGCTCCGGCCGGGGCGCGTCCGTGCTGCCCGGTGCGTGCTCGTCGCCATCGGGGGCGGTGTGCTGCTGCGTCCGGGTCATGGGCAAATCGTATGGTCCTGCTCTCGCGGCTACCAGCACTGCTAAGTCTATTTGACAGACTCAGGCGCTTCCGCCAATCTGAGTTCATGATGCGAACCCAGCTTGCGTGCGGTGCCGAGGTCTCGTCCACGCACAGCGCCCTTCTCGCCCCCCTTGCCCCCCTCGCCCCCCGGGAGCCGCAGGACGCCACCGGGGTGGAGATCCGCCCCGCCCGGATGGACGACGCGGAGCGGGTGCGGGACTTCATCGCCGGGCTCTCCCCGCGGACCCAGATGCTGCGCTTCTTCACCGGCATCGGGCGGCCCGGCGACCGCCTCGTCCGCGTGCTGCTCTCCCGCGACGGCGGGCGCGACGCGCTGCTCGCCGTACGGCGGACCGGGGACGGCGAGCAGGTCGTGGGGCACGCGATGAGCGCGCCGGCTCCCGGGGGCGGTACGGCGCCGCTGGCGGGGCCGCGGATCGAGATCGCCGTGGTGGTCGCCGACGAATGGCAGGGGCGCGGGATCGGCGGGCGGCTCGTCCGGCTGCTGCTGGCGCGTGCCGCGGCACGCGGGGCGGTGGAGATCGCGATGGACGTGCACGGGGAGAACCGCCGGCTGCTGCACGCCCTGCGCCGCCGCTGGCCGCAGGCGACGATGCGGGCCGGTTTTGGAACCGTCGAGGTCAGAACGCCTTTCGTGGAATGGTAGCCCACGTTGCAGAACAAGGTTCTGTTAGGCCACCATTGATGGTGTGACGAACGCGAGGACGGGCCGCGACGGCCGCAGCCGGATCATCGAAGGCGCCCTGCGACGCTTCAGCCAGGACGGCGTGTCGGCCACCACGCTCGCCAGCCTCAGGCAGGAAAGCGGCGTGAGTGTAGGTAGTTTTTACCATCACTTCGCCAGCAAAGAACATGTATTCGGCGTTTTGTACGTCGATATCCTGCGCATGTACTACGAGGCGTTCCTGAATGAGCTGCTGCGGCATGAGGACGCCCGATCGGGAATTACCGCAATCGTCGCAATGCACATGAAATGGTGCGGCGAACATCCCGAGCGCGCCCGCGTGTTCATCAGCGAACGCCCGCCGCGCCGGCACGAGCCCGGCGGCACCGAGGTCGCCGAGGCCCGGCGCGCGTTCCTGCGGAAGGTGTCGGACTGGTGGCGGCCGCACATGGAGGCCGGGGTGCTGCGCGTGATCAGCCCCACCATGTGCTACGTGCTGTGGCTGGGCCCCGCGAACGAGATGTGCCGCCTGTGGTTCGCCGGCGCCCACCAGCCGACCGAGGAGGAGATCAGGGACCTCGGCATCGCCGCCTGGTACGCGCTGCGCCAGCCGGGGCAGGGCGAGCCGTGACGCGCCCGGCGGCATAGCCGCCGCCAGGAGCGAGGCCGCGCCGTACTCCTGCCGCGCCCCTGCCGCACCCGTGCCGCACCCGCGCCGTGCCGAGGCTCGCGCCGCCCGGGCCGCCGGGCCGGTGCGCGGGCCGTCGAGCGGCCTGCCCGCCACCGCCGCCGGGCAGGGCCGCCGGGCGGGGACGTCGGGCGGGGGTCGGGCGAGGCGTCGCGGCGCGCCCCGGCCGCGGGGCCGGAGCACGTGACCACGACGGCGGCGTTCAGCAGGGCGTGAGCACGCGGCTCGGCACCTGCCACACCCGCTCGTCGAGGCAGATGTCCAGCCGCAACTCGGCGCGGCGCCGCCGCAGGCCGGGCACCCGGAACCGGTCGAGCACGCGGAACCGGCCCTTCGACGGATATCCGAATCCGAGCTCGCCCGGCAGCACACGCAGATCATCCCGGTTGCCGCAGCGCGGGCAGGTCCACGCGACCAGATCCCTGCCGCGGTGATAGTCGTGGCACGCCGCAAAATACTCATCCGGGGTGAAACGGGATTCGCAGGCGAAGCACGGGATCAGCATCAAGCAGTACCTCTTCAGGACCTCTTCGAGCGGAGCACGGTTGTACCCCCGCGGGTCTATCGCACTTCGCTTGACGNGCGCTTGCAGCCCGCTGACGGCGATAGATTCGCATTCCGTGGACGTCCCCGCCGACCTGCTGACCCGGCTGCGCGACCACCTCGCCGAGACCGGCTACACGATCGACGGGGTGCGCGAGCGCCTCGGCGACGTCGCCGCGACCGCGCTCGCCCGCGAGGAGCTCGTGCCCGCCATCCGCGCCACCCGCGACCTCGACCCGCTCGGCACGCTCATCCGCCTGTGGTGGCTCGGCCTCGCCGTACCCGAGGGGCGCACCGGCCTCCCGGTCGCCGAGCTCGCCGCCGCCGGCCTGCTCGAGCGCGACGGCGACGAGGTGCGCGCCACCGTGCACCTGCAGCCCTGGGAGACCGGCGGCTACCTCGTCTCCGACCGCAAGGTACGGCCCGGCGACCCGGCGCTCCGCCCCGACCACGTCGTCGGCGCGGGCGGCGCCTCGGCGAACCTCGCCCAGCTCGTCACCCGCCGCCCGGTCGAGACCGCGCTCGACCTCGGCACCGGCTGCGGCGTGCAGGTCCTCCACCTCGCCGGCCGGGCGGAGCGCATCACCGCCACCGACGTGAACCCGCGGGCGCTGCGGCTCGCCCGGCTGAGCTGGGCGCTCTCCGGCGTGCCGGACGTGGACGCCCGGCTCGGCCCGGGCTTCGAGCCGGTCACCGGCGAGCGGTTCGACCTCGTGGTGAGCAACCCGCCGTTCGTGATCTCACCGCGCGGCCGGTTCACCTACCGGGAGACCGGGGCGGCCGGGGACGACTTCTGCCGCGACCTGGTACGGCACGCCCCACGGCACCTCAACCCGGGCGGCTGCTGCCAGATCCTCGCCAACTGGCTGCACGTCAAGGGCGAGGACTGGCGGGACCGGGTCGGCGGATGGCTCGCCGCGACCGGCTGCGACGGCTGGGCCGTACAGCGGGACGTGCAGGACCCGGCCGAGTACGTCGAGCTGTGGCTGCGGGACGCGGCCGAGCAGGGCACCCCCGCCTACCGGGAGCGCTACGACGAGTGGCTCGGCTGGCTGGAGTCGCTCGGCGTGACCGGGATCGGGTTCGGCTGGATCACCCTGCGCGACGGCGGCAGCCTCGACCCGGTCGTCCGGGTCGAGGAGCTCACCACGCCGGTCGAGCAGCCGGTCGGCGGGTACGTCGAGGAGGTGCTCGACGCGATCACCACCGCGCACCGGATCGGCACGGACGAGCTGCTCGACGCCCTGCTCGTCACCCGGCCGGACGTGGTCGAGGAGCGCGTCGGGCCGCCGGGCGCCGAGGACCCGGCGCGCATCGTGCTGCGCCAGACGCGCGGGCTGCGCCGCCGCGCCGAGGTCGGCACGGTGGAGGCCGCGCTCGCCGGGGTGTGCGACGGCGAGCTGCCGCTCCGCCCGCTGCTCGCCGCGATCGCCGAGCTCACCGGCGCCGACCCGGACGCCCTCATCGGCCGGGCGGACGAGCTGCGCACGTTGATCGCCGAGGGGTTCTTCCAGGTCACCGGCGTGGCAACTGATCATTGATCGGACGTTGACCGGTGCGCGCGAGGGTGAGGTCGGGCGCGGTCCATGGGGTTCGGACCAGGCGCCCGGTCCGGCCGGCCGCCATGTGAGGCGGCTGCCACCGCGGACGCACCGGAGGTCCCGGCCGACGGCGCGGGCCGCTGTGGTCGGGCGGCCGGCCGGACGCGCATTCAGGCGACGACCGGGACAAGACAGTGATCAACCATTTCAGCATGACCCGGCTGGACGAGGACCTGTTCACCGGGCTCGACGACCCCGCCTCAGCCGCGACGCGCCGGGCGCACNCGCCGANCGGCGGATCGCCCGCGGAGGGCGCGTCCCCCGGCGGCGCCGGGCCGGACGATNCCGACGCCGGCGAGGCCGGGCCGGGNCANCCCGCCGGACCTTCCTCCCGATGAGTCCGCGCCGCGGCTTTCGCGGGGCCGCCGCGCGGNCCGCCGATGCGGCGAGGTCGGCGGCCGGCGATCCCGCCGGCGCCCGGCGCGGGCGGGTGTCAGCTGCCGACCTCGTCGCGTTCGAGCAGGGCGCGCAGGTCCTCCGCCTCCGGGGAGCCGAGGCGGCGGAAGATGTCGTACGCGGCGCGCAGGCAGTCCCCGCTGCGGCGGGTGCTGCCCATGCCGGTCAGGGCCTTGCCGAGCGCGGCGAGCGACTGGGCCTCGCCGTACGGGTGGGCGATCTCGCGGCTCACCGCGAGGGCCTGCTCGGCGTGCCGGGTCGCGTCCGTGTACCGCCCGGCGGCGATGAACGTCTCGGCGAGACGGCAGCACACCCGCTGCTCCCAGACCCGCTGCCGGCTCGCCCGGAAGAACTCCAGGCACTCGGCGTGGTGCACCACGGCCTCGGTGAACCGGCCCACCTGGGAGAGCACGACGCCGAGGTGGTACCGGGCCCGCGCCATCCCGGCCCCGCTGCCGATCTCGGTGAAGATGGCGAGCCCGCGCTCGGCGGCGGCGATCGCCTCGTCCACGTGCCCGAGCCCGAGGTGGTCGCGGGCCGAGTAGCTGAGCACCAGCGCCTCGCCGGCGGGCGCGCCGATCTCCCGGAACGCCTTCATCGCCGCGTCGAACCAGCCGAGCGCCTCCTCGTGGCGGCGCTTGCGGCCGGTGACCACGCCCAGGCCGTTGAGGATCTCGCCGAGGAGGAAGGAGTCGCCGGAGGCGGTGGCGAGGTCGAGCCCGCGACGGAACTGCTCCTCGGACTCGTCGAGCCGGTTCGCCCCGAACAGCACCCGGCCGAGCACGTAGCGGCAGCGCAGCTCGCTCGCCCGGTCGCCGGCCGCCTCGGCGGCGGCGAGCACCGCGCGGGCGCGCTGGTCGAACTCGCGGGCGTGGGTGCCGGTCTCCAGCAGCGGCTCCATCGCGACGAGCAGGTCGGCGGCGAGCAGCGTGCCCGTCGCCGGGGCGGCGGCGCCCCCCGGCTCGCCGACCACCTGGCCGATCGCGGCGAACATGTCCTCGCCCTCGACGGCGAGCCACCCCACGGCCTCGTCCGCCGAGGCGAACGCGCGCCCGGCCACCGGCACCGCGGAGAGCCGCTCGGCGATCAGGCTGCCCTCGTACGCGAGCCGGTGCGCCGCCTTCGCCGAGGAGAGGTAGAAGCCGAGCAGCCGGGAGAGCGCCCGCCCGGCGGCCGCGGGGTCCTCGACCTGCTCGGCCTGCCGCCGGGCGAAGAGCTTGAGCAGGTCGTGGAAGCGGTACCGGCCGGGCGCGGGGGCCTCGAGCAGGCTCGCGTCGACGAGCGACTCGAGCAGGTCCTCGGTCTCCAGCGGGCCGTGCCCGAGCACGGCCGCGGCGGCGAGCACCGAGATCGCCGAGCCGTTCGGCAGCGACAGCAGCCGGAAGGCCCGGGCCTGGCGCGGTTCGAGCTGGCCGTACCCGAGGGCGAAGGTGGCGCTCACCGCGAGGTTGCCGACCTTGAGCTCGTCGAGCCGCCGCCGCTCGTCGGCGAGACGGGGCACGAGCGAGGCGACCGTCCAGGCGGGCCGGGCGGCGAGCCGCGCCGCCACGATCCGTACCGCGAGCGGCAGGAAGCCGCAGGCGGCGACGACGTCCATCGCCGCGGCCCGCTCGGCCGCCACCCGCTCCGGCCCGGCGACCGCGGCGAACAGGTTGAGCGCCTCCTCCGGCTCCATCACGTCGAGGTCGATGAGCCGGGCCGACGGCAGGTCGGCGAGCTTCGCGCGGGCGGTGATGATCGCCGCGCAGCCCGGCGCGCCCGGCAGCAGCGGCGTCACCTGCGCCGCGTCCCGGGCGTTGTCGAGCAGCACGAGGATGCGCCGGTCGGCGAGGAGGGAGCGGTAGAGCGCCGCCCGCTCGGCCGCGCCCTCGGGAATGACGTCGAGCGGCATGCCGAGGCCGCGCAGGAAGGCCGCGAGCACGGTCTCCGGGGCGATCGGGTCGTCGCCGGTGCCGCGCAGGTCGGCGTAGAGCTGGCCGTCGGGGAACCGGTCCTGCACCAGGTGCGCGACGTGCACGGCGAGCGTGGTCTTGCCCACGCCGCCGATGCCGCAGATCGCGGCGACCGGCACGCCCTCGGTGCCGACCGGGCTGGACAGCAGCGTGCACAGCCGGTTCACCAGCTCCTTGCGGCCGGTGAAGTCGCTGACCGCGGGCGGCAGCTGGGCCGGGCGGGGCAGTTCGGCCACCGGCTCCGGACCGGCCGCCCGGGCGGCCTCCGGGGCCGCCTCGGCGGGCCGGGCGGGGGAGGGCCGGGACCCGCCGGACGCCGCCGCACCGGCGGGGGCGGCCTCGCCCGGGGGCGGGGCGGGCACGCGGGCCGGGATCATGAGCGTGGCGTCGGCGGAGAGGATGCGCTGGTGCAGCGCGGTGAGCTCGGGGCCGGGCTCGATGCCCAGCTCCTCGATGAGCGCCCGCCGCGTGTCGGTGAACACGCTCAGCGCCTCGGCCTGCCGCCCGCAGCGGTAGTAGGCGAGCATGAGCTGGGCGCGCAGGCGCTCGCGCAGCGGGTGCTCGGCGGTGAGCGCGAGCAGCTCGGGGACGAGGTCGGCGTGCCGGCCGAGCGCGAGGTCGAGGTCCATGAGGTTCTCGACCACGGCCATGCGGCGTTCGAGCAGCCGTTCCCGCTGGTTCTCCGCGTACGGCCCGACCGCCCCGGCCAATGGCTCCCCGGACCACAGGTCAAGGGCGGCGCGGAGCGTCTCGGCGGCCTCCTCCAGGCGGCCGCCGCGCCTCGCCGCCTCGGCGTCCGCGGTGGCGCGCTCGAACTCGGCGAGGTCGAGCGTCCCGCCGTCGAGGCGCAGCGCGTACCCGCGGCCGACCGAGGTGAGCAGCTCCGGGCGGGACCTGGGGGAGCGGCCGGGTTCCAGCGCGCTGCGCAGCCGGGAGATGTAGGTGCGCAGCGCGCCGAGCGCGCGCGGCGGCGCGTCCTCCCCCCAGACGGCGTCGATTATCTCCCCGGGCGTGACGGCACGTCCTTCGCGCAGCAGCAGCATCGCGAGGATGGAGCGCTGCAGCGGTGTGCCGAGGTCCAGCTCGTTTCCGTCACGCCAGGCTCGCACCGGCCCGAGAATGGCGAAACGCAGCCCGTGTCCCCCACCCTGACCAGCCATTCTCTGTTTTCTCCGCCTGTGGCCTTCAATTGTCACCAAATCATAGATCCCCGCATTGCTCGCTCCCTAGACACGGAGGGTAACGCTGGGCGAACCGTTGATTCGGCTTTGATCCCCCATCAAGCGGCATCGGGGATTCTTGATGGCGAGCGCGCGTGGTCTCCACGGGGGCGGCCACGCCGAGACGATATCCGCGGTCCGGGGTCCCGGACCGTCACCGCCGGTCCCCGTGAGCTGCGTCACACCAGCTCAGCAAGCTCAGCAGGGTGTGCCGGGCGCCGGATCGGCGAGACCTCACAGTCGCCGTCCTCCGCGGTCGTCCGCGGAGGACTTTCTGTTTGTGGGGATATGCAGGCTTTGCCGTGATCTGCGGGATGGTGCGGTGCATGCCGTACGACAGCGGGCTGAAAGCGGCGCCGGGGCGGGGTGCAAGCGGCCTGCAGGGGGCGGCCCTTTCAATAACGGTGCGAGCCCGCGGGACAGGCCGCGGGACGGAGACCGGAACCCGCAACCCCCCAGCACTTTCGGAGACCCAAATGCGCCGCTCGATCCGCACCCTCCTCGGTGTCACCGCCGCCGCCGGTATCGTCGCCCTCGGCGTCCCGGCCCTCGCCGCCCCCGCCGCCGCCTCCTCGGCCTCCGGCACCGCCGCCTCGACCGCCCAGTTCCGTCACTGGGGCCCGTACTTCTCCGCGAACGGCAAGGCCAAGGCGCAGGGCACCGTGTTCGTCAAGTGGTCGCCGCACCGCAAGGGCAACGTCGTCCAGGTGAAGGGCCGCCTCACCGACCGCGACTTCCGGACCCTCGAGCAGGGCGGCAAGTGCGCGCTCGTGCGGTTCCAGCTGCACTACAAGGGCGAGCCGAAGTTCGCCTGGATCATCGGCCCGAGCTACCGCTGGTGCGGCGCCGACAAGGCCCCGCGGTCCTTCTCCTTCACCGACCGCGACGTCGACGGCATCCGGGCCCAGGTCTGCCAGGTGCCGAAGTTCGGCGGCGCCGCGATCAGCTGCGGCACCTACAAGCCGGTCTACTTCGCCAAGTGGTGATCGGCACGCCCGGCGAGGGCGTCCCGCATCGGGGCAGACGACCACGACGTGACCGCTACGACGTGACCGCGTCCGGCATGGGCGGGTCCGGCACCCGCGGCCCGTGCCGGCGCGGCGGAGAACGGCCCGTTCGGAGAGATCCGAACGGGCCGTTCGTTATTGCGGGTGCTGCGTTGCGGGTGCTGCATGGTCCCGGTACGGCCGTGGTCCGGGTACGGCCGCGCGACGCGCTCGGCCGCAGGACGCGTTCCGCCGTGACCTGCCGTGATCCGTCGTGATGCGTCGGGGCCCGGCGGGCCTCAGGCCTCGGCTCCGGGCCGCGGACTCAGGCCGGGAAGGAGGCGAGCTTCCGGTTCGCCGCGCCCGATCCGGTGATCCCGGCGAGGGCCTGGTCGAGGTGGTCGAGCGCCTCGGCGATCCACGGCAGGGCGAGCGGGTTCTGCGCGCTGAGCGCGGCGAGGCGCTGCTGGGTGGTCTCGCCGTACATCATGCTCGTGGCCACGCGTACCCGCAGGGCGTGGGGGTCGTCGCCGAAGGCGCTGCCGGGGAGCACGCCCACGCCGTACCGGTCGAGCAGGGCGGCGGCGAACTCGTCGGACGTGCGGAACTCGTCGAGGAAGCTGAAGTCGGGGTAGACGTAGAACCCGCCCTGCGGCATGGCGACCGCCGCACCGGCGGCGCGGAACCGCTCGGCCACCGCCCGGACCACGGTGCCGTGCAGCCGCCTGCTGTCGGCGATCCGGGCGACCAGCTCCACCGGCTCGGTGAAGGCGTAGGCGGCGGCGTGCTGCACGGGCGCGGTCGGGCTCGACCAGATCTCGCTGGCGATGGCGAGCAGCCGGTCCCGCAGGTCGTACGCCTGGTCGGGCAGGCGGGCGACGCCGATGCGCCAGCCGCCGAGGGCGAGGCTCTTGCTCAGCCCGGTGGTGACGATCGTGCGCTCCGGAGCGAGGGTGGCGGGGCCGGGGCACGGGGTGAGCGGGTCGTGCACGAGATCGCCGTAGATCTCGTCGGAGATGATCATCAGGTCGAGGGCGCGGGCCACCTCGACGAGCCGGTGCACGGTCTCCGGCGCGGGCAGCAGCCCCGTGGGGTTGTCCGGGAGGGTGACGAGCATCGAGCGCACCTCGCGGCCCTGCGCCCGGGCCCGGCGCACCACCTCGGCCACGAGGTCGGGGTCGGGTACCCCGCCCTCGCCGGGCGGCGGCGGCAACAGCAGCGGACGCACCCCGATCAGCTCGGCCTGTGCCGCGTAGCTCACCCAGCTCGGCCGGGGCAGCACGATGTCCCCGCCGAGCGCCATGAGCAGGGCGTAGAGCAGCGGCTTGCTGCCCGGACCGCAGACGATCAGGTCCGGGTCGGCGGACACGTTGCGCCGGGTCCAGTAGCCGGCGGCCGCCTCCCGCAGCTCGACCGCCCCCGCGACCGGTCCGTACCCGTTCTGCGCCGAGGACTCCTCCAGGCGCTCGCGTAACGAGGGATGGACCGGGAGTCCTGCCTCCCCGAACGCCATGTGGAGCACCCGCTCTCCGGCCGTGCGCCTGCGGGTAATCTCCTCATTGGCCGCCAAGGTGGCAGAAAGTGTGACGTTCATGGCAAAACCCTCCGTCTGCTCGGGACCGTTCCCAGAGTGCGTCCTGATAGGCATAAGTACAAGCGAGGGTTGCCGGTGGTAGGCGTAAGATTTAGTGATGCTAGATATCCGTCGCCTCTCCCTGATCTGTGAATTCGCCCGAAGAGGGAGCATCGCGGCGACGGCGGCCGCGTTAGGTTACACGCCGTCTGCGGTCTCCCAACAACTGGCGACGCTCGAGCGTGAGGTCGGCACCGCGCTGCTCGACCGCACCTCGCGCAGCGCCGAGCTGACCGACGCCGGTCGCCGTCTCGTCACCCACGCCGAACGGATCCTCGCCATGGTCGAGGAGGCCGAGTCGGACCTCTCCGCGCACGCGTCCACCCCGCGCGGGCGGGTGGTCGTCACCGCCTTCCCCACCGCGGCCGTCGCCTTCGCCCCGGCGGTGGCCCGCTCGCTGCGCCGGCACAAGGAGCTGAGCCTGCGGCTGCGGCAGAGCCGCTCCGGCCGGGGCATGCGCGAGGTGCAGTCCGGCGAGGTGGACATCGCGCTGGTCGACGACTGGTACGGCCGCACCCGCGAGTACGAGAACCTGCAGGTCTACCCGCTGCTGTGGGACCCGCTCGTGCTCGTGGTGCCGCGCAGGCACCCGATGGCCGACCCGGAGGTGCCGGTCGACCTGCAGGCGCTGCGCGACGAGTCGTGGATGGCCACGCCCGAGGGGGAGCCCTCCCGGCTCGCCGTGGACCGGCTGCTCGCCGACGTCGGCGGCGCCCAGCCGGTGGCGTGGGAGTTCGAGGGGCTCAGCACGATCCTCGGCCTCGTGGCGAAGGGGCTCGGCATCGCGGCGGTGCCCGCCCTCGCCCTCGCGGCCGGGGTGCGCGGGCTCGCCGTACGGACGCTGCCCGCCCCCGCGATCCATCGCGAGGTGCACGCGGTGGTGCGGCCGTCGAGCCTGCACCGCCCGTCGGTCGCCGCCACGCTGCGGGCGATCCACGTCGCCGCCCGCTACATCGCCGCCGACCTGGAACACGTGCGCTCCCTGCAGCACAACGGGGCATCGCCGCGATGACGGCGCGGGCCGGGCGGCGGCGGCCGCCGCCTCGGCGCCCTGGGGGCCGCTCGCGCCGGCGCGCCCGCGCCCGGGCAGGGGATGGCGGCGGCGGTCGGGGGTAGCGTCGCGGGGTGACCCCTCGGTCGCTTCGACCCCTAAGGAGGATCCCCGTGCCCACTGCACTTCCCCGCCGGTTCGAGGGCAGGTACGCGCTGGTGACCGGCGCCGCCCAGGGCATCGGCGCCGCCACCGCGCGGCGGCTCGCCGCCGAGGGCGCCACGGTCGCCGTGGTGGACCTCGCGGCCGACCGCTGCGCGCCCGTCGTGGAGGAGATCAGGCAGGCCGGAGGCGCGGCGGCGGCGTTCGAGTGCGACGTCGCCGACGCGGCCCGGGTGGACGCGATGGTCGACGCGGTGATCGGCGAGTTCGGGCGCGTCGACGTGCTCGTCAACAACGCCGGGATCACCCGGGACAACCTGCTGTTCCGGATGTCCGAGCAGGACTGGGACCAGGTGCTCGACGTGAACCTGAAGAGCGTCTTCCTGGTCTCCAAGGCGGTGCAGCAGCACATGGTGGCCGCGAAGTACGGCGCGATCGTGAACGTGTCGAGCCGCTCGGCGCTCGGCAACCGGGGCCAGGCGAACTACTCGGCGGCGAAGGCCGGCATCCAGGGCCTCACCGCCACGATGGCGATCGAACTCGGGCCGTTCGGCATCCGGGTGAACGCCGTCGCCCCCGGCTACATCGCCACCGCGATGACCGAGGCCACCGCGGTCCGGCTCGGTGTCACGCCCGAGGAGCACCAGGCGGTCGCCGCCTCGAACACGCCGCTGCGGCGCGTGGGCCGGCCGGAGGACGTCGCGTCCGTGATCGCGTTCTTCGCCTCCGACGACGCGGCGTACGTCAGCGGCCAGACCCTGTACGTGAACGGCGGCGCCCGGTAGCGCTCCCCGGGCGCCGCGGGATCGCCCACCGCGCGGGTGGGCGGGAGGGACCGGGCGGCGGGCACGGTGACCTGAGGGGTGGGATTTTTCGCGCCCGCCGCCCGGCTGCCTCAGCAGTCCACCAGCTCGGGCTTCTGGTTGAGGATCTGCGCGCGCGGGGTGATGAACTCGGCGTACGCCTCGCTCGCCGTCGGTGCGAAGACGGCGACCCGGTGGCAGTTCTGGAAGGCGAGCCGTACGCCGAAGTGGCGCTCGAGGGCCCCGCGCATGGCGTCGCTCGCCATGCAGCGCAGCAGCTGGCCGCGGGCGGCCTCGTCGGGCGGCGGGACCTGGTTGTCGACGAACTCGGCGCCGGTCCGGTCACGCTCCTCGACCAGTCCGCTGATCAGCTGCCAGGCGTACGGCAGGGAGTCGCGGACGCAGGCGACGAACACCGCGTCGTCCACCTCCCCGGCCTGGGCCTGGTCGAGCAGATCCTTCGGGACGGTCAGCGACATTGCGTGCTCCTCTCGCGTAGGAATGACGGGGGGAGATTGACGGCGAACGCATCGCTGGGGGTGACTGGGGACCGCTTCGACGCTAGGCCGACCGGCTGACCGGCTCCAGCCACCTTGAGGCGACACCTGCCGGACGCGAAGGCAAGAGCTGTTCCCCCTTGCGCGCCGGTCGCGCACCGGGTACGCGGCGGGCGCACGGGCCGGGTCACGCCGGGGAACCCACCGGCACGGGGCCGAAGACGAAGTCCGGGTCGATCTGGGCGCGCAGGTCCTCGCCGACCGCGCGGTTCGCCCACGCCTCGGCGTTGCGCAGGTGGAACTCGACCGCCTGGCGGCCGAACCGCTCCCAGTCCTTGGGCTGCTCGTCGAGCCGGCGCAGCATCGTGGCGAGGGCCTCGCGGTTCACCGGCTCCAGGTCGTCGAGCGTGAACGGGCGGCCCTGCTCCAGCCTGCGCACCGCGGCCGAGTGCTCCAGCCAGACGAGCAGGTCGTCGCCGACCTGGTCGCGCAGGAACGCGACGTCGTGCTCGTCCTGCACCTTGTTGCCCACGACGACGATGGGCACGTCGTAGTCGGCGGCGTACTCGCGGTACTGCCGGTAGACGCCGACGCCCTGCCGGGTGGGCTCGGCGACGAGGATGGTCAGGTCGAACCGGGTGAACAGCCCCGAGGCGAACGAGTCGGCCCCGGCGGTCATGTCGACGACGACGTACTCGCCCGGCCCGTCGATGAGGTGGTTGAGGAAGAGCTCGACCGCCCCCACCTTGGAGTGGTAGCAGGCGACCCCCAGGTCCTCCTCGGCGAACGGCCCGGTGACCATGAGGTTCAGCCCCTCGACGGCCACGCTGAACCTGCGGAAGAACGGGTCGTCGACCCGGACCAGCCGGGATCCGCGCCCGGGCGGGGTCGTCTTCACCATCGCGGCGGCGGAGCGGATGCGCGGGTTGTCGCCGCGCAGATAGTCCTTGATCTCGGTCAGGTGGCCGCCCAGCGGCTCCGGAAGCCGGTCGGGCTCGAGCCCGAGCACGAGCCCGAGGTGCTGGTTGATGTCCGCGTCGACGGCGACGACCGCACCGCCCTGGGCGGCCGTGAACCTGGCGAACAGGGACGACAGCGTCGTCTTGCCGCTGCCGCCCTTCCCGACGAAGGCAACCCTCACGTTCCCCGATCCAATCTGAAGATGAAAATCGTTGTCCTTGTCGCCGACAATGATGCCACGCCTCCACCGCCCGTACACGCCATTCGCCGCCGTGTCCTCGGGGCGCGGTCCCCGCCGGTACGGCACGGCGCCCGGATGCATCGGCCATCGGCGGGACTGACCGCTCTTGCCAGGAAAAGCCCTCCTAGCGGCGATGGCAGGCCGTTTGGGGGAGGACGTCGCCGCCCCGCCGCCTGGGGATCCCTCTTCGCCGGTCCTCGGCGTCATCGCCGGTCGCCCGCGGCCATCACACCCCAGGGCGCGGCAGTCCCCGTCGAGCGGCGGCCGTGGCCTGGCGTCCGGCCTGGCGGTGGCCTCGCCGCCGGGGGTGCGGTCGCGGGTGGCCGCCCTGGATCGATGTTCGCGTGACAGCTGCTCAGGGCGCGGCCCGCGTGCCAGGTGACGGGTGGCCCGGACACGCGGCGGCGTCGCGGTGGCGTGCGAAGGAACGGCGCGCGCGGGTCATGGGGGCAGGCCCGCCCCGCGACGGGCTCGGGGCGGCGGCGGAGGGGAGCGGGCCGGCGGGAACCCGCCCCGGGGTCGCCCGGGCGGCCCGCGGACCGGGCCCCGGCCTTGGGGGCGCTTGGTGTGACCCGCGGCCGCGGAAGGGGCGGCGCCGGTCGGGGTCAGGCGGGGAGGAGGTCGCCCTCGGGGACGCGATAGAGGCGGAGGACGGCGCGCATCGTGGGGCGGAGGTCGGCCCAGTCCGACTCGGGGGTGATCCAGGTGAGGATCGTGGTGGTCTTGCCGGTCCAGATCACCCGGCGGAGCTCGTGGTAGACGGTGTTCTTCTTCGTCCAGGGATAGAGGCGCAGGCCGGAGGCCTTCCAGGTGGCCTCCCACTCGGCCGCCTGGGCGTCCTTGAACTTGATACGTTCCATCCGGATCTTGCGGTAGGACCGGACCGAGGCGGAGACCTTCGACTCGGCGTCCTGCAGCACGATGAGCGGGTCCTGGCCGCCCCAGTCGATCACGCTGATCCGCAGGTGGCCCGAGCCGTCGGGGGCGGACCACTCCTGGTAGTCGGTGTGGTCGACGCGCTTCCAGGCCCTGGGCACCGACGCCTCCCAGCCCGTGCCGGGCTTGTACCGCTTCAGCGGTAACTGCGCCGGCCGGGTGGGGCTGGGCGTGGGCGCGGCGGCGGTGGTGGCGGCCGTGGTGGCGGCCGTGGTGGGCCGAGCGCTCGCCGTGGGGGCGGGCGTCGCCTGCGACCCGGTGCCGAACAGGGCGACGCCGCCGAGGGCGCCGGCCACGAGCACCCCGCCGGTGGCGGCGGCGATCAGCGTGCCGCGCCCCCGCGACCGGCCGGTCCCGCCCGCCGTCCCGAGGGGCGGCCCGTACGGCCCGGCGCCGCCCCCGGCCGTCGGCGCCGTCGCGGCGGCCGGAGCGGCGGGCCGCCGCGCCCTGCC
>Ga0065720_1020013_pt1 | contig 17791 bp, 15 predicted proteins | sample Thericmetagenome_FD_59107 | JGI IMG/M metagenome (GOLD analysis project Ga0065720, IMG submission 59107) | Thermophilic microbial communities from the Joint Bioenergy Institute, California, USA of rice/straw/compost enrichment - eDNA_2 v2... | ecosystem: Engineered > Solid waste > Grass >...
AAAAAAAAAAAAAAAAACATGCGCCGAAGTATCCAGTAACAAAAAAGTCAAAAAAAACGTTTAGAGAAGACAATGCCGCCGAGTCATGGCCGTTGTCATGAAATGCTCCTTTTTGATGCCGATGCCAGCCAATGAGCAGAAGAACTCTTGTGTCGTCATAAAAGAATAAAGAACACGAATGGATGGGAGAACGGGAGTGATCAGTCATGGCCAGACGGCCACGTATAAGCATGGTACCGCATGTACGCTACCGTGGTGACTGTCCAACGGTGAACGCATTCCACGTCAGTCACACCATTGGGTAGTAACCTCTTACAAAGAGGATGCTTCTAGACCGCCAGATCGAACTTAGAGTCCCCTGATCTCGGGATCCAGCAGTTCGTGTCCGCCCATTCAACCCAATGAACAGACCAAAACTCCCAAAGATGCATTTAAAATTCACCATCTGCCGTCACCATTAAAGCTCACCCTCTTCTTCCTCCATGCTTCCTCATTAATGCTTGGCATCCGCCCAACAACCCTCGGCTCAGGCTTGACATCAGCTGACCCGAATCCGGGCATGCTCGACCATCGGTTCAGCTTCTTCTGGGGCAGGCTGTTCGATGCGTATGATGACGCCGCTGTGCTCGAGGTCTTGGAGCTGCTAAAGGACGAGCCGGTCGTATTGGGCGACTGGTAGATGTATTCGCCGTCAACATAAATGGCATTGGAGACAAAAGTCGAGCGGCGGTGGCGGCTACGGGTGTAGCGCTTCTCAAGGCGCAGGAGTTCTAGCTTGGCTTGGATGCGGTCGATGATGTTGAGGCCCATTTTTGATGTGGTTATCAGGGATTGGGTATCAAAGAGCTCACGTTGCCGTGTATAGAAGCGTTGTCCCCAAGTTATAAGGAGCGATAGGAGTGTTTTGACGGAGGTTTCCGTTGTTGTCTGTGGTCGGAGCTTGTTGGGGTTATCCCGTTGATTATGGTTTCCAAATCGAGACTTGGAGCCGGACAGTCGTCGGCGATCTTGCCGGGAAAATGGGTGAAATGTTTCAAAGAGAACGGAGAGACAATGCGGGATCGACGTTGATTGCAGAGCTCGGGCGGTGCTCTTTGTCTATTGTGACGTCGGCGCCGAGGGGCAAAAAAAAGGAGCGGAATGATCGGGTCAATGACAAGGCGATGACAGAGGGAAAGGAGCGGCACAGGGTCGATAACGACAGCGGCGTATCGGCCCAGATATCTGAGAAGCGATCGTAGGGTTGCGTTGCACGGCTTGCGTCAAATGCGACAGCGAGCAGGTTGGGAGAGGAGAAAAGAAGAGGAGGTGGTAGGTGGTGGTGGAAAAGAGAAGCGAAACGAGAGACGATGTGACCTTTGAAGGGGAGGAGCCCACTGCTAGCCCCATGTCTCCACTTTCAAGCACCATTCCCGGACGAGCTAGAAGTGGTGGAGTCGGTATACCAAACGACCTCCCGGTTGGTCGATGCGGGAGAAGACCCCACTTCAACCTCGTGCAGCAAAGCGGGCTTTTCTTTCCCGAGGAGCCGGTCCCTCGAGGAGCGTCGATGGCGCGCTCCTGCCTTTTAGGCAGCTTGGCGCTTTTGGGGGCCTGCTACCTTGTGCTTTCCCCTGGGGATCGCAGATGGCCTTTCTGCGCGAGCGCAGCCAAAGTGGGGGGCATGGCAGGGACTCCTTGTGGCCGAGACGCTAGCGCCCCGTTTGGCGCGTGCGCCACGCAGCAGCCGAGCACCGATGGGGTATAACTCGTCCGATGGAATCTCTGCCCTTCCACTACACGCATCGCACCATTGTCGATACAGCAGAGTGAATGTCGCCAGCAGCGAAATCCTTTCAAGAGTGTCTTCCTTTCTTTCGCTGTCGTCTCGTCATTCTGCCCTCAATTATCTTCACACTTGATAGTCTATGCCAGCAGCATCGAATTGCATGTGCTACTGTGGGCGCGAGCTCGACAATTGGATGACACAGCGCTTCTTCGCTCCAATCGCTTCTCGATAAGCCCCGCGTTCGCGATCGCGAGCAACTTGAGCACAGGCCACCTTCGCTCTATCTTGGACCCTGCCCAATGTGACGTTCCCATGCGGTCCCCTGCCAAGTCTCACGCCGGCCGAAACGCTTGGTGGATTCTTTCAGCTGCCATCCTAGCTTCGAGTCGGTTTCTAGACTGGTCGATAAGAAATTGCTGGCTTAAAGGCGCAGCCCTGAATTTTGAAGTCAACGAGGGCTTGTGTTTGAAGTCTCCCATGTTTTTGCGCTTCCGCGCTTTCCTCATGTCTTCCAACAACCCTAAGTATCTTAATAATAAGTATGATCCACCCAAACAATGTTTCTGCCCTTATGCTGCCAACTTGACTCGGGAGGGGGGATCGGTCCGCAGAGCCACGAGGGTTTTAGATAACCTGAAAACGTCTCCTGGAGAATACAGATCACTTATCGCCCTGTTGATGAAGCACGCTCTCGACGAAAAATGATCATCACATGGTTGCTCTCTTCAGTAGACCTCTTCTTGGGTTCTTCGTGTAACGTCCACCGAATGGTGAGACGAAGACTCAGCTTGGCTCTACTTCAGCATACGTACCCCACTCGTGAGGAAGATACTTAAGCGTTCCTCCGAATATTCCGAAGTCTCTCCTTGCTCATATCTACCGGTGATCAGCTAGCAATTGATTAAATGAGTACAGCTAGTTCTCGGGAGGCCCAAACAATGATAAGCGATCTCCAATGAAGAAAACGTTGCATGCCACAGCGGTTCTATATTGAAAGATGAGAACTCTTATGGGCAACATCCAATTAAATCACCTACTCCAATGCAAAATATTATCCTCTAGTACTTTGTCACGACATAATCTCATTATCCTAAGCCCCTTAGCATGTTGATTACAGTAACAGCTGTTTCTCATATTCCTAATTTTGAGGTTCGGAGGGCACATCACATCACTAGTACATGGACGTCAAGCAAGAGCCGTACAGATCCTCGGTAGGTAGGTCTGTCAGCAAATTCCGCACTGAGGGCCGAAATGGGGTACTTGGACCCCGCCATGATCACATGACCTGCGCAACCTCTATCTTAGTCAACATTCATTAACATCCTTCGGGAATCATGCAGTTGGTCATTGTTAAGGGTAGATAAAATATATAGGTCAGCTTACTTCTCTCAAGATTATCTATCTCATAGAAGCTATATAGCCTTCACTCCTAGGAAAGTCAAGTGCCAGCAAACAGCGCACCCAACCATTACACAACGTGTAGTGATAGCAACGGTCATAACGTTCTATTTACAAAGTGCTATCTTATCTACAAATTACCTGAGTTCAGACGTGGCAGTAGGATCTGACTAGCGAGACCGAGATAGAGGATAAGTGTTAAGAGGTTTTTCACGGCGATTAGATTACACATCCTGTGTATCATTCCCGCCCTACATGTGCAATAATGTTATGGAACAAACTCAGAATTGACACCACAAAGTCAGCTAGTACGCATACAGAACACATGTGGTTGTGTCATGCCAACTTTAACATCCAATCCCATAACGCTCTAATACTGGCTAAGCCTATGATTAAAACTTCTTATCCTATAGCATAAAGAGAGCTCTCCTGAGTTTCAACTCACATAACAGAGACCAACAAACGATTACCAACTTGCCGTATTTGCTGAAGCGGAGTCCGAATCGTACTTCCACCTTTGTCAGAGATTGCCGGAGGATAGTACAAGTTCCCCTTGGTTAAGTCTTGCTCTATGGATTCCTTACGTCGTGGCTGTTGACGATCTCCACGGTATCTTGCATCCCAATACTGTATAAACTGAAATGTCAAGCTAACGGTCAACTCGAAGTAGAAGGCTGAGTACCAGATGCCGATTAAGCCCGAGATGTGGACGTAGAAGGGGAGCCGAAGGAGTTCTGTGTGTAACTGTGCTTGAGCTGGCGAACCCTGGTGCTGTGGGCTACGATGAGAAGCGTCTGATTTTATTGATGCGGGAGCCATTGCCCAAGCTGGCATCACTTACTCTTTTTATGGGCAGGTACCGGATAGGCTAAATCAAGTTAGGTGGGTGCCTGTGCCGGCGAGGATGGTGCTTGAGGAAGGGAAGCAGGGGAAACGCTGGTGGGGTTTACGCTGGGGATTTTCATGATGTGTTTAGCAAGGATTTTGAAGCGGGAGTGATGGATCTGCCTTGATTAATCGCATCGGCGACGAAGAGATATGGAGAAGATTTTGAGGGGGAAGTAGATGTAAGGAGGTTGGTGGATTGTGAGGTGGTGTTTCGCGCGTTGGAGAGTGAGCGTGCGTACTTGTGAAATTGATACGGCCGGGGGTTATGCGGATGAGCTCTTTCTGGGTCACTTTGTGGTCAGTTCTTAACGGATATATTTTCTCAGGGTCCACCGCATGTTATGAAAGCTACGATCCGGTGCCTGAGGGGATTGCTCCGCCGGGACACGCGTTGTGTGTACAGCGTGGTGTCATGGGCAAAAACTGCCGTATGCCGTGGCGACCGTGCGGGGCGGCATGGAAGATCGCGGTGGCGAAGAATGTGTTGGAGATAGTGCTAAGAAGGATGGAGGTGAAGGAGTACAAGCGGGAGTTTGGGTATGAATCTGCTGGGAATCGGGCGGGTTGGAGGCTCATGCTTCAGCTGTTGGATAAGGTGACTTTGGGGTGTCTTGCGTTTTAATCATGGACTTTAAACTCGATAGTAAGTGATTAGAAGCATAACCAAAGTGTATCGTTAGTATACTTGCCTATCCTGCCTGTCATCCCAAAGTTCTCATTTACTCAACTTGGAATACACTAGAGTTTTGTGACATATTTGTCTTGAACGTAGTTTATCACGCTGTTTTTTTAAAACAACGAACTCTTATTTTAAGAAGAAATCAAAACCAGGCAACTAGAAACACAAGTCTTGCAAATTTAGATTTTATAAGTACTAGAAGTGATGCCACTGAATTTAAAGTTGGAAGAAGTGTTGACTATGTGGCACTGAAAGCGACATCAAAGTGAATTTCGGCAAATCACATTCAAATCCCAATTATAGAATGAGATTCCTAGTCACTAACTTGTCCTCAACAAGGTTAACAACCAGCATACCGCTGCATCATCCCGCCGTCTCTACCACCCAACAGCCCAAGATACCCTTCAACTGAGATGCCATCTCAACCTCAGGAATCGCTGTCGCCTTCCTCTCCTAACCGCGCCTGCTGCTGTTTCCATATCCTCAAGCATTCATCATCTCCCTGTAATAATCGGACTCGAATGGATAAGGCGGCAATTTAGGGACGAATCTACACTCCCCCTACCTGACTTCCTAAAGTTTGACCCAATAGCCCTGCTTCTTTAGGTCTAACAACATTTCCTTCCAGGTACACCATGGCATTGATGGATCTGTTGTGGCTTTCTCTGTCTTGAGCTCGAGCTCTGTCTAGAAGAGATATCTTTAGCTGAATCACGAAAGTTTCGTTCGTCATCTTGTGTATCAATATGCGCTCGGGCTTATTGACTGCGCCTAGTATATCTGAGATTTGAAGGTCCGTCTGTAAGAGAACGGCCGTGCGATCTTTCGCAGTTGAACCCCTGATGGCGATGTGGTAAACTCTGGCGACTGCTTTGTGTGAAAACATCTGGAGTTTTGATGTTAAGGGCCCGGGCTGCCTCTGTTGATATGCAGTTTTTTGACTGGAGTAGCGTCCTTAAAAGCAGGTAAAGGAGGTATGTCACATTCACCTGGATAGCAACACGTGTCCCTCAGTCCAGCCTGTCTTCCATTTGGACACAGGCCTTTCCCAAAGGCCGAACAAATGTAGATAAGTGAAATTGAACAACACCAGAACACCATTTGATTAGCGACAGCATATTTACTCCTCAGTCAAGAAATGTGTGGCGCAAATTCTAAGTTTGACATTGACATGTCTTGCCAGTGAACACCAGCTCGATAAAGATCCGAATTGTTTAACGGCGCATCCTCCCTAATCCCCTCCACATCTCCTTAATTCTTCTTACAGCCTTCTCGCTCAATTAGAACCCCTTAACCCCCTTCACAGTCGCCCTCAACTGTTCCTGGCTTCGCACTCTCACAATCGTCGCACCCCCAAACTCAGCACACAGCTTCGAGTGGTACACAATCCAGCGATACATCAATTCTCACCGCGAAAACCCTTTTCTTTTTCGAAATTCGATTCCACTCGTCCAGCTCCCGCAAAACTCTCGGTTTGGGAAACATCGACCGGTATTTGAGTCGCAAGTTGGTCGCCCTCAGCATATCTGCTCCCCGGAACGAACGAGTCATCGTGCCATTTTAACAGAAAACCGCCTGCTATGGGACTGTACAAATATAAGGCCATTCTGTGCTTGCAGACTGTGGGGGAGATAGCGTTTTCTGTTGGATGCATAAGAAAATGGTGACGTCGATGGGAGTATGTACTTGGGCGTTGCCCTGCAGGACACGCGGCCCTGAGGAAATCTGTCGAACACAATGGGTGCCGCAGAATAACAGCGATCTACCTTCTAAACTACACATGTGTGAGGGTGGATGAGCATGGCTCTTATATAAGGTCAAGTGTGCCCCTAACCTCAGTGGAGCCCGGGCTGACCGAGGTAGGTCAGTGGTGACCACACCGTGGTCACTTGCAGCTAACATTTTCTGTACGTTGGGCGACGGCTGCGTAGTTCCCTTGGTAGACGGAAGCGACGATGAAGTTGTTTTGTCTGATGATTTGGACGATCTCGTCAGTCTCGTGCACCGAGAAGTTTGGAATGACCAGGAGTTTGAAGACGACTTGTTTGTGGTGGGCGCCGAGACCGCTGAGGGTTTCTCTCCGCGGGATGCGGTGGTCACATGCAAACTGGCAATCGGATTAGAGAGGTCTTAGTGGTATGAAGAACGGGAGAGAAGTACACTGAGCCTGGACTTTCTTCAAGTTCTCTTGGCCATTTCTGAAAACGACGTCTCTGGTGCTGAGCTAGGACGAAGACCCTAGGGTCTTGGAGTCGAGGTGAAGCTTGAGGCAGCTCCGGCTTGGTCCAGCAATTCTTCGTTGATACCGTAGATTTTGGCTGTGTCGACAGCACAAAACTCAAGCCCTTTAGCGAAGCTGAGGAGGTCGGCTGCCATCTCGCGAGGACCTTCGAAGAAGGCCGTGGCGGGGGTCTGGGACGAGTTTCGCTCTACCGTCTGCGATCATTGTGGTGTTGGTGTCACATGGACACATCAGTCCAACGAGAAGAAATATCCTTGACAGTCGACATAGAACACCAGTGACACAAGAGCTGAGAAGGGCAAAGGCATATCTGATTGGTAGAGCCTAGAAAACATGAGGGGGTGGCAAGAACGAGTTAGATAGCCTTGCCAAGCTGAGGAGAACCCCTGAAGATTGCAGGAGACCGCGAGGTACTCACAAAGGCAAAGGGATTTTATAGGGGTGGCTACTTGGACACGATGAAGGATTTCTCTTAGGTTTTCCTCTCCCCAACACAAGGACACTGAGGACCAAGAAAGATTATTACACGTAGTAATTGACTTCGCTGTGCACCCCACATGGTCAGTGGCCATCATCTAATCCATTTGAACCATTATCGATCCCTGTCTGCACCAGACCAAGTCACCCGTTACAGTCGACTTATCAATGCTTTGACGACATCTTTTGTGATTCTCAGCGTGGGGTTTGAGCAAGTCCATATACTCTTTGCCATGACTTTTATTGTTTTTTATCCCACCCAAGAGAAGGCATGTGTTGAGGCTCGGCTTGTCTCTGAGCATTTCTGAGACCTTTGCTGCTGACGTGGCTTTGAAACCAGATGAAAGATTGGATCATGCTGACAGATACTCCAAGCTGTCAGCTCAGGTAGAGTTCATAACACTGTTCCTTGGAAATGATCATTCCGTTTGGCAATATGTGGCTTGGTCTTGCTACGCCGAACTATTCCTGATACCATACCTTGACCTTCTCCACGTCGAGCGGATTCTCTGGGAAGATTTTCGCGTCCTCAGGTTGTTGACCCAAGGAACTCCATCATCATCCTCAGAGTCTCAGTTCCCAGGATCTGTCATTCACTGATACACCGCTAAGTGATCCGATTGCAGTTTCATATGCCTCCACAACCCTTTTATATGAACAAGTACTTCTTTGCTCTATACAAGTCACTGACCAACCGAGTGAGCCAAGATATAAATCGTCATGCATTGTTCAACCCTTGAACAGGGACTACAGTGAAGAAAAAGTCCCGGCAGTCACCGGTTTTCATTCCGATAAAGTCATGGAAATGATCCCGGCAATGTATTGGTATGTAAAGCGATGCATTTATAATTTTATTGGAGGACAATTACGTCTCGGGTTATCTGGAGTGCACGGTTGAAAGTGATAGTACAAGCGCCAATACTCCTTTTTTGAGTATCTTTCTCGAGCTTAGGCGGACATATAACCATTAGTGTGAGGAAAGTCATATCCAAGACATAGGTTCATATCTGGTACCTCGCAATTAGAAAAGCAACATGGAATATCGGAGACAGACGACCTGGCACATATGCAGTTTCTGAGTGTTGCTGGAATCTGAGAACTGGATCCTATGGTTTGATAAATGTCTGAGATGACAAACCGTGAGGGATCCCATGACGTTTCAAATACAGAAATGTGTAATGCTAACCAACAATAACGAGAGAAATCACGCATTTGGTGGACTGAGAAGGGTTTGAGACAATATCTTAATCATAACTATTGCAATTGAATTAAAAGTTCATTGTCTTGACCGACAGCTGCCAACAGCTTTGTTTGCTTGCACTTAAACGGGCAGGCAATGGCACATTTTGTCCTACGATCAACCTCGCCTCGGTTCTTTCACACAAGTTGCATATTGACGTGTTTGCTTTGTCTTATGTGACTTGTTGCATCTTAGCGTAAAGGCTACGAGACGGACTGCAGCTGTTAACACTTTGCCCTTCTGTACCTTCCTTTTCCGTCAATCGATTCCCTGCTCGCACTGCTTCTAAACCGTCAGCATAAAGGTTGGACATTGGATTCAATAACCAAAGGCCTAGGGCATGGAGATATGAAGCAAAAGAACTTTCTCCAACCAATGGGCTCCGACTCGTTATCTTCGTTGGTGGCACCCTCGCCTAGATTATGCATAAGCCCTGAGGGAAAAAAAGCCTACACTAGCAACTGTGTAACCTCGGTTCATTTCTCCACCACGTACCAACATGCTGTGGCTTGTTTCACCTCAACTTACTTCAAAGTTTCTTGGAAAAGCCCATGAATGATTTGTCATGTTGATGATTCCATCGTACCTGACCTAACCCCTTGATCTGAGATCCTTTAAGGCAGCTCATTAGCTGCGAATTAAGGGTTTCACCATAACTTGACCGATGCTCTGCATTTCCCCAAAGTACATAAAAGTTGAAGGGACGTCTCGGCCACACAACAAGCGTGCCTGGATGGCATGGCTTGGCCCTCGGCGGTGTCAGCGCCGGCGGGAATCCTGGCGCCTCACCTCAACGCCAGGCATACGTCCCAAAGACCGGGATCCATATTTGACAACCAGCGGCCCCAATGGCCCACTCCAGTGGCATGGCCAAAGCTAATGCAGTGCATTTCCTTACTCTCCAATGTTTGTTAGGCTTCATATTCAAACTCTATACAGATCATCTGCTCGTTGCGCAACCCTACAATCTCACGCGACCGACCTAAGTTTAGTGTCACCAGCGAAGGCACGAGAAGGATGTCATGGCCGATCCCAGCGAGTTCGAGCTTCGTGCCAAGTGGCAATCATCGGATTTTCACTCTCTTGGAATGACGGTGAATGTTTTCAACAACAACACGGTGTAAAATTGCAGTTGAGATATTGTCCCAACACTGGGCCTCTCCCCTGTCAAACTGGTCGTCAAGGTTGTCCCGTTCCAGGTCACCTAACAGCTCCTCTCGTCTCCAACCGTACATGAAGCCTACCATCTAGACCTCTTTCCTGGATTATTTACAACACAGTTCGCTCATTTCTATACATTCCTCTATGCCTGTTTGTTGAGGCTCAGCATTGACTTCATGGGCACCACTGCATTCTCATCAAAACACCCAAGCATGTCCAAACACAATCTGCATTAGACTAAAGAGAACTTTATCATGTATTATCGTTTAAACGTCCATCCCTCCCCAAGTCAAAACTACAAGAAAGCGTTAACGTAAATAATGATCGACGAGTCAAACGTTCCTACAGGAAAACTGTTTCCCTCCAAATCCATGCTTACTTATATTTTTACCACCTCTTCTTTTCTCGACTTCCCACTCCCGGGCCGTCTCCATTCCCTAACTCGATCCCTCTGATCCCTCACATACCGTCTGAAACTCCTACGCCCCCGCAAATGATCCGAGATATGTGTTTCCGCTCTCTTGCCACGGATGAGTGACACAGTGAGCGACCGCTGCGGTCTCAGATACTCTTCTGGCAGGGACTGGAACGTCCCGCTTGAGCGGAGAACTGGTCGTGAGCCTGCGCCGGTACCGGTGTAGGCAACCGGGGCGATAGGTTCAGGCTTCTCGCGCTCATGGTCTGTCGACGTAGCAGTGGTAGCAGTAGCGCCAGCCTCGAGATCAGTAACCGCACGCTGCTTAAGCTTGAGGAGCTTCTTCTCCTGGCGCTTCTCCTGCCACTTCTTGATGAAAGCCGGCATGGGGGGCACAAGCTTGCGCGCCCATTCATCGGGGAACAGACGGATGAGTGCACCCCAGGGCAGGGAGATGGCTCCCAGGCCGACGGAAAGGCCCCATTCCTTACCATTAAGCCGGACAATCTGGAAGGCGCGGCCACCGAAAAAGATGATGAGGATTTGGCCGCCGATCATGATCAGGTTGATGCAAATGAACCACATATTGCGGGTTATGCCCTCGAAGATGTTGGGATTGCTATCGAGACGGCGGTTGTTGAGTTCGTTGAAGATCTGGAGCCAGACAAAGGTGTTGAATATGAGAGTGTTGAGACGGGTTGCTTCGTGCTTGATCGAGGTGTCGTAGCCGAGAAGCTTGGCACCGGCGAAGTTGAGGACAAGGGTGATGGCTAGCTGGCAGATGGCTTGGCCGATGATCATCTTGGCCATGCCAGTCGTGATGAGGGAATCGGACTTTTTGTCGGGCTTACGGTCGAGGATGGATTTTGAGGGAGGGTCGGTTGCGAGAGCGAGGGCTGCAAGCGTGTCCATGATCAGGTTGACCCAAAGGAGCTGGACGGCCTTGAGAACAGACTCTTCCCTAGCACTGGCGACAGATGAAACGAAGGTTAGGACGACAGCCGTGACGTTGACGGTGAGTTGAAACTGTCCAAGTTAGCACATCTCTCTATCAAGCCCAAAAATGAGGGCTATTTCTTACCTGAAGGAACTTCTTCACAGCATCATTGACCGCACGACCCCAAGCAATACCCTTGACGATGGATGCAAAATTATCATCCATCAAGATAATCGCCGCAGCCTCCTTGGCGACCTCGGTACCCGCAATACCCATAGCGAAACCAATATCAGCCATCTTCAACGCAGGTGCATCGTTGGTACCGTCGCCAGTAACAGCAACAGTCTCGCCCAGATCCTTCAGCGTCCGAACCAAAATTCTCTTGTCCTCAGGGCTCGACCTGGCTAGCACCTCCAGCTTCGGTACAATGTCTCGCAGCTCTGACTCTGGCAAGCGGCGGAATTTAGGGCCCTCCATAGCAATACCATCCTTGGAAAGGATACCACACTCCTTGGCAATCGCGCGAGCAGTCAAAATGTTATCGCCAGTAACCATGCGAACCTTGACACCAGCACGCCTGCAATCCTGAATTGCCTCAATGACCTGGGGGCGCAGAGGATCCTTAATGCCGTAGATCGCGACCAGTGTCATGTCCTTGTGAATCTTGTCGAACGCTGCCGCATTGATCTCCTCGACGCCCTCCAGCTCACGGGGAGGCCAGGAAGTGAAATCGCGGTAGGAGGAGCCGATGGTGCGCAGGGTCTGGCCGGCGTAGGAGATGATTGTCTGCTCGAGCTCGCTCCGGATTGAGGGGGTCATCTCGGTCGTGGCCAACTCATCACCACTGGAGTCTTCAACGACGCGAGAGCATTTGGAAAGAAGAATTTCCGAGGCACCTTTAACATAGGCGCGGTAAGTACCGTTCGGGAGCTTGACGACCGTCGCCATGTACTTGACGGCCGAGTCGAACGGAATAACCTGTACAACATTGGCATTGGCGCGCTCCTCTGCAACAGGACCAGCACCGAGGTGATCACGGCACAGGGTGAGCAGGGCGACCTCGGTCTTGGACCCAATAAACGTCTTCTCGCCATCATCACCATCGCCCTCAAAAGCAGTCGAGTTGACAGCATTAGACTGGATCAGGAACTTCTTGACCGGGGTGCTTAGCCGCTTCATGAATTCAGCGCTCGGGAGGTTGGGGATCGTGATCGGGACTGGAGCAGACTTCTCCTTGGTATCGTCGTCGAGAGGGGGGTCAGTACCGCCAAAGCTCATCATCCTGCCGAGTGTCATGGCCACAACGGTCATCTTGTTTTGCGTGAGCGTGCCCGTCTTGTCGGAACAGACGGTCGTAGCGTTACCCATGGTCTCGCAGGCGCGCAGAACGCGAACCAAATTGTTATCCTTCATCATCCTTGTTGTCGCGAAGGCCAGGGCAAGGGTGACAGCCAGAGGCAAACCCTCCGGGACGGCGACCACAACAACCGTGACAGCGGTAATAAACAGCTTCAAAAAGTCCTGGCCCTTCTCCGCCGGCGTACCCTTGTGACCGGGAAGCTCGGCGCAGAACTTGATAAATAGAACGAAGAACAGAATCAGTGCGGCAGTACCACCGAACCTGGCGATCCAGTCAGCCAGCACGTTCAGTTTCTTTTGCAGCGGCGTGTCTTCCTGCTCAGTCTGCATCGACATCATGATGCGACCGTAACTCGAGTTGACGCCAACCGCAGTCACCAGGAACGTGCCAGTACCCTCATTAACCTGACTGCCCGAGATGATGAACGGATCCAGCTTCTCAATACTTTCCGGCGCCGGTTCACCCTTGGCAATCCTCTCCAGAACCTCGAAAACCTCATCAGCTGGAACTTTCTTCAGCAGGTCACTCTCACCAGTAGCTGAAGACTCGTCGCACTTGACGCCATGACCGTCGATGAAGATACCGTCCGCGGGAACGATATCACCCTGGAACAGGTGCATCACATCGCCAACCATGACATCGTAGACCGAGATCTCGACCGATTTTCCGTCGCGAATAACCTTGACGTTACGCTCGCCGCGCGTCTTGTTCAGCTTGTTGAACGAGCGCTCCATCTGCCAGTCATTAAGCGTGCCTGCAATAACTACGATGAGAATGGCCGCTATGACGGCCACGCCCTCGACCCATTCCACCTTAGCGCCTCCATCTTCGTGCTTAACTCCAAAGGTCTGGTAGAGACCCAATGCCAAGGACACCACGGCTGCGATGGTTAATAGGATTAAGATCTTGTCGTTATACGTTATCCATGCCAGTTCCAATAAGCTTCTGCTCTTCTTCTCGGGTAATTTGTTGATGCCAAAGACCCGTTTCCTGTCGGCGTATTGGCTGCCAGCAGGGTATGTTGGCGCTGAGGATGCATGTTTACCAACGAGCCTATCCTTTGGCGGTGGTAAACTGTGGCCATACGCGCCATACTTAGGAACTTTTGGAGGAGCGACGTCCTCAAACGCAATTCTCCCCTCGAGATCGGTCTCGTCAACGCTGAGACCAGTGTGGCGATTTGTCCGTAGGCCTTTTTCTAGACCTCGCAGACCGCCGAGGGCATAAAAAGCATCAAGACTTTTAGGGTTGAGGAGCTTGGCCAATTGACCTGGACTAAAAGCAAATCTGTCGTCTTCGTTATAAAACATGTCCTCGTTGGTTTGGTCGGGCGTTAAGGCGTCATCTGGATTGAGCCTGAAGCTCGGCCCATGAGGGTGAGCGCTGGCATGTATCCTCTCAGACGCATTGTTGGACTGCGGTTGCGCTGTGGTCAGGGAGGTTAAAGCCTGTTAGCTGTTAGCTTATTGCTCCTGGGCAACAAAGTTACAATTTTTGAAGCAGGGAATTTGGAATTGAAGAGGAGGTTGGGGAATGTGTGGGGTGCGGAGTCGCGTCTGGGGAAGTTGCTATGGACGCGATAGTGGAACCTGACGTATGTGGCAATTTGGAACCTACCTCAGAGCCTGATGGCATCGGTACGTTCTCAATTGCTCAATCGAGCCGCAGAGTCAGGGAACTCAACGTCAGGAAAGGGGTCTTCGGTGAGGACAGGTGTAGTGAGTGGTCCAATGGTCAAAACGACTTCGGTGAGACTCTTAAGTATGTTTACAACTTGTGGCAATGCATCGATGGTATATGACGATCAGTGGAGAGGCTGCCTCAGAGAGTAGAAAAACGCCTACTCACGAGCAAGTGAAAGGATCAAATTGAAAGGAGTGGAACAAAGCCATCTTTCTCGGTTCCAACCAGGTGGACAAAGCTGGTATGTATGTAATAGTCCCCGGTCGTGCCCCAGCACGCTACTCTACTGGCCCCCAACGCTTGGCTGCAATGCAACTAATGGGTTTATTTTGGGTCATAAGGGTGAGCGTGGCACTGCCTTCGTTGGCTCCCGCTCGCGGTTCGACAGTGAGGCAAGTTTTTGATTTGGCGACAATGTTGGCCAATGTAATCTTTGTGGGTATTAACAAGAAATATTCCATCGTCTTGTGATCTACACTTGTCGCCGACACATTGGCCTGTGCAGCGCTAGCTCCGAACCAATGCTTCTGTTTCAGCGGTGAACTTCAGCTTCCTCAGCACACATGGTTTCATTACTTAAAGCCCCGTCAAAATCATTCTAGAATTCCTCTCATGTCGGATGTTACTCTCTAACAACAGGTATGAGGGACCACGGAACTATCTCTGGTGTTTGATGAGGAGGGTCGCATGAACCAAAAACGATCAGTTTCTTGCGGACAGAACGCTACTGAGAATCGCACAAGTCCTATCTCGCGGCAATTCTGACACTCGGTTTGTTCTCCCACAGACCAACATAAAGAGGTGCTTTGCCTCCATCATCCTGTCTCATTAAGGATGCAATTTTTTTGCCCATGGGAAGTGTGTGACCTGGGCCACAAAAGGACATCTCCTAGTTGGTTGCCAACAGAACAAAGGAGTTGTGAACACGCCGGAGGTTGTGGCTGGGCGAAGAACGTTTCCCGATCAAAACTCCGCCTGGCATGCAGATCTGGCTGTGGATCCCTTGCTTGGCAGTCAGTGCCTGCTGCACCAAAGGTCCACAAGGCTGTAAGGTACTTGTGTGACTTGAGTTTGAAACCCTAACAGCAGCGCAAGGTGCCTGTACAACAACACGCAAAGTAGCACCCATTGGGGCAATGTTGTCCAGGTCTCTGGAGTTTTATCTCCGTCCTGACGCAACCATGTCCACTTCTCGCCGCGCTCTCTGACATGTGGTTTTATCTCACCGCCCCCTCAGCGACTGGATGGTCAATGGACAAACTACGGGTCTTTGCAGAGTTGCGGTGCCCAAATTTGCATCTATGACATCGTGCCAGTCAACCTTAAAACCGCATGTTCACCCGTTCACGCCTTGTTTGCCCATCGTTGCGGCAGCAAAATTTTCCGTTGGACGCTTACCGCTGGGTTGCATCAGTGCCCTCTGGTAGTGCGTGCTTTTGGTCGATTCATCCGGTCCAATTGGGCCGGTTTTTCAAGCATCTGATTCACCGCCCTCGCGCTGCCGTTGCGGCCTAATCGTCTTGATCTTTCAAGAGAACAAATCTGCCATTCCATCGCTGCTGCGGGCAGTGAGGAGGACACCTGACCGAGTCGTAGCATGTCAAACCTCCTTCGCTAGCCGCGTACTCATCCTCATACGGCTGAAATCCAGAGTTTCAGCCTCATGCCTACCTCTGCCCATTGCGATCACCTCTCATGAGCCCTCATGTCAGGAGTTAGTTACGCCTTGCAAACTGCCTCCCGAGCTTAAACTGTTCCAGGAACAGTTGTGTGCCTTTCATTAATGCAGGGTGTAAAATAAGGTTAATTTGTACCCGCAGCCCCTAGAGTCAACGTGACTGGCTTACGCCGGCGGGGGAGCGGTGGGAGATACTGGAGATGGCAATGTTTTATCCGGCTTGGGTAATCTTCGGGAGATTAAACCAGAGGCAGCCAGCGGGCTAGAGGAACGTGGGTGCAACCATCATTCCAATCCTCACCCTGAGACATGAGATCTCGTGTTATGTTAGTTACACTGAAATGTCAAAACTCCAGAATTCTCCAAGGCAGGCGGGGAGAGAAAGCAAAGAATCGTTGGAAGAACACAAGAACAACCTTGCTAAGTTATACCAAGGCGCGGAGTCCGTCAAGTGCCGTCACTGCCCGACCAACGTCATATCTAGGTAGGTAGGACGTGTAAGGTTCCCATTCGCCCATTTGTAACTCCAAGAGTCAAGGTAACGTTTCGGCTACTAAATGCAGTAAGGCTAACTCCCATTCCCCAACCATTTTACACGAAAGCTGCCCAGAACATCCATTTTCCTTCTGCAACATCCGGTCGGCATGGAAAGACGTTGAAGAATTGTGTAATTTGAGTCTCAAGTTCAACCAAGCCGTAGACTCAACTTCCTGATCGTCGTCATCTCATCTCATAGCCACAAACCGGTGAGATTAACATATAAAATAGCACTTCAAGCCATTCAGGACCTCGTGTTAAGACCAATAAAATATCAAAGCCTGACTGCCCAGCATTTTCGGTAAATGTTCACCTGAACGCATGTCGAGCTTCACCTCGCGTATGTGTGTTAAAGAACCAAGATACCTTAGCAAGAGGGCGTTCATTTCGCAGTCAAGTTCAAATCCGCAACAACTAGCCAGTTTTTGTCCTGATTGGCTTTGATTCTATCAGTAGTTTGCACTTAGTATGCAGCACCAAGTTCCATGGAAGTGCTCAGATGCAGCTAAGTGCGGGATTAATTATGTAGCATCCACTTGCAGCACAGCCAAGGCATACTTTAGTCTTGGGCTCTCTCTCTGCATTCTTGACTGTTTCAAGCATTCAGCCCTACACCGTATATTTACTCCACATGCACAGGAAAGGGGCCTTATATTTGCTCGTTGGTGATAGATTCGATGTTGGTAGGAAGACGTACATGCGGGGCGCTGATAGCAAGCAGCATCAAAGAGGGAGGGGATAAAGTCACAAGCTGCGAGATACGTAGAATCAACAGGAACCATTACCATCAACAAGAACAAATGCGTCAAGATACAAGGCAGACATGGTTTGCAAGACCCTACTAACGAAGTGAAGCAATCTCCAAACTGAACGTAGAGAAGTCAGTCGCCGTATAATGGTTGGACCCAACAGAGAGTGCCAACAATAACCAGATACCAGACGGGGCAAGGCAGTTTGAATCCTCAGACTTTTTGTTCAAGGAGTCCGCATTAGGCTGAAGTCCAAAGATTGCGGGTCCAAGCTTTTCTCCTGCTTAGTAAGTTACGGACAAGTGTAGGATGGCCGGATCAAACTTCTCCGGTTGCGAAGAGTGATCGAAGTAGCACGCTGGGTTCAAATAAATGACTTTAGACGTAAATTCCGGACTCGGTATGCGACATGAAGATTAACACAAGAAGAAATCTGTCACAGTCGATGACTCATTTCTCCTATAATTCTGTTTATAATTCTGTTTACATCTGACACTGAATACCCTCGAGATAACTAAGGCATTTCAGTCTCGATAATATATGGGAGATCAACGGAAGTATTACTTCTTAAAGAGTAGA